>WFLX010148053.1_pt1 | contig 25958 bp, 20 predicted proteins | sample 4967041 | NCBI WGS metagenome assembly WFLX01 (sample SAMN12857096, study PRJNA449069) | gut metagenome | isolation source: stool from male and female vole | host: Microtus ochrogaster | place: USA:Florida | collected 2017
CATGGTCCATTTTTTCGTTGCTTCAAAGGTTGACAGATAGAGTGCTTTCAGCAGGGCTGTATCACTGGGAAATACGCTGCGCTGGCGGTTCAGCTTTCGATATGTGGCATTCAGGCTTTCTATCGCATTCGTGGTATAGATGACTTTNCTTACAGCAACGGAGAATTTAAAAATTGGGGAAATGGCATCCCAGTTCTGCTTCCAGNTCTTCATTGAGTTNGGGTATTTCTCACTCCATTTTTCTGTTACATGTTCCAGTGCATCCAATGCTTTTTCTTCTGTCGGCGCCTGATAGATCGTTTTCAGGTCTGCACAGAAGGGCTTCCGGTCTTTATCCGACACATACTTCATAGTATTCCTGACTTGATGGACAATGCAGCGCTGATACTCGGTCTTCGGAAATGCGGCTGCGATCGCCTCCTTCATGCCGCTCAGACCATCAGCGCAGATCAACAGGATATCTTTCACACCGCGGTTTTTTAAACTGTTCAGGACAGAGAGCCAGTACTTGGAACTCTCATTCTCACCAACTTCAATGGTCAGTACTTCTTTGTATCCATCGCTGTTGATCCCGAGAACAACATAAGCCGCAAGTTTCCGGATAACTCCGTTATCGCGGACGGAATAGTGGATCGCATCAATGTAGAGAACCGGATATACCTCTGAAAGTGGACGGTTCTGCCAGTCCTCGATCTGAGGCATGANCTTGTCGGTAACATCCGAAATAAATCCCTCTGAAACTTCAAAGCCATAGATATCTTCAAGGGTATCCGAAATCTGTCTGGTGGTCANTCCTTTTGCATACATGGAAATGATCTTCTGGTCGANATCNGAAATATCTTTCTGCCGCTTTTTCACCACTTGTGNCTCAAAAGTAGATTTNCGGNCCTGAGGGACTTCGANCTCCATGCTTCCGTAACTGCTGTTTACCTGCTTGGTCTTNTAGCCGNTANGGTAATCATCATTATCGGAGCGTTGGGATTTGGCATAACCNAGATGGTCATCCATTTCGGTTTCCATCATTTCTTTGATGGTGTTGCCTAAAAGATCTTTGAGCGCTTCCTGGATATCTTCAGCTGTTTCAATATCGTACTCCTGCAGCAGCCCTTGAATGATGTTGCGCTTTCCCTCTGTCATGGGTTTTACTTTGTAAACTTCCTTTTTTCTGTTTGCCATAATAATAGGCCTCCTATGATTTAGATTTTATCATAGAAGACCTATCACTTATAGCAATTTACAGAAAATTTTTCATACTCTCTTTATTGTTGGTTCGCTGTGTTTGCTTGCGGAAGCAGTTCATTTCCGCAAGCGATCCAGCAATGATACAGAAAGTTTTGTCAAATCGGGACGATCTTTATAATTAAATATTTGACATACCCAGCTCTGCAATAAAGCAGACCTTTTTTCATTATTCATTTCCTTCACTTTCTGCACGTTTTTCGTAATAATCCCAATCAAAATCATCTTTTTCCAAAACAGACGGATCTATTTCGTGATACGATCCTTTCGATACCTTTATAATGATCTGAATAACTTTCAGCAGCCCGACAGCGAAACACGCAATTCCAACTTCGGTGTATTGTGGAAAACCTAAAATAAACGTCGCACCGCCTAAAACAATATAAAAGATTGCAAACATATGATCCTTTTGTTTGGGCGTTTTATTTTTTCTTTTCATAATGCTCCTCCTTGCAAAAGCTTTTCGACCTCTCCCTTTTTCAAATTGAAGAGGCTGGTTCAACAATTCTTTTTTCTTAATAATATTTTCCTAACGACTCTCTAATTTTCTTTTCTACTTATATATTCTTTTTTATTTTTCGAAAATTGTAAAATTTCATATTTGTATAGTAGATTGCTATAGTTTTGAATAGTAAGCCAAAAAGTGTTTTTTTATAGAATTTAAAAAAAATGTAAAAAAATAAAAAAAATTGNGATNAAAAAAAGAAATATAAGGTAAAGGGAAATTTAAAATTATAAAAGTCTACGGATGTGATAATTACCGGAATGGTTGCGGATATAAAATATTTAAAACGCAATTTCATGACCGCCGATGAAAGCAGAAATTAACCATAGGACTGCGTTATCACAAAACACCTGTAGATTGTTGTGGATAAAAAAAGGAAAATATAACTCTGTAAATCAGAGAAAGGAGAAAAAATGAAGAAAAATGAAAAAAACAGCAGAAAATACAGGTAATCCCTAAGAACACAATCCAGACATTGATACCATTTGAGTGCGCTTATCCGGATGGAATCATTCAGATCGACAAGAATACGTTTTCAAAGATGTATCGTTTTCTGGATGCCAATTTTATAGTGGAGAATGAAGCAAAGCAGGAAGAGGTTCTGCTGAATTTTCAAAAATTCATTAATTCGATCCCGGATAATATCACTTTGCAGCTTGTGCTTATAAACAAATTGATTTCTAATGCGGAGATGCAGTCAAAATTTTTTATCCGCAAGACAGGCGATAAGTATGATCATTATCGTGACGAGTACAACAAGATCATTGATGATAAGATCAAAGAAGGAAAAAATAATATCCAAAAAGAAAAGTATTTTATCCTGACCGTTAAAAGTGAAGATTATGATACATGTTCTTCATCTTTGCTTGCGTTGGAAACCGGTATGCAGGACATTTTCAAGCTGCTCAATAAAGATGGTTTTAAGGAAGTAGGCATTATCGAAAGATTAAACATTATGCATGACATCATGAACAAAAAGGAAGCATCGGAAGAACTCTTATTTGAGAACAAATATAAAAAATATATGACCGGAGATCCGGTCAAACCATTAGATACAGCGGCAATGAAGCGTTCAGGGACGACAGTTAAAAATTTGATTGCGCCGGCAGCATACCGGAAGATCATGCATGATAATTGCATTCAGTTAGCCGAAGATCGATTTTGTCGTTCTCTGCAGTTTACGGAGATGCCCATGTCATTAAACGCGATCTTTTTGACTAATATCACAAATGTTCCTTGTGAAATGGTATGTATCGTGAATCTGGCATCCGTGCCGAAGAAAAAAGCGATCAACATGGTCAAATTCCAAAACAATTCAGTAAAAGCTGATGTGATCAAGGAAAGCCAGCGTGCCTTAAAGAATGGTTATGATCCCAGTCTGATGAATGAAGATCTTATGCAGCAACAGGAAGAAGCTAGAGAGCTTCGTAATGATGTTGTGATCGGCGGAAAAAAACTCTTTTACACAACTATTTCCGTATCGCTATTTGATGAAAGCGTTGATTTGCTGAAAAACAGTCTTGAGCTGTTTGAGATGAAATGTGCAAATGAAAGTTTAAAACCTAATCCATTGATTGGTTCACAGGAAAGAGGCTTTAAAAATGCCATGTGTACGGGACAGGTATTCAATACATTGGATTATCTTCTTTCTTCAGACAGCATCTGTGCATTAAATCCGTTCAATATACAGGAGATCAGCGATAAGGGTGGTCATTTCTATGGAATCAATTTGGTTTCAAAAAATATGATCATGTGCAACCGGAAGAGGTTATCAGTTGCAAATGGATTGATATTCGGGCAGTCAGGTTCCGGTAAATCCTTTATTACAAAGGGTGAGATCATCCCGAACCTTCTTGACGGCAGCGATGACGTTATCATTCTTGATCCGGAAAATGAATATGCTGTGGTGGCAGAGAAGCTCGGTGGTATCGTGATCGATCTGAAAACCAAGACAAATATCCATATCAATCCATGTGATATGTCTATGGAGTATGACGAACCGGAAGCAGATCCGCTTACCGAGAAATGTGATTACCTTGTTGGTCTGGTAGAAAGCATTATGGGTAAAGGACGTGAATGTAATTCCTTTGAGGTCAATGTGATCCATCGTGCGGCAAGCAGGATGTATGAGCCCTATATTGCCGAAATGGACAGGCGGCGCGAAGAGGGCATAAAACAGAATATGGATGTTGATATAATGCCGACACTGGTGGATTTTTATAACTGTCTGCTGGAAGATAATTCACCGGAAGGTAATAAGGTTGCTATGGCGATCGAACCATACTGCATCGGTAACTATAATATTTTTGCGTATCGGACTAATATTGATACATCCAATCGTTTTGTTGTTTATAACCTGTTATATCTGCCGGACAAAATGAACGAAATGGCTATGAAGGTATGTCTTGCATCTATCTGGAATAAGATCGTTAAGAATCGGGAAAACAACACAAAGAACGGAACGGATAAGGCTGTATGGGTATATCTTGATGAGTTCCATCTGTTTTTTCAAACGGAAAGTTCGGCAGAAACGATCAAGGCTTATTTCAAACGTGTCCGTAAATACAATGGCATAATGACAGGCATTACGCAGGATGCGGATGATCTTCTCCGGATTCCGTCAGGACTTGCAATGTATCGTAATTCTGGATTCAAGCTGATTTTGAAACAAGAAGAAAGTGCAAGGCAGTCCTTAAAAAAACTTTTATCCTGTTCTGATAGCATGATTGAGAATCTGAATAAGACCAGCGGTGTTGGACTGATTGATAATAATCAATCTTTAGTGCCATTTAATTATCGGCTGTCTAATGATACTGAGATTTATCAAATGATCTCGACCAATCCGAATGACGAAAGCCAACGGAAAGAAGCGGTGGAGGGCGAAGAGACAGATTTTAAATCAGCGGAGCGGTAGGACAGTATATTTGCTTGAAGATATTTTTAAAAAAAACTGGGTTTTTTCAGTGTTTGTGGGAGAAAGATATGAGAGTGGTGCTAAAACCGGATAACGAGCAGAAATTTTTAAATGACACGGCATATCTGGAATTTAGTGGGGATGAGATCGATTTCTGTTTAGGTTCGACGCTGACAGAAGCGGGAAAAATATGTCGTCAGATTGCAGCAAAGATAAATGTGGGCTCTTTGAGAAAAGCAGGATGTCAGCTTGGAGTGTGATTATGTTTGGAAAAAAATTAAAAAAGAAGATGACGGGAGCTGAAGCTTCAAAGTCTTTAGAGGAAAAAATTGAGCAGCTTACACAACTTGCATATTTTGATACAAAAACCGGAATCAAAAACCGCAATTCATTCATTCGCGACTACCAAAACTTAAATACACCTGCGTGTATCATTGCACTTTCAATTAATATTGAGAAGATCAATATCCTTTTCGGCAAAGATAAAGGTGATGAGATGCTGGCAAAGGCGGCAGCTGAATTTGAAAAAATATATCCAGATATCTACCGGATCGGCGGCGAAAAATTCAATATTCTCATAAAAAAAGAAGATTTTGACGAAGCAGTTCTGAAAGAAGTGTATGAACGGCTGCGTGCGCAGATGAAAAATGACGGTATGTTCTATGACATATATTACGGAATTGCGTTTGAGGATGAAGAAGAATATCTGTATGAAAAAAGAAAACTCCTTGATATTGCTGTTGAACGAATGTTTAAGGATAAAAGCGTAAAGCGACCTAAGAATAAAAACATCCAAAAGCTCATTGAAGAAAATGAACGGTTGATAAGGCTGCAGGAAGATAATGATAAGCTGCGGGAAAAGGTGGAAAAGGGCAGAGCGGTCTCACAGATTAAATTGGAAGAAGCTTTATATGCTCAGCTGGAAATCTTGAAAAAACAGGTTGAAGTGAAAAAGGCTAATAGAGTAAAAAGGGAGATCGTGAAAGAGCTCACCAATGTGCAGTCAGATACCGTTATTCCTTTCACCCAGATGGAGAGCGGAGATGTCAGGGAAACAGAGCAGGATAAAAAACTTGTAACAATGTGGTGGAACGAACAACATATGACATTCATAGAGAGAAACAACTTCCGTGATATAACTATAAAAATCTATCCGACAGAATTTCTGCCGCCGCCACGGACGGTTCCTGTCCTTGTCATTATTGATGATGGAATTGAATATAAACTTTTTTCAGGAACAAATGTAGCTTGCGGAACCTGTGGAACGGTCCTGAATGTATCAGGTAGATTCCTTAAAAATGGAATGTTTTCAACAATTATCAGTTTTGAAGATGCCGCTGTCGAAAAGACGGTAGAAGCGGATGATATAGTGCAGCATAAAGGGTTGTTTACACCCTGCTGTTTCGGAAAAAGGATAGGGGATGCAAAGATCTATCCTATTAAAACCAATGTGACAGGTCTTTGCGACAGCTGTGTTGTTTATGAATCCGGAGAATTGAAATTATCACACGGCACGGAAACGATAGGGGATATAAGGTATAGTTTTGTTTTGGAAAAAGACCGTTTTTGTGCTGAAAAAAATTAAAGGAGAAAGTTATGGAAAAATATGAAGAAAAACTTTATGAACCGGAAGAACAGATTAAGATTCTTGCGGAATGCATCAGACAGACGGAACTTAAAAATACGATTGTTAGTGCAGTTTTGGAAGAAGTGCGCATGGAAGATCATTCCATTAAAAATCGAATCGAAATTAACAAACATGTAAGTCAAAAACCATCGGTACATATCGAAGTTACACAGAAATATTCCTATGTCACCTTGGTGTATGATCTGGAAAAAGATAGGGAACTGTTGACAATAAGAAATTATTTTGACCTGTTTATCAAAAAAACAAGCGAACTCTTTTTACAGACTGATAATCAATCAAAAAGCAATAGTCTGTATATGTTCACTCTTAGTCTTGTCCATGAGGATGTAGAAAAGGGGATGTCTTACTCCCTTATGCTGATTGATCCTGTTTTTGCTGCAAAAGAAGGAAATAAACTTATGTTTTGTTTTGAAACGGAAAACACGTCATTTGCGGTCGAAGGAATTGATTACTACGGAATCGAACAGGAACTGCAGTATGATGAGGCAAAACATCAAAAAGAGATAGAACTTGCCAATAAAAAGCAAAAGATGGATGAAGAGACTTTGGAAGAACTTCGTATGGATGATTATACTGGGTATGATACCGGGGCGGAAGATGACTAAAGGGGTGATCGTATGGCATTAACGAATGAGACAAGAAATTTTTATGGTATAACAAAGTTTATATCATATCAGTTTGAAAATCTGGCAGAACGGATCATTGCTGAAAACAATAAAGCGGCAAACCAAAACTACGCTGATTATTTTGAGCAAATGTCGGCAGATAACATTAAAAATCAGTCGGTGGAACAGGCTAAATATCTGTCCAAATGGGATGATGCACATAGAGAGGCACAGAAAGCATATGAAGAGGCAAATACATCTGTGCTGAATCTGCAGGCTTCTTATGATGCTTACAAAAGAGTTGATACGTCCGGTATGGACAGTATTTCTTTTGCACAACATCAACAGCAGATGGCTGATGCGGAGAGGCTTTTACATAATGCTCAATATAAATGCGATGTATTACAAAAGCAGTTGAACAGTCAGACCATGCAGTATTCTTTCAAGAGCAGAGAAGAAATGGAAGAAGCTGTTGACACAATGAATATATATTTACGGGATGCCGGATTGCCGCCCATGCGTTATGAAAGCAATCGGGATGCCGGGGCTTTTAACGGACAGTGGGTATTGCAGTGCCCGTCCGTCTATTCCACTGCCATGGAAAAGGCGTATGAGTCTGCGGCAAACCGTCCGGTGGAATATTACCAGCCGCTTGCAGTGGATCAGCATGCCAGACAGGATGAATCATGGGCGGTACAAGCTATGGCGAGGAATCCTATATTAAGTGTGACTAGTGGCCCCAATATGCCGGGTATTGATGTTATTACAGGAAAAATGCAGGAATTGGATCGAATCGTGACCGGCAGAGCATTTGAAGATGGTAGAGAAGCCTTTCATTCCATTGTGGTGGCTCCAATCGCTCATGAATCGGTCAGAGATTCAGAGTATGTATCTATTTTAAATAATATTTCTAATGCAGACAAAAAAATCGACCATATCAACAGCTTATATGCAGATGTTTTGCAACAGGCAGAATTTTACAGTACGGATTTTAAAAATAACTTTGATTTGATGAAGGCGATTAGAAATCAGTCGGAAGATGATTATAACAATATTCGGCAGGCGGTCGGTGTGCTGAATACCGGTAATGACGTTCGTGATTTTGATGCCGAGCAGTATGCCCGGATGGTTTTTGGTGAAACTGCGCAAAACGGCATTGATAAAGCAACTGCAGAAATGAAAGCAAAATATGGTTATCAGGATGTTGTTGATCCTAAAACCGGAAAGATCGATTTTGAAAAATCAGAACAAATTGCATGTAAAACGCTAGAAAGTGCAAAGGAAAAATATTCAAGTGAAATTGAAGCGGAAAAAGAAAAGTACATAGAAAATGCGATCGGCGGACATTCCATTGACGATCTGAATGAACTGCGGACTGCCAAGGGCGCAAAAAAGTTTTCTGCTATATATGATAAAGATAATAGTGGTTTAACAGCTGTTGATTTAAACCGTATCAACAGGGATCTTCTTTTGACAAATAAAATCCGGCTTGTTGATAAGAATGGAAATACACTTTTCAGAAAAAATGGAAGTCTGGATATTAAACGATTGGAAAAATCCGGCATTAAATATATGCATCTGATTGGTAAGGATGGTAACCCCATGACGAAGGAAGAATTTGAACTCCTGAAAAAAATGGGACAAAAAGATGCAGGATATTTTACGCAAAACATTGGGAAGATAGCTGCTTACGGCGGGGGATTCATTGCCAAGATGAGTAAAGAGGATCAGGATTATTCATGGGCAAGTGAAATAATGTCCGCGACAAGATTTGGAAAAAATACATATAAAACATTGGTAGAAGCTAAAAAACTCGCTGCCAGCGGCGCCGGAAGGTTCGAATATAAATCTGAACGGCTGCGTGCGGCAATGGATCGTGCGAAGGTAAGAACAGCCAATAGACAAAAAGTTAGACAGACGAAGCATGATTTAAAGAAAAGCAATTCAAACCCTAAAATAATATCAGATGAAAAAATAAAAGGATATGCACAGAAAGAAGAAAAACGAATAGTCAAAGGGGATCGTTTTCAGAAGGCATTTGACTCCATGAAGAAAAGAGTCAAAGAACAGCTGAAAAGAACACGATTAGGACGCGTTGTACTTAGGACTGGCGAAAAAGCGGGAAATATGTTTCGGCTGATAAATGGCATATCTATCCAAATTCATCAAATGCTGGCCAAGCTTGCCGCATCCATTATTCCTGCCGCTGCGGAGGTGTTGGGGATTATTTTATTGGTATTATTTGGAGTTTCTTTTGTTATAGTTCTTACATCAAGCATTGCGGGACTTCTTGATGCTGATGCGGTAGATAAAACAGTGATCTATCATCTTTACGAAGACTTGAAAATGGAGGAAGATGCATGGCTGGATTCGCTTGTGGAAACTGCGGGTAATGGGACGCTGTGGAAGTATCGGTATGATTTCCGGTACGGAAAGTATTATCAGTACATCGATAGTAAAAGCGTTGATTGGATNGGGAATACAACTGTTACGGCAAGCGGATTTGGTAAATATATTTCCCATTTGGAACATACGACCGGCGGCAGGGTAAGATTTGAAGCTGNCGGAAGCGGNGNGACCGGTAAGGTATATATGAATCCCTTCGNTTTTTATCCGTTGGATNAAAATAATGTAGAAAAAGAAGNGAGCGGATANGATGGAGGTTCAATCCCTNATATTGGTTGCNAANATGACGGATAACGCANATGATGCAAACAANANCGGNATNANANAACCCGAAGAACATATTTTNGGAGCTAAAGGTGGCGGACATACGAGCAACATTAAAGACATCCTTTGCATGATGGATATTGCCATGCAGTTTGACACGACCGGTTCCGGAACATTGACATCAAGCGTAACGCGGGTTAATCTGGAGAACTTTTTTTCCGAGGCGGTAACCAGCATCAAAGCAATCGGATTGGGTATCTCAACGATATGGGATGGAGAAGCGCTGGGCAAATGGGCTGACTGCGTGGAAGGACATGATACGGTCAGTTATTATCATCTGGTGCAATACTGTACAGGTCTGTTTGAGGCATCTCATCAGGAAGCGGTAGAGATAGAGATCGTTATATTCCCATTGCCGACATATGCGCAGCTTTTGGCAGGGGAAACACCCGATATGTTGATAGTGGAAGGTAATGATCTTATGGTGAGCGGCAGTTCGGATGACGAAAGCAGCCGTAACAGCAATCAAGGTAATCCGGTTACATGTCCGGGCGATCCAGATTGTAATTTTTCGGTGAATATAAATGGAACGGATGTGATTATACCATGCTGCCAGAAAACGGAAAATGCGTACTGGTTTTTTGACAGCGGCGCAGTGACACGTTATACGGATACAGCGGGAAATGAAGTAGAAATATCCGTTGGCGGCAGCGGTCTGCCATCCATAGGGATAGCAGGCTATCCGACAGCGGAAGAAAGGGAGCTTGATAAAGGGGGCGGGGCGGCGATCATGTACCCTGTTGGTCAGCTTGGAAATCAAAGCGGAAATTATGGTAATAACACTGTATGGTTCACTGGCGGCAACTGTCTGCATGGAATGAGTTATACCGATAATGGAATAGGCAGTGAGTATATGTATAATGCCATCAAAGAAGATACATGCTGGTCGGAGACAGAAGCAAGGCATGAAATCAGTCGTACCGGTTGTGCATTATCGACTCCTGTACCGGCATCCAGATACGAATATAACTCTGCCAGCGCAGATTCCCTTGCATATGTTAATGGGTACGAAAATGGCGGTCCAATCTTATTTTATAAATATGATTATGCAGTAGTTGAAGACGGATATTCTACTTGTCATGATACAGATACTGACGGAGATGGCCCTGATTATCAGTGCAGCAATCATGGAAATGCTAACGGTTCATGCTCTCATTCAGTGATGACATATGCAATGGCAATATATCGTACAACTTATACCCGAAACTGTAAAGGGCATTGTGTATATTACTGCGGGGGTCACTTGAAAGCAAATCTGTATGGCAGAGTATATTCGTTCTCACAGGATCAGATTAATGCGGCTGAAAATGGTTGTATGGATGAATTTGCCAAAATAGATGCTGGATCCATTGATTATTCTAATGCAAGGATGGCAGCTGAAACAGACTGTCTTATAGACGGAAATACTCATATTGGCTGCCGGACAGATGCGCAGGCAAATCTCAGTTTTTGGGGTTGTGATGTAGGCCTGGTCAATATCGCTGGTCTTAACATTAATGTATTTAATGATAATGATAGATTTGATAATATCTCGGACTGGAAAATGGCGGAAGATACAAAATACGGTCTTGTCGGAGCAAATATATACCGGTGTAATGATATTTTTGATGTGGATTTGTGTATTTTGTATGGCTGGGGACTGTTTCCGATAGGTGGGAGCTTATCTTCTACCGGTACGACTTATAAAGATTTTGCGCCATGGACGGGGGATAATATGTTTTTGGCTGTTAATAAGTTTCGGATGGACTGGGATGAGATATACGGTTTTGATATACCGATCAACCTTGGGTACAGTGTTTTGTCGGATAAAGAAATCGAAGCCATTATAGAAAGTGTTACGGCTGCCGAGGGCGATACCCTGTCCGACATGAGGCGGCGCGCCATAGAAACCGCGCTTAGAGCTGTCGGTGCGGGGAGTTATTCACAGGAACATCATGGTCACGCATACCTCTACAGTCCTTGTAACGTGTCCGGTGTTACATCTGTAGAAGGAAGAAATCACTGCACAATTACCGATTGTTCAGGTTTTGCAAGCTACGTGTGGCTGCAGACCGCGAGAGAACTCAATGAAGCGGGTGATGATGGGATGCAGTATGATACACCGCTTCATGGGAATATTGGTTATACGGAGACGTTTAAAGGTATTGCCAATGGAACTGTATGGGATGGAAATAACGCGCAACCCGGTGATATCCTCGTAAAATCCGCGCCGGGAGATACGGCAGGGATAGGCGGAAATCATGCGCTTGTTTATATCGGCAAAGCAAATGAAGATATCGAATTGGACAACGGACTGATCATACAGGCAGGAANACCGATCACGGTTGNCTGTACGACGNNTNATGAGGGCGGGAANATCTATCTTNNGANTTGTTANNGTTCTACCATCNACAGTTCGTATCANATGGATATCAGTGTACTTCCGGAATCGGAATATATTCAGGATCCATCTCTGGGATGGGTATATGTAGCTCCTCTTGAATAAACAATTTTTAGGTCAAAAAAAGATATGTATAGAAAGTAAGGGAAAGGATGAAAAGTAACATGGCAGACAAAGATACGGATCTGTATCAGCAGATGTATGCAGTCAGACAAAATATTAACTTTTCTGATATGCAGAAGCTGTTTGTGAATAAAATGACAGAAAACTTTTCTGAAATGAGATGCGCTGAAACAGTGACGCTAGAGAATCAAAAAATAAGATCATTATCGGAAACAATCAAGACTTTTTTGNCAGGGATNGNAGGAAATTTTACCGCAGAGCAAGAAGCAAAGATAAANCGTCCACGGAATTTTGCGGAGCAAAAGCAAAAGGAAATGGAAGAGCTTATTNAACGTCATAACAANAANAAAAAGCTGCCTTTAACTGAAGCACAGGTGGAAGAAATCTTAAAAAAGCGTGCAATAGAGATTGAAAGCAAGGAAGCTGAAAAAAAGAAGAAAAGTAAAAGTACCTTCGGAAGGGTAGAAAAAAATAATGGGGATGGCTTTATGTACATCCTGCTTTTGGCTATTATTTTTTCGGCCGCTGTGTACATATCGGTCATGTCACATTCCTATGCTATGTTCATTGCGGGGAATATGCAGGAAATGAATATGATGCAGCAGATGGCGGCACAGGTAAGGGTAGATGAGATCAGTGTGTTCACCTGTATGGTTAACGGATTGATAACGGAGGAGCTTCCTGTTGTGATTGGATTTTCTTCTATTTTCTTTAAAGCGTTTGGTATATGTATGCTGGTCGGCGGCGTAGTGGTGCTTCTTGCGTACTTAAATGCACAGGATCGGAAGCGTATGAGGATCGGACATGAACATGGAAGAACCCAGCTGCAGACCAAACGCACAATAAAAAAATATAATGAAAAGTTTACCTCAGATTTGAAAGCTGAATATGATTATAATTTTATCCTTTCCAAGGATGTCAGACTTACCCTGGATAATAAAAAGGCAAACCGGTGTGCGAATGTGGTCGTGATGGGTGGTACTGGTACCGGAAAGACATTTAAGTATATCAAGCCGAATCTGTTACAGGAAAATTGTTCTTTTATTGTAACGGATCCGTCAAGGGATATTTTCCGGTCGTTTTCTCCGTATCTGGTAGAAAAAGGTTACAATGTATATTTATTCAATGTTTCGGATATGGAAATGAGTAATCATTATAATCCGCTTTTAAATGTGTATGATGCCAAGGGACAGATCTCACAGATACAGGTAGATATCCTTGTTGATCTGTATATGAAGAACGCAAAAGCAGGTAAGGAAGGAAGCGGGGGGGATCCGTTCTGGGATAAGGCGGAGAAGGCATTTTTGACGGCACTGATCTATTATGTGCTGGAAAATGAAGAGATTCCGATCGAGGATAAATGTTTTTACACGATCCTTGAAAAAGCCCAAAGAGCAAAAGCGGATGCGGAAGGTGGTAAAAGGGCGGAAGAAACTCTTCTGACCAAGGAGATCAATCAATGGAAGAAAAACTGTGAGCTCAACGGACGGATGATCAAAACACCGATCTATTATGATACATTCCTGATTGCGCCTGAAAAAACTGCGAATACTATTTTGATCACTACAGCTGTTGATCTGCAGATCTTTGCAACGGACGACGTAAACCGCATTACAAGATATAACAGTAAATATCCGTATTTAAATATTAATTTTGNTNTNATTGCACAGACGCNGNCCTATGTATTTCTTGCGATCCCACNGTCACATCAGGCTTATAACTTTNTGATTTCCATGTTTTACNCGCAGCTGTACGGCAGACTGTATGAAATGGGTGAAAAAATATGTATTGATAAATATTTTATTGATGATGAGCCGAATATTCCGAAATTTAATATGTTTGACAGTTATGAAGATGCGGATGATTTCAGGCGGAGCGTCACTGAGAATAATATAGAGGAAACTCCGTATATCAACAATCGTTTCATATATCAGATACTCTATAAGGGTAAGTGTTATAAAACAAGTTTCAATCGTGAAAGCTTAGTGAGGGATATCAATAATCTGGGACACATGACAATAAGGTATAACAGGGACAGCTCCGGCGGTGATCCGGCGCTTCCCATCCATATTAATTTTCTTTTGGATGAGTTTTATAATATCGGAGAGATCCCAAACTTTAAAACGATCTTATCCACAAGCCGGAAGTACCGTATTGGCTCACATGTAGTGATTCAGAATAAAGCGCAGCTGGAAGAACTATATCCGGACAATGAATGGCAGTCTATTTATGCAAACTGCGACAGCCTTTTATTCCTTGGCTCACCTTCTGATGATGATAAGAAGTATGTACAGCAGGTATTAGGCAAAACGACCATAATACAGAAGTCAACTTCAAATTCCAAGCAGGGTGTATCGACATCTTATACGCCTACCGAGGTTGATTTAATGAGTATTGATGAAATTGGTGCGATCAATGAGGATGGTCGTGATGACTGCATCGTTAAGATCAGGGATGTGGATCCGTTCTGCGGCGGTAAGATGTGGCTGACGGAGCATAAGAGATATGATGAGTTTAAAAGAATAAGCAAAAAAGCTAAAGATGTAAGCGAGTATTTTCTGAATAATCAGGAAAATAAATAACAAAGCGCTTTTGAGCAGCGGACCAGGGCAATAAAAGGAGGACAAAATTATGTTGATGATGAATGCAGCAATTTTAATCATGAGGGACAATCCGAATCTGGGAGATGCCGTAACTTCCTTAATAAGTGACATATATGATGATCTGGTAGAGGGTATGTCGGGGGTACATAAGGCGGTTGGCTGGCTTATTTCGTTTGTAGTATCTAATGTCGGAGGTTCTACCGAGCTGGTCAATTTGCTTAGTTTTCAAGATAGTGATCTGGCGGTATCTAATCTGATGTGGGACACATTTTCCATTGTCGGTGTGGGATTTCTTATCATTTACTTTTTGATGGAATTAAATAAGATTGCGCTAATGTCACAGGGCAATTTAACCATGCAGGCGTTTTTTGCTCCGTTTTTAAAATTTGTTTGCGGCGTTGCCGTTGTTTGCAACGGAAATAAAGTTATCGGATGGATATTGAGTGCAAACAACTGGCTGATGAAAGAGGCGGATGAAAATTTCATTCTGGATCCTTATAATCCGGCTACGAGTCCCTCGATGGGAAATTTAAAAGAGCAGATCAGCAAACTTGGATTTTTTGATTGTGTCTGGGTGATTTTGGGTTGTTTTGTTTGCGCGCTTATTTCTATGCTGGTTGAGCTGATTATGATATACAATGCTTATGCAAGAAAGCTGGAGATATTATTCCGTGTCGGTCTTACGCCGATCTCGCTTGGAGATATATATAAGGGGACTGACAGTACGGCGGTTCGCTATGTTAAGAAGCTGCTTGCGTTAGCTTTATATGGGTGTGCGTTTATTGTGATCGTTAAAATTGGAACAAACTTCGCTATGGAAGCTCTGGTGACAACATTTGATGGCTTTGGAGACTCATTATTAAATCCATTTGATACTCTGAAAGTGCTTGGATATCCCATCGTGGTAAGTATTGCAGAAGTTGGGGCGTTATCCATGGCGAAGCAGGCATGCAATGAAGTCCTTGGCGTGTGATTTTATCAATATCATTTTTATAATGATTTTACGAAATAAAAAAGAATACAAGAGTAAAAAGGGGGAAAAGAGATCATGGAAATTAGGATCAATAAAGATATTCGTAAATTCAAAACAAAGGATATAGGCAGCTTTTCTTTTAAGGAAGCCGGTTTTGCCGCTGCCGGTATGGCTGCCGGATATGGGACATATATGATTGTTAAATATTTCTTTCCGAAAACGGGGATTGATGAAAGTATTCCTATTGCATTGATCCCTATGACAATTATACTTGCGTTTGGATTTTTCAAACCGTTTGGCATGAGTATGACCCAGTTTATAAAAACGTTTGTTCGGGAGTATTTTCTGACACCACAGATCTACGTGTGGGAAAATGATTATGAGACGGATTTTGAAAAGATAGAAGATATCTGGGGAGAAGATTACAAATACAGTCCCAAGCGGATAGAAATGATTGCCTCGGATTTTAAAGAACCGTCCGTATTATCAAAAGAAGAACAGGCTGCTAAGAAAAAAAGGCAGGAGGAATTGAAAAAAATGCAGATCTTTTAGAGACTTTGTTTATTCAAAATAAGGTCTGCCGTTTATTCAAAACAGCATAAAAAGGACGCATTTTAAATAAAAAACAAATAAGAAAAGGAGAAAAAAAGCATGAAAAAGTTGATTTCAGTAAAAAGAACGGCAGCAAAGTTAAGGATTTCGGCAGAAACAGCGGTATTGATGCTGATGGGGATCATGATGCCGGGCATGGCGGTCAATGCCGATTCGGTAACCATCACTAACACTGATTTGGACATGAATGAGATGATGTCTGATATCATAGGCATCCTGCTTACCGTAACACGGTTTGTTGGCGTGGCATTAGTTGTGTATGGTGTGTATGAGTTTGTTATGTCGTTCGTTCAACAGCAGCCGGAGGCTAAGACAAGAGGCATTATTATGATGCTTGCGGGCGTATTGATGGCAGCGGCTAAAAGTTTGCTGCAGGGCTTTGGGCTTATTGCGTAAGAAAAAAACGATTGAGACAGAGACCGGGCGGTATGTTTTGTCCGGTCTTTTTCTTAAAAACAGAAAATTTAAATACAAAACATTCAATAACGAAAGGAAATTAAAAATTATGAGGAAATTATTGGCTCTTTTATTGGTTTTTGTGTTTGGGATTACCGGATGTGGCAGCCGCAATAAGCAGGATGTATCGGCGGCTTCGGCAGTAGAAGTATATCAGAATGATTACAGAGGCGCGTGCGTGCGTGTTGACAGTATTAGAAGCAATATGATAAATATTGTTGAATATTTTAATAGTTTAAATATGGAAATTATGACAGAAAAGCCCAGCAATTATTGGGACAGCAGTGAATTTAGCCAGTTTTCAACTGATTTGATCAATCCGGATGCATATCAGTATATGAGTTTTTGCAATGAAGTGGAAACCGACTGGGAGACCGCCGCTACGCTTACGGAGCGGGCTTTCTTTGCGGAGGGGGTAAATATTGACCTTGCACATTCGCTTTCGAGAACGGATGCAAACAATTATCATATGTATATTGAAAGCAGGAACAGGGCGGCGGAAGTTGCTGACTGGTGTACGCAGAATAATGATCATATTTATTTGAATTATTATGCGGTCTATGATCCAACACATGACTGGATGGAAACGACAAGGACCTGTCAGCCGTTCAATGGCAAGGTTGATTATGAGGATATGATGATTCAGTATGCAAGAATTGGTAATGCATTTGTGATTCAGACGGAAAATGAGCGGCTGTATGTTGTATATGAAAGCACGGATATGAGTTCGCTGTCGCAGGGTAGTTTATCTGAAAATGGTGCGGCAGCGCCGTCGGATAATGTACTTCAGGATGGGAAAATTATAGCTTTTTATTATTCGAGGCTTAACGGACAGCCAAGGGCAAGGTATATTTTACAGCAGTATGAGAATGAGGTCGAACAGCAGATAAAAGATGGTACGCTTGAAACGTCTGTGCTTGATATCAGGGATATCCAGTTGTCAAATACAATGGAAGATGTGATAACTAACCGCTATAATTCCGTGAATGATAGTATTTTTTCTCATTTAGAGGATATGGGCAGAGATTGGGTCATGGAAGAAACAGATGCTGCTTTTGCGCAGACGGTGATATATGAAAATGATACCTTAACGGTACGTGCCATTAATGATATGTCCGGAAAGATTGAAAGTTATGTATTCTATGCGGATGGAAGATGTGATAAAAGTGAGGAAACAGTATTGTCGTTACAGGAACAACTTGCATTGGATAATGAGGAACAGTCAGTGGAAGATGGTCCGGAAACATTACCGGCTGCGTATTACGCCTTCAGAATAGAGGATAATGTTTCAGAGAGCATTGCCTTGAATGAGCTTGGCATTAACGGCGTTATATATGAACTGCCAGTTGATATTGGTAATATTCCATTAGACAGGTGTGATTTTTCTAAGTGCGGAATCGACATGGATAAGTATTATTTTGATGGGACCGGCTGTGGATTTGAGGCAGAGAATTTTAACAATCTGATTTTTTTGTCGTATGATGATGTCGGCAAGGTGATAGGAGCTTATACTTCCGGTTTCTGGTTTGAACCAGCGGGACTGGAAGTATATCCTGAAAATATGCTTGTACAGACCAGTTTTGCTGGCATATCTATTGGCATGAGCAAAGATGGGGTTCAGGGAATTCTTGGAGCTGGAACCAATGTTGACGGACAGATAGTCTATCAAAATACATCTGGTGCGCTGTTGGTAGACTATGCAATGTTTAATAATGAAGATGGCGATTCTTACTGGGGAGTAGATGAACTTATGTACCTTAGCATATATATGGAAAGCGGTAATGCAGAATGACCAGAGCTAAGAAAAAAGGTAGGGATATATTTTATGACGAGGACATTTAACAAAAATTTAATGTATGAATATGCAGAAAAACTTGCGGGTTCAAAAAAACGCTTTTCTTCCTGCTGTCTGGGACGTACGGACGAAGAAAAAAGGGCGAATACGCTTTATCTTTTTCGGTTTGTGTTCATCGACATGTATGAAAAAAAGACAATGGAAGAGGCAAAAGAAATGATGACGCAGGAATTTCTGCAGCGGCATCATCTGGCATCTCTTGTTGAGAGGAACAGATATATCTATCTTTTGTCGTTAAAAAAAGATGGTATCCGGAAGATCATTAATTATGAGTTTATTTTATGGCTTATTTATACGGATGTCGATCCGGATAAGGATGTGATAGATTGCTACCGCTGGCTTGCCACGCATTGCGCAAAGTCGGCATATACAGAAGAATATCATAAACTTTTGAAGCTGAAAAAGGAGGAAAAAGGCGTATGATAAATAAATGGATGAAAGAAGCGCTGCTGATATTTTCGGCGGTATTGGCAGGACTTATTGTATTGGGAATGCATTGCGCAGCCGCCACAAATGAATATAATGGAGAGTATTATGGTGGCAGCATGGAAGAACTTGAAGAACTCGAACGCCTGCTGGAAGATGATCCCGGATGGGTATGTCTTAATGATTATCCGGATATCAAAGAGACGTTAAAGGCGGATTATGATTACCTATACTTCGGATATGTGGCAAATGTCACGTGCCATATATGGTACGATAAAGAAGCGTTTGGGGATTATGTACAGAATGGGAACAGGGATGGGATCAGCAGGGGAGATAATATCATTATAGTAGATTATTTCACATTCCTGACGGGTACAGAGGAAGGAAACATAACTGGTGCTTCCGGAGCTGACGCATTGATGTCCGGTGTGCCGACGGGAACGGTCATAATCAAAGGCTTGGTTGATGAAGAAATGAGGGATAACCGGCTTGCTGTGGCTAACATCATATTATATGGGCATGATTTAGATGCGTATTATGAGATTCAGTTAAATGGCGGTACAGACTGGATCAATGCAACCAATATACCCGCAGATGATTATACAATTTATTCCGCATTTCTTGATGTCAATTATCCTGCTGCATATGCAAATCGGATATATCATGTCGGTGTTGGTTCTAATGAACCGATAGAAATTACTTTTGGTATGATTGACCGTTCGGAATATATAGAACGGACATTGAAAGACCGTGCGGAAAACATTGTTGTGAATGAACCGGCGGTCGAAGCAATCCCTGTGAATCGTACAAAATACATAGTATTTGGGGTGCTGGCGGTCGTGATGTGTGTTATAACGATTTTGATGATTAGGTTTTTAAATAATTATAGATATAATCATAGTGATTTTTGATACAAAATGTGATAAAGTTAGTCATTTGACATGTTGCAGAAGGACGTGCCGAAACATCTTTATTGTACCTTATTCATGTTATTTTAAATGTGTTAAATCAGCAAAGCTATAGGAAGAGATATCTGCCATAATTTATAATGGAGATAGATTAAATGGAAAAGGAGCTATCCTGTCCGGGCTAAAACGGATGATATGTTAAAGGAGTCGAAAGATGAAAGTAAAAAAAACAAACAAGAGGAAGTCGACTGATTGGTTCTCCGTTATACGGTTATTTTTGGATATCGGGATGATCGCATTATATTGTGCGTTATTTTTCATCATGATATCTTTTGGGTATTCAGAGGCGTTTGCCAAACTTCATGGAATCAAAAAAACTTATGTAGTTGCCGGATTTTGGACAATGCTGTCATATCAGACAGGCTCGGTGGTGATGCTGCTCTGTTTAGTTGGGTTTTTCCTGTTTTTGAGCTTTTCGTTTCATTGCATTACGCCTTTTTTGAAACATGATATCGGGATAAGAGTTTTTTTAAACGATTTTGCAGATCTATATATGATATTTTATGCTCTGGCATTTGCAAAGGTGAATTTTGCTGACTACAGGGTATCGGCAATTTTTATAGGAATGGCAGGCGTTATCTATCTTTATGATCTGGTGAAAAAANCGGCTNCTTATATCNNGGGNNGANGNTNGGNATTATAGGANGNNNAAAANTTATGAAAAAGATCATGGCCTTAGCTGCGTTCTTTTGCTGGATCCTTATGGGGTGCGGTATCAATGATAAAGAAATTCTGGACACGGCATTTATGCCTGTAGAAAATGCATCTTATGAAGTAAAGATTTCTATGGAGTTCTTGAAAAATACAGAGCAGCAGGCATATACGCTGCAGAGCATCCTTATAAAAAACGAGGATTCGTATGAGATCATTACAAATTCGGATTTTCCAGATGTGGCAGGTGTTTTTAAAAGCGAGGATAATGGTGTATATCTGCTTGTGTCAGATAATAAGGTGACATCTTATACTAATGCAGTTCTGGATAATACATATTATCTGGTATCACAGGATTACGGACCGGTTCCGGACATCCCGGCTTTTATGGAAATGTTAAAAAATACGTTAGTGCGTNCNGAACAAACATATCTGATATCGGAGCAGGNTGTTTCAGAGGCTGTTGAATGTTACCGCTACCAAGGTTTCCTGCCCGCGGGAAATGAATTGGTCATGAGCATGATCCCGCTGCCATATCAGGAAACCGTATATCCGTATATGCAGACGGATGATGGGGTGACTTACCGTATTTATGTAGATGTTTATGTAGACGTTGAAGCTTATGGATTAATTTATATGAAGGTCGAAGCTTCTGATATGAACCCGCTTGTATCGGATATTACGCTGCTGGGGTTAAATGCGCACATTATACCGGAGAAAACGCTGCGGACTGTATCAGGTCTTTCGGATGCAGCGGTAGTGTCGGAAAGCGAGTACGCGGCAATGGTCAAAGCCAGTGAGGAGTATGCTTTTGAACATTCGGCATACGGTGAGATTATTGGAACCGTTGACGATGCTTTTGACGACGTCTCCGACGATACGCAGACAGAGGGAGTCTATGATTATTCTGCTGCGGAGGACATAGGAAATAAACGGTTTCTGGATATATTCAATACAGCAACATGGATGGATCTGGATTCCTATGCGGGATATAAACTACTTGATCTTGATTCCTGTTATAAGATCCCAAGTGAGGTCATAACAGATGCATCAGATGATGAAATAGAAATGCTGACAGAGCAATATATGAAGGAGCAGCTGAGCGCAGCGGGGGTATGGGAATTATGTGAAGTGCTTGATGTTTATTTCAATGAAAAAACATTTAATGATATCTTGGAAGATTTAAAAAACTGGTCGGCATTGGGTGAAAATGAAAAGATGGCGCTTGGATATCTGCTCATTTATTATGACAGTTATATTTATACATCAGATAACGGAACGCAGATGGATATTAAGAGTATGTCTTATTCATACGGATTGACATACGAAATGCTGGATGCATATCGTAGAAAAACAGAAGAGATAGTAAACAGCATCATCAATGGCAGCAATATAANGCCGTCAGATAGGGAATAAGGGAAAAAACAGAAAGGCAGGTNAAAAATGTCAAAGGAAAAACAGAGCCCACCGGAACAGGATAGAGGATGGAATATCTAAGAAAAGGATTAAAACAGCAGCCAGATAAGCATACAGTTTCTATGTTTGGTACAATACAGAAAAATGGATAACATCCAAGCGGATANTATNTGAANAAGGAGGACGGAAATGGTAACTNTAAAAGTAAGGCATGTTAAAATTATAAAATTTACACNTCGGAATAGGTTAANTGATGTGGAAANNGAAGNNAACAAAGCAATCGATGAACTTGCTGCTCAAGGGCACAAGGTCGTCAGCATTTATACATATCAGGCGGGCGCATCCCCGATATATGTAGTGTACAACATTATATATGAGTAGAGGTCGTCGTGAAACAGGAAAATGAAAAACAATTTTTAAAATTTAGGATTGATGATGATGTCATGAGGCTTTTTTTTCAAGGAAAAATAAGTGATATTTTTGAACAGGAAAGGATCTTGAATGAGTGCCTTCAGTTTACGATTCATTATAGAAATATCCTTCATATCAACACATATCAGGCAGAAGAAGTATGTCAGAAGGCAATCTGTGTCATATTGGAAAAGGAGCATACAAAAAAGAAGGGACGGTACTCGCAGAAAAAAGATGTGCCGTTTTCTTCTTATTTTTTTAATATTTTAAAAAAATGTGCGTATGAGGATGAAGATGGAAATGAACCCAATGTAAAGTATTACTATCATAAGATCCGTCGACTTTCCGAAGAAAAACAGATACCGCTTCATGTCGATAATGCCTATAAATTTGCAAGGCTTTTGAATATTTCTATTGCGAAGGTATGCATGGTGTTAAATACATACAAGAAGATTATTTATGCTGATAATACGGACAGTAAATACGAGCATGAGGTAAAGTAAAATCTTAATAAAAACAGAATTAGATCAGAAAGGTGGAACCGGAACATAACCGGTTCTTTTTTGTGAATAAAAAAAGAATATCTCGTTAGGATTGATAAGCTCTGAAAACTGAAAAGCCTTCAGACGAATAGGTGTAATACAAAATGGGATAGTTGACATGATTTATTTACAATATTAGGATTAAATTTTAATTTTAGTAGTATTGGAAAGGGGGAAAATGTTGACAACTTTAAGATAGTTAATTAGGAAAGGATGTGATTTTATGTAGTTACCGTATTTTTTGATAATGGTAAAAAATTATAAAAAGGAGATGAAATACTATGGATATTTTGAAAAAACTAAAGAATAAAATCACATTGACAGGTTATGATTTTGACATATGGAGAAAACAGGAAATAAGCAGTGGCTTGAAGAAGAAAGAGGGAATTCTTGCGAACGAAAATCCTTATCTCAGTCTATCTGTTTTTACATACAAGGATTATCTTTCGGTAAAGGAATGCAGTCAGACTTTTCAGAGCAGTGCGCCATACATCCTTGTAATGTATGAACAGGATATGGATATTGTTATTCCGGTAACTAAGGATGATATGTTCTATATGTTGAATGACAAGCGTGCGTTGTCCAATATCCCGGAAGATTCACAGGACATCATGCTTGCTCAAAAGATCAAAGGCCAGTCAGAGCATTTAAAGTTTGAATTTACGGGATATCAGGCAGACAAGATATTCCAGAATGAATACGGAACAACTATATATGCCAGCGGCGGCAGCATCCGGGGCATTTCCACGAGGGTTCCTAAAAAAGATTATACAGTGTCTATTGATGTGTCGATCAAAGGAATCAACGAAGAAGCGGTCATCAATGAAATTGCAAGACGGCTGCCTTATACAGCGGAGATTCTGTCTTATGAAATTATAGACCAGTCTATAGACCGGCCAGTCATTCGAACGGACACTCTCCGAACAAGCCATACCCGAACAGGCAAAAACCGACGATAATTTTATGCAGGAGCGGGATGAAGAAGATGATTTTGACCGTTAGGGATGTTTGGCGGTAGATGTGCTGTAATAGATGTTCTGCGGTGGATATTCCGCCGCGGATCATCTTTTTATGTATGCCGCCTATAAGCAAAGTCTGGTTTGGACTAAAAAAAAGAATATAAGGGCAGAGGGTATCGACCTCAATTTTAAAATAAAGGAGAAAAAAGAATGAAAGAACAGTATGAACAGGCATCGCCTGAAACACCATCGCCTGAACAGGCTATGACTGGGGGTGGAAAAGCAAAGAACATCCTGCAGGAGATCATCGAACTGCTGCAGAAGCTGTTCAGCAAGGGCAGCAACAACAAATTCTTTGACTTTGGAAAAGCTGAAATGAAAGAGGTTGGGAACAAAACGCCTGAGCAGGAAGCGGGGTGCAGGATGAAACAGGCAGCACAGCGNANNGAAGGACATGCGGCAGAGTTTGATGATCTGACGGAAGCAACCAAAGATCTTCTTGCAAATTCACTCATCACGACGGACATGGTTAATAAACTAACGGAGGCGCTGGACAAGAAGAACGGACTGGAACTGGAAGAAATGGAAAGGCTGGCAGATCAGCTTGACAGTCTGGAAGACAGGGTGGGACGGATTGGTAAGACCGACAGTGTCTTGCAGTTCCTTGAACAGCTGGAGTGGACTGATATCGAGGGCGGCAAAGCGCCGATAGATTCCTACAAGATGTTCAAAGACGGAGATAACCTGATCCTGTTTTCTGCGGCGATCGACGAGCTGCAGAATAAAGTGCGGCCGGGTGCGGAGATCGCTCCCGCACTGATCGTCATCAACAAAGACCTGCAGTCTATCGAATCCTACCGGACGCTTGCGGACAGTCCGAAGGCAAAGGATATCCGTGTGGATCAGGAGTTCACGGAGGGTGCAAGGGCGGGGATCGCCTATGTGAGGGAACTCTGTCAGGAGCAGAACCAGAGGATTTGTGATGCCAAAGAAGCGATTAACCGATCGCTTTCTGATGAGCTGGACAAAAGATCGGAAAAGCAGGGGATAAATTCGGAAAAGCAGGGGATAAATTCGGAAAAGCAGGGGATAAATTCAAAAAAGCAGGGGATAAATTCAGCAAAGGAGAAAGGAAAAACTTCCGTAACTCCCCAAGAGGCTATGCAGGGATGGGTTTCCGCGTTAGAGGGCGCATTATACAAAATGGCACTGGAAGAGAACGCGATCGTCAGCCCGCATGTGGAATCCAATCCCCAAAAGGGACTAATCAGCATTGAATACACCGAGGATCAGCAGCATCATAAACTGGTATTTAAGGCAAACGCGGATGGTCTATCCTTAATGTCGTATGTTGACGGCAATAGAGATGCTACGCTTCTGGACATGCAGGTGCAGTTTGACGGCGATCGTATTTTTGCAAGGGACAATATCGCCTGTGCACGTCTAATGCTGAATCTGCCAAAGGAAGTTATGCAGAATGTCGTACCGGTAGAGGAAGCGGTGAAGCCGTTTAAGAATATGGCGCAAGAGACGCGCAAGTTCCTCCAAAGAAGTTATGACGCAACAGAGCGTAAAAACGCGCAGCATGGGCGATTCCCTAATCCGTTCAAACAGCATGCAATCAAGGATGAAACAGTCGAGATTAATTTTTCAAGGGATTGACCTATGTCAGTTTGCTTGGGAGTATAGTGAGGTAGATGCCGTCCGCTGGAAACAGAGAGCTGCGGACGGCATTTCCTGTAAAAACCCAAAATGGAGTTTTATGAAATGCAAAATTTTTATTGACTTTTTTTACAATATATGATGAAATAAAATAAACTTTAAGGTTAGAAAGTAATTAAGAAGTAAAACTATGAAAAATATGACATGGAGGGGAAAATTATGGGATTATTCGACAGATTCCGCAAGGGAGGGATGTCTGAAAAGCATATTCAATCGATGA
>WFLX010271240.1_pt1 | contig 25950 bp, 18 predicted proteins | sample 4967041 | NCBI WGS metagenome assembly WFLX01 (sample SAMN12857096, study PRJNA449069) | gut metagenome | isolation source: stool from male and female vole | host: Microtus ochrogaster | place: USA:Florida | collected 2017
CATCCACCACCCCGGAGGGGTGGCACTCGGGATACACGTGCCACCCCTCCGGGGTGGTAACATACTTTGCCCAAGGTACCCCGGGTTGCACCCGGGGTTAACGCTATGAGGCCCCTCCGGGGCCATCTCCGCACTTTATAAATACACGATGATCTCCGCACTGCATAGACACACAATGAGACAGATGAACTTTATCAAATCCATATTATTGACAATCGTGGTTGCTGTCACGGCGGCGTTGCCGTCGTGGGGGCAGGAGTATGAGGTGGCGAGCTTTGAGCTTGCGCCTAAGGACTTGACTGCGCGGACGGGCAAGCCCCGGATTGACGGCAACGGACGGAAGTGCGCCGTGCTCAAGGTGCAGGTCAACGACCGGATTACCGCCGCGTTAGGCAATGTTGTCGGCGAAATAACCAACATGGGCATGGAGAAATGGATATACGTGGCCCACGACACCAAACAGCTCGAATTAGCCTTCGACAACCACTACCCGCTGACCCTAACCTTCGAGGACTACGATTTCCCCACCCTCTCCCAGCAGATGGTCTACGTCGTCCGCCTGCGCGAGAAGACCGCAGCCTCCACTGCGCAAAAGCACCCAGCTCCGCCACGTCAGCAGACAGTCACCTCATCGCAGACCCTCACTCAGCCTCAGTCTCCGGGCGCGTCATCCAATAGCGCCAGGTCGTCAGATGAAATTCGGAAAGAGGCGATAGCCGCTTATAAAGCCAAGAAGTATGAGCAGGCACTCCCCTTATTCAGGCAGGTTAGCGATGATAATACTGCTCAAAATTACTTGGGAATAATGTTTCAGAGAGGATATGGAGTAAGTCAGGACTATGCTGAGGCTGTCAGATGGTATCGAAAGAGCGCCGAGCAGGGAAATGAAGCTGCTCAGTGCAACTTGGGATTTATGTACGAGAAAGGATTTGGCGTGGGGCAGGACTACGCCGAGGCTGTCAGATGGTACCGCAAAAGCGCCGAGCAGGGCATTTCAAGAGCACAGAATAATCTGGGAGTAATGCATAGGAAGGGTCTTGGTGTTGGACAGGACTACGCGGAGGCTGTCAGATGGTTTCGTAAGGCTGCGGAGCAGGGCAATTCAACTGCGCAGTACAACCTGGGAGTGATGTATGAGCATGGGTATGGTGTGGAGCAGAACGACGCCGAGGCTGTCAGATGGTATCGGAAGAGCGCAGAGCAGGGGGATGTTGACGCGCAGTACGCCTTGGGATGGCGCTATTATAATGGCAAGGGAGTTCCTCAGGACTACCGGGAGGCCGACAAATGGATACGCATGTGTGCCGAACAGAACGATGCAAAAGCTCAGAACTGTTTGGGAGAAATGTATTTTTATGGCAGAGGAGTTCCTCAAGACTACGCAGAGGCAGCCAAGTGGTACAGCAAGGGAGCCGACCAGGGCCTTTCAAACGCACAGTTTAACCTGGGGTGGTGCTACTATCATAATCAAGGGGTGCCTCAAGACCGGGCGAAAGCAATCCAATGGTGGAGGAAGGCAGCTGCGCAGGGGAATGAAAATGCAAAAAAAGAATTAGAAAAAATAGGCGAGTTATGAATAGATACAGACAAGGATTAGTCGGGGTGCTGGTGGCAGTGCTGGCAGCTGTGCCGGGTATGGGACGGGCGCAGGAGGCGGCCTCTGCGGAGGGGCGCAGCGTTGTGCCCGTGGCTATGGCGAAGAAGGGGGCGAGGCTGCCCAAGTGGTGGAATTTGCATGAGCCGGGGATGTATGTCGGAGTGTCGCTCCCTGACCTCAACGGCGAGAGGGCCAAGCAGGCGGCGATTGCCAATGCCGTCTATTCGTTTGTGCGCGCTACCGGCGGCGAGGTCAAGTATAAGGCGGAGAACTCGAGCGAAATCCGCGAACCGGAGGCTCAGGATTCCTTCAAGGCCACTTGCTTGGGAAGTGACCGCGGGTTTGCAATCCGCCTCCTTAAGGAATATTACAATCCCAAGGGAGAGTATTTCGTGTTGTGCGAAATTGACAAGGAGGCTGAGGCCACCGGCGCGATGAAGTTTGTGTGGACGTTTTCTGACACCAACGCCAAAGGGTCGCTGGCGCTGAATCTGGCACTCCTTGCTGAACTTGACAACAACGTTCCCGTGAAAAGCATGATGCAATATGAGGTGTCATGGGATGGCGAGGAGGGGAAATACAACCTCTCTTTCAATGGCGATACACTGGCGCGCGACAAAGAGATCAAGGCCGGCAAGGACAACATCGCCGACTTCACCATCGGCGGCGACTTAGGTCTGGCCCAGCTNCGCCTTCTGACCGCCATCCCGATGCTNNCGGATTCGATTGTGTACNCATCGAGGNTGNTGTCANGNCCTGANATCGACTGNCTTCACCANCAATGTGTTTGGTGAGGGGGAACTCATNCCCNCTGATATCAAGTGGATCNGCTACGGTNCGAAGGGGCTNACGTNCAGCGTCANTGAGCAGTTTCCGGAGCTGGAATACAGGGCTAACCCTGATGCCGAGAGAATCGCGCAGGGCAACGGCCTGTCGGAGAAATACAGCCGCGAGTATGTGGATGCGGCCGGCGAGCCGACAGTGTGGGAGGAGATAGGCAACAGCGCCTCCGGACTGTTTGAAGCGGCCAAAAACACGGCCCTCTTGAACGCGATTGGCATGAGCTGCATGAGGAGGCCCGCTACCGGCTCTCTGACAGAGGAGAAAAGCCGGTGGATTGTTGAGCCGGTATCGGCCACCCACATATACCCCCTCTACTACCTGGACTCCGCCGAGCGCAGGGAGTACAAGAAGAAGGAGGGCCGCAAGGTACGGGAGGCCGCTCGCAAAGCCTACCCACGTATGATCACAGTCATCACCCCCATTTACCCGGCTGAAAAAGCAGACCTCTGAGATTTGAAAATTTGGCGTTTCTGCGGGTCTCTGACCCGCAGCCTGAACCCTCGCGGCGCGACATCCTCATCCTCTGCGGTGCATATTTGAACTGCGGGTCAGAGACCCGCAGGAACTTAAATTAACTTCACAGGGTGTTGCAGACCTCGTCCTGCGTGGAGTTCCTGCGGGTCTCCGACCCGCAGCCTGAACCCTCGCGGCGCGACATCCTCCTCTGACGGTGCATATTTGAACTGCGGGTCAGAGATCCGCAGGAACTTAAATTACCTTCACAGGGTGTTGCAGACCTCGTCCTGCGTGGCGTTCCTGCGGGTCTCGGACCCGCAGCCTGAACCCTCGCGGCGCGACATCCTCATCCTCTGCGGTGCATGTTTGAACTGCGGGTCAGAGACCCGCAGGAACTTAAATTAACTTCACAGGGTGTTGCAGACCTCGTCCTGCGTGGCGTTCCTGCGGGTCTCGGACCCGCAGCCTGAACCCTCGCGGCGCGACACCATCATCCTCTGTCGGTGCATGTTTGAACTGCGGGTCAGAGACCCGTAGGAACTTAAATGTTTGAACTGCGGGTCGGAGACCCGCAGGAACTTAATCGGAGACCCGCAGGAACTTAAAGTTCTGTATCACCCCTGATAACTCAGTTGCCGCCCCTCCTGGGCATTTACGCACTGCATAGCTACACAATAAGACAGATGAACTTTTTCAAATCCATACTATTGACAATCGTGTTGGCTGTCATGGCGGCGTTGCCGTCGTGGGGCCAGGAGTATGAGGTAGCGAGTTTTGAGCTGCGGCCTAAGGACTTGACTGCACGGACGGGAAAGCCCCGGATTGACGGCAACGGGCGGAAGTGCGCCGTGCTCAAGGTGCAGGTCAACGACCGGATTGCCGCCGCGTTGGGCAATGTGGTCGGCGAAATAACCAACATGGGCATGGAGAAATGGATATACGTAGCCCACGACACCAAACAGCTCGAATTAGCCTTCGACAACCACTATCCGCTGACCCTAACCTTCGAGGACTACGATTTCCCCACCCTCTCCCAGCAGATGGTCTATGTTGTCCGGCTCCGGGAGAAGGACGGGGCCTCCGGCACCCCGGCGCAAGCACACCCTCAACCCGCCGCTTCGCCGGCGCAGCCTCAACCGGCTACGCAGCCTCAGTCGGTGGCTCAGCCCGCTACTCAACCGCAACCCGTTACGCAGCCTCAGGCTTCCAACCCAACAGCCAATGAAAGTAAGGCTGTAGATGAAATTCTGAATGAAGCAATAGCCGCTTACGAAGCCAAAAAGTATGAACAAGCATTGGCCTTATTCCGTGAGATAGACCATGATGCCGTAGCCCAAAATTATTTGGGATTCATGTATCAGAAGGGGTATGCGGTTAGGAAGGATTACAACAAGGCGGTGATGTGGTTTAGCAAGAGTGCCGAGCAGGGTAATGCAAATGCACAAAACAATCTGGGTTACATGTATGATATGGGACTTGGTGTTTTTAAGTCTTACTCCGTGGCTGTAAAGTGGTACCGAAAGGCTGCCGAACAGGGCAATGCCTTTGCGGAGAACAATTTGGGATATATGTACGAGAATGGTCTTGGAGTGAAGAAAGATTACGCTGAGGCGGTCAAGTGGTATGGCAAGGCGGCAGAACAAGGCAATGCACGAGCGCAGAACAACCTGGGTGAAATGTACAGGAAAGGATATGGGGTGAAGAAAGACTACGCGGAGGCTGTAAGTTGGTTTCGCAAGGCCGCCGAGCAGGGCAACGCGAATGCACAGAACAACTTGGGATGGTGCTACTATAATGGCAAGGGGGTGCCGAAAGACCGGACGAAAGCCATCGAATGGTGGAAAAAAGCCGCTGATTTCGGCCATGTGGAGGCAATGAAAGAATTAAGAAAAATAGGCGAATCGTTCTGAAGATTTTCTATAGGGTTGCACGGAGCAGCTAAACTATCATGCACGGAAATATCCACACCCTCAGGCCGGGATATGTGCTGAGAAGCCCGGAGTATGCCTACCGGATTGAACGCGCTCTCGGGCAGGGAGGGTTCGGCATTACCTATCTTGCCGCAGCCGCCCTCAAGGTAGGGAATGTCTCGGTAAAGGTCAATTTTGCCATCAAGGAGCACTTCCTTGGCAGCGACTGCGAGCGCGAGCCGGATACGAGCCGGGTGGTCTACTCGAACCCTGCGAAAGACAGGGTGGAGAGTTCACGCAGGGACTTCGTTTCAGAGGCCAGCCGGCTGAGGAAAGTAGGGACGGGGCATGACAACATCGTCAAGGTCAACGAGGTCTTCGAGGCCAACAACACCGCCTACTACGTAATGGAGTACCTGGAGGGGGAGACCCTCCGGAGGTATGTGAAGAGCCGGGGAGGGGTGTCCGAGGATGAGATGCTGGCAATCATGAGGCCGGTGGCCGATGCGGTGGAGTATCTGCACCGGCACCGCATGACCCATCTTGACATCAAGCCCGACAATATCATGATAGCGCGGGATGAGACCGGCCGCACGCGCCCCGTGCTCATCGATTTCGGACTGTCGAAACATTATGACGAGCAGGGCAACCCGACATCAACTATCCATACGCTCGGATGCTCGGACGGCTACGCCCCGATAGAGCAGTATGCGGGCGTGACGAAGTTTTCTCCGGGAACTGACATATATGCCCTCGGAGCGACTATGTGGTTCTGCCTCACCGGGCGGGACCCGAAAAAGTCAACTGAATTATTAGGGGAGAGTTTGTCGGAGTCGTTGCCGGATGGTATCTCGGATGCCGTAAAGAGCATGATTGCCAATGCCACGAGAGCTAAGAGTCGCGACCGGAGCATTTCCCTCGATATAAAGGAGCAGACCACTCCCGACGAGTCCGGTGTGTCGACAGAGCTGATAGAGGCTGAGGCGGTGGGTGAGGCGGTGGCTGTCTCTCCTGAGCCTGCTGAGGAGCCGGACAGCAGCGCCATTCTGACCTCTGTANCAGAGNCGGAGGATAACGAGTACATGCCGGAACCCGATAACGGCGGGTGGCTGCGCAAATACCCCTGGATTCTCGTAGTAGGTCTTGGCTTGGTGGTACTTATGATAATATACGCATTGCCGCATAGTTCTCAGAACGATGCTCCGGAAGAGGGGCTGACCCAAACTGAGACGGTCTTAGCTCAGGCCAAGGAGGCATACAACACCGGCCTGTATGACCGTGCTTTGGAACTGTTTCGCGAAATCAGCGATGACAAGGAGGCGCAGAATTATATGGGGTATATGTACAGGGAGGGGCGCGGCGTGAAGCAGGACTATGCGGAGGCCGCCGGGTGGTACCGCAAGAGCGCCGAGCAGGGGTATGCCTACGCTCAGTTTAATTTGGGCTATATGTATGAGCAGGGTCTCGGGGTGAACCAGGACTACGCCGAAGCTGCCGGGTGGTACCGCAAGAGCGCGGAGCAGGGCGATGCGGACGCTCAGTACAACTTAGGAGAAATGTATTGTGACGGGCGGGGAGTGAAAAAGGATTACGCCGAGGCGGCCAAGTGGTACCGTAAGAGCGCGGAGCAGGGGGATGCCGATGCTCAGAATAATCTTGGGAAAATGTATTATGACGGCTTGGGAGTGAAAAAGGATTATGCCGAGGCGGTCAAATGGTATCGCAAGAGCGCGGAACAGGGCAACGCTGTGGCGCAGTACAACTTGGGGTTCATGTACTATCATGGCCGCGGAGTGAAGCAGTCCGGCGAGAAGGCCATCGAATGGTGGAACAAGGCTGCGGCCCAGGGTGACAAGAACGCTATCAATGCCCTGGCCAAACATTCATGATGAGCGGGGAGTGACCTTGCAGAGCGGTTTCGTCCAAAAATCCCGAGGGTTCAAACAAGATGCGGCCCGAAATTTGGCGGAGCGGCTGACGGGTCTTAACTTCGCGTCAGAATCAAAATTAACAAGTAACAATAAAAACAGACATAATATGGAAACTACGAATCTGAACATCAATCCCGCTTCGGGAAATAAGTCCGAAAAGACTGAGAAGGCAAAGAATGTGGCCACTAAGGCTGCGCAGTTCGGCGGAGCCGCCGCGGTCGGTGTGGCAGGCACTCTGGCCGCTGAGGCCATGAGCAAGGATGCCGATGAGGCCGCAGCCGAGAACGCACCCCTCAATGCCGAAGATGCCGAGGCCAATACAGAGGCTAATCCCGAGGGCGCCGGGGAGGAGACCGCTGCGGGGACGCACGACCATGCGGAGGCTCCGGAGAGCGGCGAACTGACCGCCGAGGCTGTCACCGATTTCAACCCGAATGACATCGTGATCGATCCGGAGGAGGAAATCGCACTTGTGTCTCCGGAAAATCCCGACGAGTACACTGTCGTGGACGTTGTACTGACAGAGGAGGAACTCGGCGGCTCCCTGGAATCCGATATAGACCCTACGGTCGAAGAGCTTATCGCCGAAGTGGAGCCGGAGGTCGGCGAGGTGATGTACGGAGGGCCCGACGGCTGGGATGAGGTGGATGTCGATGGAACTCCTGATGACGATGAGCTGCTTATGGCCGACCAGGATGATGTGGCCGATGACATTGACATAGCTGACGACTTAGTAGGATAACAGCCGCTATGAACAGATTACTCTTATCTCTAATCGGAGCTGCGGTGATGCTGCTGTCAGCTCCGGCTGCGGCCTCCGCGCAGCAGACCCTCGAGGAGGCGACGGACAGCGTCAAGAATGTGCTTGCACTGGCCAAGAAGGGGGATGCGGCGGCGCAGAACGAGGTCGGCGGGTGGTATTACCGCGGCCGGCATGTGAAGCAGAACTACGAGGAGGCCCTCCGTTGGTGGGCCAAATCGGCTGAGCAGGGCAATGTGCAGGCCATAGGCAATATGGGGCTCTGCTATCGCACTGGCCACGGCATAGCCCCCGACTCGCTGAAGGCCACGCGCCTCTATCAGCGGTCGATCAAGGATGGCAACAAGGCTCTGTTTGACCGCAATGTGGAGCTGGCCGGGCAGGGGAGCGTGTTCAGCAACATGCTGATTGCCTCCTGCTATGAGAACGGTTTCGGCGTGCCGAAGGATGTGCTCAAGGCCGTGCCCTATCTCACTGCGGCCGCGGAGAAGAACTGCGTCCCCGCGCAGCGCGACCTCGGCGTGATTCTGCTCAATGCCAAGAAACCTGCTGAGGCGGCCTCCTGGTTCAAGAGGGGCACTGAGAACGGCGACATCCCCTGCACGTTCTTTTACGGCAAGATGCTCATCGAGGGCCTCGGTGTCGGAGCCGACAAGAAGGAGGGGGCGAATTATATTCTCAAAGCCGCCAATGCCGGTTTTCCCCAGGCGATGTACTATCTGGGCAACTGCTACAAGACCGGCAACGGGGTGACCCGCAATGCCGAGCAGGCCGTGAAGTGGTACAGCCTGGCTGCGGCCAAGGGGGTGCACAACGCCCAGTGGGCGTTGGCTCAGTGCTGCCGCGAGGGCGCGGGCACGCCCGTCAACTATGACCGTGCGCTCTACTGGTATGCCGAGGCGGCGGCCAAGGGACATTCGCGCGCGTTCAAGAATCTCATTACGGACTCTATNCCCGGTTCGCCGTTTGTGGNCTANCNCAAAGGTANCAAGGNTTACGNGGNCAAGGACTATGACGAGGCGCTGAAGCAGTTCAAGGTCGTGGAGAAGGCCAAGATTGCCGANGGCAAGGTGATGACGGGGGCGATAATGGCCAATTCCTCATATACGGGCCACAACATGAAGAAGGGCATCAAGCTTCTTGACGAGGCTGCGAAAGAGAATCCGCAGGCTATGTATCTGTTGGGGGCGCTCTACGAGGCCGGCAAGGGTGTCGATAAGAACATGGCAGAGGCGGTGGCCTGGATGCGGAAGGGTGCCGAAGCGGGGTATGGCCCGGCGGAGTGCGCTCTTGCGGACATGTATTACGAGGGGCGCGGCGTGGAGCAAAGTTACGAGAAGGGGGTGGAATGGTATGCGAAGGCTGAGGCGCAGGGACGCCTGAGCGAGAATGCCGCCAAGCGTTACGCCGCATGCTACGAGAACGGCTGGGGAGGCCTGGAGGCCGACAAAGAGAAAGCGGCAGACCTCCTTGAGGTCGACCGCAAAAGCCGCATCCCCGACCTCCTGAAGCTGCTCTGACCCCCATACCCGCAATCCGTCCGCAGCGCGCGGAAGCACCGCGCAGGGGTGCCATAAATCAGGGCGCGAGGTATGGGCACCATAAATCAGGGTATCTTGTAGGGGCGCGATACATCGCGCCCACCAAAGGAGTGGCCAACACGCAGCAACGGCTGTCCCGGCCATGTCCCGTGCCGGGTAGAGGACGCGGTGGGCGCGATGTATCGCGCCCCTACCGGGACGGCGGGGACGTCCGATTTATCGCACCGAGGGGAATCTCGCGCAGCGGGACTTCTGTGAAAAGAATCTCACGCAGAGAACGCAGAGCCACTCCTGCGGGAAGCCGATGCGAAGCCCACAGCCGCGGAGCCCTCTGCGCCCTTCGCGAACTCTGCGAGAGCTTCTCCACCCGGGCTCCCCTCGCGCGAAGGCCCTTTCAGGCGAGGGTATCTCACGCAGAGTACGCAGAGAACGCAGAGCCACTGCTGCCGATACATGGCTCACCGGAGGAACATGCGCGTGATGAATAAGCGCGGAGTCCTCTGCGCCCTTCGCGAACTCTGCGAGAGCTTCTCCACCCGGGCTCCCCACACGCGGAGGCCCTTTTATAAGAGCTTCTCCCTCCGGGGCCAGTTGCCCCGGAGGGGCATAACAGCGTTATCCCCGGGTGAAACCCGGGGTGACGCCCCACCACCCGAACATNACCCCGGAGNGNTGACNCAAAANACATTTAGATTGNTTGTAGGANGTAAGACTATTCAACAAGTAATGAAANACATGTTTCGTCTCGGATATGTGAGGTCCGTTTTGACTGCTTTGATATATTTCACGGCAGTTTTATCTTTTGGTCAAAGTTTTGAATTGACCAAGATGGAACATATCCCAACGGATCTGACTGCGTCCACACAATCCCGTGTCGACCTAAATGGAGTAAAATGCGGTCTTGTGAAGGTGCAATGCGTGTTGGAGGGTGTGACTTTCTCCGGGAATGTCATTGGAAAGGTGGAGGAAAAGGAGGGGGAATATTGGGTGTATATGACCAACGGCTCGAAATTCCTGTCAATCAATCACCCAAAACTTCTTCCGCTCAATGTCGCTTTCATGGAATTCTTAGGAAGTGAAATTAAATCCGGATACACCTATCGCATGATATTATCCATCCCGAAAGCATTATACAATGCCCTTGTGCTTCCGTCCGGAGAACCCTCAATTCAAGAAAGCGAAACCGATGTTGCGACGCCACCGAATACCAAAATCTCCGGATTTGTTAAGGACAAACATGGTGATGAATTGATTGGATGCACAGTGATGTTGAAAAATTCAGGTGAAGGTACCGCAGCTGATATTTACGGGTTTTATGAGCTGAGGAAGGTATCACCGGGATCAACCGTACAATTTAGATACGTGGGTTTTAAAACCAAGGAGGTTACATTTACTGGTAAAATCCCGCCTGAGTTCAATGTGACGCTCAAAAGGGGACACGGCACTGAAAAGGAGGAATTTTTTTATGACCCGAACGATAAAAGCGAATATTTTGATTTGAAAGGCAATAAACTGGCATCACGTCCGTCTAAGAAAGGCACGTATATACGTGTGTCGGACGGCAAAGCGGAAAGATTTTCGGTGAATTGAGAATAGGAGTTGCCTGGCAAATATTCAGAATTTTTAAATGACTTTCAGATGGGAAATTATATTATACGATTATCAGCTCTTCTGATGTTGCTATTCACCGGTATCGGAGTAACGTTGCAAGCCCGGGAGTGCGGGGACGAGTCTTTTGAGACTGCTTGTGCGGGCTATGAAAAATTTGGGATAAATCCGCCGATATACATCAAGAGTATTGTCGGCACATATACCTGGAATGGGGATTTTGAGTCTGCACTGGAGATTCTTGACAGTGCGATGAGCGAGAATCCGGATAATTCCATTTTATATGGGCTGCGCGGATACGTATATGACAAAATGAGGGAAAATGACAAGTCGGAGGCTGACTATCGTAAGGCTGCATCCCTCCCGGGTGCGGATTATGAGACTCTGAAGAACGCGGTCAAGAAAATCTATAGAATCGGAGAATGAGATTGATGGCAATGACCCCGAGGCCAAAGCCGCCAGACAAGTTGTCAGGGTCAACTATATGGAAGCTGCCAAAGCCATAGGAGAACAAGCCATGTCCCTTTATGAAGTCGACACCGAGTTGGAGGATTTTATTGACCATATCAATGGCTTCCTGAAACTTTACGGCCCGGAGAATTAACCCCGCATCCAATAACATATTTAGATACCTGCACATTATGAAATCAGTGAGGAAATTAGTTATCTTTGTTTTGCTGCTGTCGGCTGCGCTGGCGCCCGCGCTCGGCGCGGCGCATGAGCTGAAGGTTGTGAGCGTCACTGCGGAGCAGAACGGGATGGACCCGGCGGCTGTGCCGCGTGATCTGAATGGCAATAAGTGCGTGCCGATTGTGGTGATGCTCAATAATCCGGGCGTGTCATTCTCCGGAAATATCGCCGGTGAGCCGGAGTTCAAAACCAATGAGTATTGGGTGTATGTGTCACCGGGGGCCAAGGAGCTGGAAATCAGTTATCCGGATTTCAAGCCCACAAAGGTTAAATTCAAAGACTTAGGTGTCAGTGAAACAACTGCCAAGACCACTTACGGGTTGAGACTGTCCTTCCCTGTGGACTTGATTACAGACGAGACGGAATTGTCGGCTGAGGAGATGTATGATATAGGAGTGGGCTACATGGAGCGCCGCGACAACCAGTATATCCGCTGGATGACTAAGGCAGCCGATATGGGGCATCCCAACGCCATGTATTATCTCGGGTCGTGCTATCTTTATGGCAACGGCGTGCCGAAGNATAAGGAGAAGGGCCTGGCGATNCTGGAGCAATCGGCTGAAAAAGGACTNATGGAGTCGTCAGAACTATTAGGCCTGTACTACAATACGTTAGGCAAGGACAAGAAGAAAGCTAAAATGTGGTATGAAAAGGCCGAGCAGCAGCGCAAGGCCTCCGGGGCCGCAAATTGAGCCGGGTATCTACCCTCTAAGCAACCGCCCCGCTTCCGGATGTCCGGAGGCGGGGCGGTGTGTGTCAGGCCGATAGGGGCCGGGTCAGAGGTTGACCTTGGTGGCTTTGCCGCCGGCGACTTTGATGTGGAGGCCTTTGGAGGGGTTCGTTACGCGGATGCCCTGGAGGGTGTAGTAGGCCGGCTCTTCGTCCGTGAGGCCGGAGGCCGGAAGGGTGTCTACGCCTACTGTCTGGTTGACTTTGCCGATGCGGGCCGGGGCGTAGGTGATCACGTCGTCATCCTCCTTCTCCATGCTGGTGGAGGGGTCTTTGGAGTAGCTGTCGAAGACGTTGTCAAAGTATGAGGGGTCGTACGGGGTGCCTCCGACAGGGCTGGTGCCGTACTGGTCGATATACATTACACCGATGCCGCACTGGCGGATATCTTCGGCGGTGATGCCCAGCAGCGAGAGGGGGAAGGTCCATTCGTAGAAGGTGTGGGCAGAGTCGGAGATCTCGCTGCGCAGGTCGATGAAGCCGTCGTTGCCGCGCAGGAGGTCGGGGTCGTATTCAAAGTCGTCCTGGCCCCATATCTCGGTGATGGAGGGGAGCAGGCCGTCGGCGTAGCCGTAGTAGCGCCCGGGGATGGTCTTGCAGTAGGCCGGCGAGTAGCTGGCATGGCNGTCGGGGGTGGGNATGAAGAAGCCGGGNGTGCCTACGCCCGGTNTGGNGGAGCNGATCNAGACGGNGTNNACGCCGTTGTNGAANTTGNAGCCGCTGCCGTNNTCCTANCCAGATGGGGCCGCGGCNATCGNTGCGGCCGTCAAAAGATTCGTCGGGGTCGAGGTCAAAGGCCCAGATCATGGCGCCATCCATGTTGTAGGGCTTGGATTCGCCGGGCTGCTGGCCTTCGCCCCATTTGTCCCATACGGTGTAGACGAACTGGGCGCCGAGGTAGAGGTTGGTCTCGTCATAGGCGGCATAGATGGCGTAGGAGTCGACTACGGGACGCTCATGCTTGCCTTTGAAGGCCATGCATACGTCGCGGGCCACGCCCCGGGCGATGAGGTCGTCTTCGGTCCAGTTGGTAAGGGCTGTGGTAGACTTCTGGTCGCTGAAGTTCATGGTGAGCGTCTTGTTGGTGCCGCAGCGTCCGTCGGGGTTGACGAGGTAATAGTCGGTGATGAGATTATTGCCGTTCTGGACGGGGTAGGGGTTGCGCTTGGTGAAGCGGTAGGAGGCGCGGGCCTCCTTGCCATTGTTGACGGCGAGCACGTTGAGGTCGGTGGTCTCGGTCAGCGTGATGGGGGAGGTATAGAGGGTTGAGGAAGGGGTGGCCTCCGAGCCGTCGGTGGTGTAGTAGATGACTCCGGCGGGGGTAGCGGTGAGGGTGACGGTGAGGGTCTCGGTGAAGCGTGTGCCGGAGGCGGGGGTGACGCTGAGCGAGGGGAGGTCGGGGTCGACGGCGTATGCGCCGAGGTCGGTCACGGGACCTTTGCCGGACTGGCCTTGGTAGAGGTGGCCGTCGATGAATCCGCCGGTGTAGTCGGCGGTCTGTGATGAGCCTGCGGCGTTGCAGAAGACTGCTCCGGCCACGGTTTGGCCGCCATCGCCGGCGAATGTGTACTTCCAGACATCGCCCTCGACGTGGGTCATGGCCACACCGGGCCAGGAGGTGGAGGGGGTGGACCAGTAATGGACGTTGACCTGCTCCCACTGCGACAGGGAGTTGTCGTAATAGATTGTTGTGTCGGCCCATGCGCCTTGTGACATGGCGGCAGCGAGGGCCATGGCTCCGATGATTTTTTTCATAAGAGACGGTTGATGATGTAAGAATTTAAAGCCTTGGAGAGGAGGAGAGGATTCTCCTTTCCGGCATCAAAATTAGTGAAATAATCTCAATCCTGCAAATTCGGGCTGCACGCCTTCGGGTGCAGGTGTAATGACCTCACGCTGCGCATCACCGCAGGGGGCAGGGAGGGGTTGGATAAACGGGAGATTTTCGTTAACTTTGCGGATGGATCAGCTAAGGAGAATAGCGTAAAAAGAGAGGGAAGATGAAAAAGCCTGTCAGATACCCGGTCGGAGAGCAATCCTTTGAGCAGCTGCGCAAGGGGGGATTCCTGTATGTGGACAAGACGCGATACCTCGAACTGATAGCCGATGGCTCGAAGTATTACTTCCTCGGGCGCCCGCGCCGCTTCGGCAAAAGCCTTTTTCTCTCCACCCTCAAGTGCTTCTTCGAAGGGAGGCGGGAGCTCTTCAAGGGCCTTTACATTGACTCTGCCGACTGGGACTGGGAGCCGCATCCGGTACTGTATCTCGACCTCAATATCGTCAAGTACCGGGAAGAGGGGGAGCTTGAGGCCCTGATAGAGGACCGGTTGCGCACATGGGAACATGCCTATGGCATAGAGCCGCAGGTGGCCAATCATTCCGTGAGATTCTCAAATGTAATACGCGCTGCGTACGAGGCTACAGGCAAGGGGGTGGTAATCCTTGTCGATGAATGCGATAAGCCGCTGGTCAACAACCTGCACAATCGCGAGCACTTTGAGAGGTACCGCGACAAACTCGCCGAACTCTACTCCAATTTCAAGAGTTCGGCCCAGTACATCCGGCTCGTCTTCCTGACGGGTGTGAGCCGCTTTGGCAAGCTCAGCGTGTTCTCCGGTCTCAACAATATCTCCGACATCTCCTTGCAGCGCCGCTACGCAGCCATCTGCGGCATCACCGAGCAGGAGCTCCTCGACAATTTCCAGGAAGGAATCTGCATGATGGCCGATGTGCTTGGGAAGACCAGGAATGAAATCATTTCCCGTCTCAAGCGTCGTTATGACGGCTACCACTTCAGCGGTGTCTCGCCGGACGTATATAACCCCTTCTCTCTGTTGAATACATTTTCTGCCGAGGAGTTCCGCAACTATTGGATAGAGTCGGGCACGCCTACGTTGCTCGTAGAGCAGCTGAAGAGGGAGCATGTGGACCTGGAAGCGCTGACTACGTCCAGGAAGGATGCAACCGAACTTGCGGGGCTTGACCTCGACCGCATGGATCCGGTGGCGCTCTTCTACCAGACGGGCTACCTCACCATCAAGAGCTACGACGAGGATTCGGAGCTATACCGTCTGGGCTATCCCAACGAGGAGGTGACGGAAGGCTTCTTCAAATATATCCTCCCTTTTTACACAAACCTCCAAAACACCAGCCCGATGGCCTTTGTCGTTGACCTGGTTGCGGAGCTGAGGCGCGGTGATGTTGACGCGATGATGAAGCGGCTGCAGTCGCTGTTCGCAGGGCTCTCTTACGATATGGAGATCAAGGGGGAGAAAGATGTCCGCAACGCTCTCTACATCCTTTTCAAGCTCGTGGGCCTGCGGACTGACGTGGAATACCGCACCTCCGACGGCCGCATCGACATCCTCGTGCGCATCGATGAGTACGTCTACATCATGGAGCTGAAATATGACCGGACCGCCGAGGAGGCCCTCGACCAGATCAAGCGCAAGGAGTACTCCCTGCCCTGGGCCGCCGACCATCGCGAGGTCATAGCCATTGGCATCAACTACTCCTCCGGGGAGCGCCGCATCAACTCCTGGCTCTCCGAGTGCCTCTGAGTCCACTGCGGCTGAGCTCCACCGAAAATAAGGCTTGTGCCGCGTCCGGTCATGCACCTTGCAATAGGTTGGCGAGGGCGCTGATGATTTTACTTATTCAGCCTTAGACCCCATCTCATAAAATTTTATGAGATGGGGTCTTAATAGAGATTCAAAATCCTCCGGTTTAACTTCAGTACGTTCAGTAGGGAAGATTGTGGATGTTGCCAAATTGGTTTTGCGGCATAACAGTTCATCAAGCGTGACATCGAAAGATTTATAATTCGGGCTTACTGCCATGGGATAATACACATACACATCTTTGTCTTGACCAATACGATATGCACGGTCAGTAGCTTGATTTTCTTTGGCCGGATTCCAATGGCGGCTGTAATGGATGACATGATTTGCGGCCGTTACGTTCAATCCCATTCCTGCGGCTACCGGAGACATGATGATAACGCCAAAACCAGGTCGGCTTTGGAACTCATCAATTGCACCTTGGCGCGACAGCTTTCCCACGGCCGTTGCCGCAGACGTGTCGCCATTGATTATCCTGGCCGTGTATCCAAATCTTTCTCTTACCACCCGTTGAAGCATCCTCTGTGTCTCTTTCCTCTCTGCAAAGAGAATAGCTTTCTCGGAGGCTGCACGGATTTTGTCAAGAAAAGACATGGTCGCCATGAGTCTCGCAGCGCTGGCAATCAGTTCCTCAGGTGTGTGTGAGGCCAGACTGCCGGTGTGGAGGAATGGATGCTCTGACACTTCCCTTATTCCCATGATTGTGACAAGCATGTGCCCTTTTACTGAGGGGTCATACGAGGCAGCCACGTGGCGATATGCCTTATCCTGGAGAGAGGGCATATTGATAGGTTGTTTAATTTCGTATTTGGCAGGCAAATCCTTTGCGGCATCTGTTTTAAGGCGCCGCATGAAATAGACTCCAAGGAGATTATGAATTTCGTTGCCGAGTGCTATGAGGTCTGTATCCTCATCCTTCAGGGGGTGCTGATACTTTTTGGCAAACTCTTTGGCATTTCCCAGCAAGCCCGGCACACAGAAATCCATTATGCACCAAAGGTCCAGAAGGGTATTCTCTACCGGTGTGCCCGTCATGGCGATTCTGAATGTGCTTTTCAATGCTTTGACAGCATTTGTGACAAGGGTGCCGGGTGTTTTCACTTTCTGGGCCTCATCCAAAACTACAATGTCGAAATTGACTGCGCAAAAATTAAGCTGACAGTTTCTCACCGTCTCATAATTTGTGATAATCAGTTCGCAGGACTGCATCCTGTCAATGGTTTGCTTGTCAAACTTCCTGGGAACCTGGGCAGATGAAAGAATAGTGACGGCCATAGGTTTGTTAAAAAACTTGCAATATTCATTTTGCCAGTTTTCTATCAAGGATACCGGCGCCACTATGAGATATGGTTTATGTCCTGGATTGGCCTGTGCGTGCCAATCCAAGAAATAGAGCAATTGTAAAGTCTTGCCAAGCCCCATATCATCAGCCATCAGAGCGCCGGGGGCATTATGACACAAAAGGTGCTGGAACCATGCCACCCCTTCCTCTTGATGCTTCTTAAGGGTGAATCCAGTTCGAAGGTTGTTATTGGGATATAACTTGTAGGTGATCTCTGCCTTGACAGTATCGCTACCGATAGCGTACCCGGTAATTTCTGCGTTCTCCTCTATAATAAGCACCTTTTTGCCATTTCCGTCATCTTCTATTTTGACAGGTCTATTGGGATTGGCAATCTGTTTGCGTGCCATTTCAGCTAAGAATATGGCATCTTTGATATCCATTTCAACATCGGCAAATTGACAAATACTTCTTCCCCTTTCCTGGGCATCCTTAATCGCAGATTCTAAAGAAGCGAGGGCTTCTGCCGACTCAATGGTCACATTTGCAGTGCCATACACCGGATGCTCTACGGCTGCGCCAGCGATCCATACGGATTTATACGGAGATACAAACGGGTAGAACCTCGGCTTATAGAAACCCAGGTCAATAACCCGTTCACTATAGAACTCGGACAAGTCAAACTGGTCGGGATCGAAAAATTCCGTAGGATAATTTATGATTCGCTGTATCTCATCCTTATCTGTGAAACGGCAACCACGCTTCTTTATGTGGTCAAGATTTTTCTTTTGTTCTTCGGATAATACTATTCTGGTGCGGTTGCCCTCCTCATCAGCCACGGGATACACATCCAGCAAGCGACGTTGACGGTCAAATACACGTTTAAAATTATCGTTCTCTTTAATATCAAGTGAGGGCAGGATTTTCAAATCCTCACCCTCTCTTGAAAGATCAAGCTTTATCTTTTCCGGGGTGCAAACGTTTTCTGCTTCAAGATATGGGTCAAGGAAAACTTTTGCTTCCCGGGCAGCTTTTTTGATTTCTGCGAATTTACGCAGCGTATATTCAAATGTCTTGAATTCTGCATCAATAGAGTTGTAGCGGTCCACAAGTTGCTTGAGACGGTATTGCTCATCAGAGAGTGTGAATTTCCTTCCGTCTGACAAATTTATTTCTGTGCCGCACACAACTGCTGAGAGGAGTTCGCCATCCGGGACATGGGTGAGATAATCAATACAATACTTGAACTCCGCACTTTTGAAATCACCCTCGCTGCGAAGCCTTATACCCCAAGGGTATTTTGGAGGCAATCCAAGCAGAAGGCGGTCATCCTCATCTAAATATTGCATGGATTCGTATGGGACGAAACATCCTTCTTTATCGTATGTAGCCTGGCCATTGTCTGCCAATGCTGCCAGTGCCATATAATAAATGCACGCATCGGTCGCATCCCATTCTTTGAAATGCAGCAGATGCCCGTTGGGCAGCTCCACGGAGAGTTTGTATCCTTGATTATTTCGGGTGATGGTGAGCATATTAATTGGTGTGAATGACAATTTGTGAGCTATTTAAGGGGGCAAACACAGTATCAGGCTTTCTCCAGGTCAGTTTTCCTAAGGAGTAAAGGGTGGGAGAATCAGCGCGCACTTCGTTCTGAACGGCGAATTTTACTTCAAACATTTTTTCTGAATTGTGACTCGAGACCATCCAAATACTGCACTTTGCTATTTTCTTCACAGGATTAGGGCATAAGTAATATGTACGTCCGGAGGCCTTTACAAAAAGGCAGACATACTTTGAGTCAGCAATCACACGCACACTGTTATTGAATACCCACTTGCTTTGTATGCCGCTGATACCAGTCCTGATGCGCGACCCGGGATGAGGTATCCCGGATTCGGAGGGAGTTGTGATTTCATCTCCTTTGAATAGTGATGGCTGCGCAGCAACACGACTCTCAGCTTTTACAGAGGCGCCCTCCGGTGATAGGCCGCGGGAGGAATGGCAGGCAGCGGTTGCCGCGGTATCCGCTGCTTCATATGGGCCCTGTTTAATCTTCTCTCCGGCCCGCACTTCCATTTTAGCACGCATCCACAATCTGAATCGGTTTTCCCACTCACCTTGATGGGTGATTCTCCCCTCATCGGAAAAGTCATAGCTCCATGATGACACCTTCTCAACGGCCATGCCGATACTCGTCGCTTTCAAATCACCGGTGGTTTCAATATATTTCTTCGCTTTGATTGATCGGACCATAGGATGATTGGAATTATATATATAAAGGGAGCCTATGTCTGAAAATTCCACGAAAACTTTATCTTTCATGAAAAGCACCAGAGCCGCAGTGGTGGCTACTCTTGAATTTGTTTCAATAAAGCATTTCCCCAGAAGGGGGGCAACATTGCTGTCGCTTTTTAATTTTGCTTTTGTGGCCATGGAGCCCACTATCCGAAAATCGGACACATTCTGCACGTATTCAAGCCAGCACTTCCTTCTCCTGGGATCCTGAACACAAATGTCAAAGAATGCCTCAACACTCTTCCGGGCATACCATGCCGTGACAAGGTCTTTGGCTTTTCTCAGAAGCTCCTTTTCCTCAGGAGAAGCGCCTGCGAATGGCGTCCATGTGGTCGAATCGTTGATGTCTCCTAAAACTCTTCTCGCAATTCTGCTCACATTTGTCTGGAGCAATGCGTCTTCCATATTGTCCGCGTCTTCAATCATATGAGCGAAGACAAGTTTCTTTGTCCTGTCAAGACTATGTTTTTGAGCAAACAATTCCTCAAGATACCCATAGTCAGGCAGTGCGGTCTTTCTGACATAGTCTATGATAACGTCAGAGAAATATGGGAAGGAAAGTGCTGCGGGCTTGTATCCCAATTGGAGGGGAGCGTCCTCAAGCAGCATTGATTTGGCGCGAAGCAACGCTGATAATCTTGCCGGACCCGATGTGTCAAATAAGTCCATGCTGCTCTTCAGCTGATGATATCTCTTGATGCTGCCGACATATTCTCTCAAATGTTTTTTCAAAATCCGGCATGCATGGTCCCGAATCTGCTCAGAGCAGGTATTCCAAGAATTCATCAGGAAGAACACAATACCGTTAATGAATAAATCGCGCCAATCGTTTTCCAATAATCCTATGGCAAAATTGAATTGGCTTTGAGAATTTTGAAAACGGCCTAAGTGATAGGAAATAATTCTCAGCTCCGCTAAACTCCACTCCGCACGGCCGTTGGTAATTGCTCTTTTTATCTTTTTGATAACCTCGTCAACCGACTGCCGACTAAACTCCGGACGTTTGCCATCCGATTGCATCCGGTCCTCAATATCTTTCANNCTGCGTGCAGCGCGTTTGNGAATCCTCNCGGTTTCGATATTGTTNTCAATCTCGATGCNTTGCAAAGCAAAATCTGACAACGTGCTTTTGTCAATATCCAGCAGATGGAATGCGTCGTCCTTCATTTCATCCCCCGGTTTTCAGTTATGACTTCAAGCTGCTTCTCAGCATTGGTACGCACACGGAATTCCACGCGGCGTGAAAGTTCCTTATCCTCCACACCGTTTCTAAGAATGGGATGGCTGGATGAGAGGCCATTCGCGGTAATGAAGTTTTTAGCCCATTCTATTTGGTCGGGATGCATCAGGCCCATGCAATATTCCAAAACCGCTCTGGTCCTGTTCTGTGACAGCTCCATGTTATGGAAATATGCCCCGTTGCTGTCAGTGTGTCCCTCAATACGGATTTCTTCAATATTATCACGATACTCAGGTTTGTTCAGGATGGCAATGTAACGAGGATAAAAGTCATTGAGGATTTCCTTAAAACTCGGTTTTAGTATGGCCATATTGTTATCAAACAACATCGCCGGTTCTTGAAAGCGCACACATAAAGTCGAGTCGATTACCGCTCTCCATACCGGCAAGTCGTCTTTGAATTCGGCTTGGAGGTCGATATAGAGCTGTGTTTTTATCCGGTCGTACTTCTTGACAATTTCTTCATCCTGTTCCGCTTTCTCTTGAACTTGAAGCATGGCTCCCATCAGAAGAAGAATAAAAATGAAGAGCAGTCCGGCCATCAGGTCTCCTGTCGAGAGTGCAAATACATTCTCGGCACTCCCTTGCACATGTTTGACCCTTTTCTTCATTAGCGTTTACGATTTACTGTGTCTACAAGCATTTCGACCATCTCATTTTGCTGCTGAATTGTAGAGGCCAGAGCATCAGTGGTGTTAGTGAGATTAGTGGTATATGCCTCAAGATAACGTTGAATAGAACTTCTTACTGAATTGCTGTATTCGTTTAAGCCAGCTTGGATCTGGGAGAATATCTGACCCAACCCGGTACGTATAATTTCAAATTTCCGCGCATACTCTTCCGAAGTGCTGCCTGCAGCCTCCAACAGTCCGGTAATATCGTTAAGTTTCCTGCCTGTTTCGGTTTGAATGCGTTCAAGAGTTGAGGCATAGTCGGATTGCCCCTTGCGGAACAATTCAGTGGCGCTGCTGATGTCACTTGTTATTGTCCGGAGATTAAATGTGGTGCTTGCAATGTTATTCTGAGCCTGCTGGAATGAGTTCATTGTTCCGGCTACTGCCTCGTTGGTCGTAGTGATATGGTCTATGGACTTATCAAAACTATAGAGCAAATTTTCAGTTTGTTTTATAATAGCTTGTGAAGAGACTTCCCATGACTCGCTCATCTGTGAGATTATTTTCTTAACTTCACTCGTTGTACCCTCTTGAAGCGCTAGTAAATCAGTCTGCTTGGCCGCCAGGTCAGAAGACATCGTTTGCACAGAGGTTTGCATCATTGAAGAAATCCGGTCCATGGTGCTTTGAAGCGAGGCATTCATCTCAGAAGAAGATTTTGCCATCTTCTCAATCAAATCTTTAGATGATTGTTCAGATGACTGTGTTATGTGCGCCATGACTTCTTTTACTTCCGTAATAGCATTGCTTACCGATGTGGTTGCAAATACGATCTGCTCCTGCATTTGTCGCATTGCTGAGGAATTGGCTGATGCCGAAGAAGCGGAGATTTCCTTTATGGAGTCCTTGACTTCTGTTATGGTAAATTGAAGAACATCCGATATCTTAGCCATACTTTGTGGAAAATCACCTATCGCCTTAGTGGCAGATCCTAAAGACAATGCCAAGTTTTCCAGTTCATCTGTTGCATTCTTGGAAAGAGATGCTTTGAAATCCTCCATGATTCCCATAAGACTCTCTTTTAGGTCTTTGACTGCACGCTCTATCAGATCATTAGCCGGGTTTGATACCTGCACGGCCATCCGGTCGATATGTTCAACAACCGACTTGGTTGTCGCATCAACGCTTTCCATAAGAGGAATGAGCCTCTGCTGCATTTGGCGGGACAGCGTCTCATCAAGCCGGTCATTAAGCTCAAGGGCTAAGTCTGTGGAGAAAGACTTGAGGGCTTTAGTCTGCTCTTGATTGTTCATTAGAATTTCCCGGATAGCATGGGAAATTGGGACATTTCTTTCTTCATGGCCTTGATATTGCAGGAATGGTTTGAGTTTATCATACAACGCTTCAGTGGCGCTGTGGAATTGGTCTGCCATCTCTTTGGTGGCTTTTTCCATTATGACTTGCTGAGTATGGGCCGACAGTTCTACATCATCAATATAGTTTTCGGCATCCAGCTTCTCGCAAAAATCAAATAGGATTTTTGACAAGGCATTCCGAAGTTGCTTCTCAATGATAGTGTATATGAGTGATGCTCCCATGCCTATCAGTGAGGTTAGGAAAGCTGTGCCCATTCCGCTGAGAAGAACTTGAATGCTGTGCTGTATCTGGGCAGTTGTGGAGTTGTCGAAATTCTGTATGCCAAATGTCAATCCAAGGAATGTGCCTAAGAGCCCCAGGCCCACAAGTGTTCCGGAGCCGGCATCGATTATCTTGGTATTGATGCCGCACGCCTTGCACACTGTGAATTCTGAGAAGAATTCGGATGCGGGGATATTGCTCTTTAAATGTCCGTTTATCCTAATCTTAATTGAACTCTCATAAGCTTGCTCCAGGCTGCCAAGCCTGGAGGATCTAAGAGACGCAAGCAAATTGTCAGAATCGAATGCCTTCCTGACTGTATTGGTTCCATATAATTTTATACGCCATGCATTTCTGAGAAGCCATATGAAGGCTCCGGCTATTATTATGCATGATATGACGGTTATCTGATCTAAGGTCATAAGTAGCTCAGAAATAAACTTTTATAAAGATTGGCTGGGGTAACAGGAGTTTTCGAAAGTGTGTCTAAGAAGAGGGTGTGTCAAGAGTGACATTGCAAAGTTAATAAATTATTTTGGAATTTCCGATACAGCAGGAATTTTTGTGTTGCAACCCGACATGGCACGTGGTCGGAGCGGAACTAATGCCACGGCGGTTTTGTTTTATTGTCAGTACATAGACTGACTCATCATGAAAAGAAATTCCGTTCGCCCCTTTGCGGGCTTCTTCCCGTTGGCCCTCCTCTTTGTGTTGTGCCTCTGCTCGTGCGCTGCTGCCCGGGCGCAGAGCTACAATGAGCTGCGTGAGCGCTATAAGCTCAAGGATGGCAAGATTATGGCTATCGATGGTTCGCGCCCTACGCAGGAGGAGATTGACTCGGTGCAGAATGTGCTGTCGGCCTTCTATTTCGACCAGTTCCGCCATGTTGAGGACCCCTCGGCCCCCTTCTTCATGTTCATGAGCCGCGAGGCGAGCCTGTCGATGGGCATCGGCGGGTCGGTGCGCATCAAGACGCGATACGAGTGGGGCGGCGTTACGCCGGTCAACGGCCTGATGCCGGCTATGATCCCGATGACTCCCAATCCGGCCCGCTCAAGCCGCCTGAGCGCCAATGCTGCGGGCACGGAGCTCTTCTTCCGGGTCATCGGCCGCAACAGGAAGATAGGGGATTTCCAGCTGTTCATCCAGGCGCAGTTCTCGGGCTACAATTATGTGGATTTCAAACTCAAGAAGGCCTACGCGACAATCAGGGACTTTACCGTCGGCCTGGCTACGAGCACTTTCACCGACCCGATGGCGCAGGCTCCCGATTTCGATGCTGTGGGCATCCCTAACAAGTTTGACGACAGCAAGGTGCTGGTGCGCTACATGCCGACTTTCCGCGGCCGTTACAGTGTGGGTGTCTCGCTGGAGTATCCCAAGGAGGCGACCGTGCAGTCTGTGCCGGGGGAGACGGAGCCTATTGACGTGTCGCTGCCCGATGTGGCGGCGCTGGTGCAGTATCAGTGGGATGCCAGGAGCCATGTGCGCCTCTCGGGCTTGGTCAGGACGTTGGGTTACCGCGACATGGTGGCAGCGAGGAACAAGAGGCTGGCGGGATGGGGTGTGCAGCTGAGTGCTGTGGGCAATCCCGACCCGCGCTGGACCCTCTACGGGGCGGCGAGCATAGGGCAGGGGATAGGGGGCGTCACCAACGACATGATGGCCGGGGCCTATGACCTCGTATGGGATCCGGAGGGACGCAGGGGAGTGCTCTACGCTCCGCAGTCGTGGGGATGGAACCTGGGGGTGCAATACAGCATCAGGCCCGGATGGTTTGTGGATGCCGCTGTGAGCCAGCAGCGCTACAATCCGCGCCATGCCGTCGAAGGGGATGAGTACAAGTCGGGGCTGTACGCCTTCGGGTGCATGTGTTACGACATCACGCCGCGCATCACCCTGGCGGGTCAGTTCACATGGGGTATGCGCCACAACTTCGACGGCGCGCACAAGGCGGCGCGCCAAGTGGAGGCTGTCGTGGCCTTCACATTCTGACGGGGCACGGGCGGCAGTGACGGTTTGGATAATCGGGGGATTTTCGTTAACTTTGCGGATGGATCAGCTAAGGAGAATAGCGTAAAAAGAAAGTGAATATGAAAAAGCCTGTCAGATACCCGGTCGGAGAGCAATCCTTTGAGCAGCTGCGCGAAGGAGGATTTCTGTATGTTGACAAGACGCGATACCTCGAATTGATAGCCGGAGGATCCAAGTATTACTTCCTGGGGCGTCCCCGCCGCTTCGGCAAAAGCCTTTTCCTCTCCACCCTAAAGTGCTTCTTCGAGGGGAGGCGGGAGCTCTTCAAGGGCCTTTATATCGACTCGACCGACTGGGACTGGACACCACATCCGGTGCTGTATCTCGACCTCAACATCGGCAGGTATCGTAAAGATGGCGAGATTGAAGACCTGCTTGATGAGAGGCTGTCCACTTGGGAAAAGACCTACGGCGTAGAGACGCGCGCGTCCAGCCACTCAGTGAGATTCTCAACCGTCATCCGCGCCGCGTACGAGTCCACCGGAAAACCCGTGGTCATACTTGTCGACGAGTACGACAAACCCCTTGTCAACAATCTGCATGACCGGGAGCGCTTCGAGATGTTTCGGGATTATCTTGCGTCTCTCTATTCTAATTTCAAGAGTTCTGCCCAATATATCCGTCTCGTCTTTCTGACCGGGGTCAGCCGCTTCGGCAAACTCAGCGTGTTCTCGGGTCTCAACAACATCTCAGACATCTCCTTTGACCTTGANTATGCTGCAATCTGCGGCATCACCGAGCAGGAGCTTCTCGACAATTTCGGGGAGGGAATCAAAACCCTCGGGGAGTTCCGGGGAAAAACACGCGAGGAGGTTGTCGCCCGGCTCAAGCGACGCTACGACGGATACCACTTTGCGGAGATTTCACCTGACATCTACAACCCCTTCTCTTTGCTGAACACCTTTGCCAAGAAGACCTATGGCAACTACTGGATAGAGTCGGGCACGCCTACGTTACTCGTCGAGCAGCTGAAGAGGGAGCATGTGGACCTGCAGAGGCTGACACCGGCCCGAAAGGATGCAACAGGGCTGTCAGGCCTGGATCTTGACCACATGGATCCTGTGGCGCTGTTCTACCAGACGGGCTACCTTACCATCAAAAGCTACGATGACGAGACGGGCCTCTTCCATCTTGGCTACCCGAACGAGGAGGTGACGGAG
>WFLX010348684.1_pt1 | contig 25913 bp, 44 predicted proteins | sample 4967041 | NCBI WGS metagenome assembly WFLX01 (sample SAMN12857096, study PRJNA449069) | gut metagenome | isolation source: stool from male and female vole | host: Microtus ochrogaster | place: USA:Florida | collected 2017
TCATCCGGGTGGGATTGGCTGAAAGAAAAGGTTTCAAGCCTTGCACAAAGCCTGTTAGATTCTGCGAAAGGCGCACTTGGAATCAACAGTCCAAGTACAGAGTTCCGGGATAAAGTCGGTAAGTGGCTGATACCGGGAATTATTGAGGGCGTGGAAGATACGCTTCCTGATGCAGATGTAGACATCAAAGCGGCTGCCGGACACATGACATCAACCATGCAGGAAGAGGTTAAGAAAGGCAGAACAGAGGCGACCACAGGTACAGTTGCGAGAGCTACATACAACGCAGTAACGAATAAGGCAGGTGATACCTACATCGAGGAAAACAATATTGATATAAACAACGAGTTCAACTGCCAGACAGCGACACCGAGCGAGATAAACAAAGCGAACCGGAAAGCGGCAAGAGATTTGTTAGGAGGGATAAAGAAGTGAGAGGATTTTTGCATGTAGTGTTGGAGATAAACGGTAAAAAGTTATCTCTTGGCATGGATGAAAACGGAAAAAAACAGCCATTCGGCATAACAAAAATCACTGGTTTAGGTTCCTCTGAATATTCCGTGGCAACATCGGATAATGCTCTGGTGGATGGCTCAACGGTCAATGGAAAGAGAATCTTAAAGAGGCCCATAAGCATAAGTGCCTCATCCAGAGATTTAGACCATTGCGGAATAATCAGAGAACAGCTTATTGCTTTCTTTAATCCGAAGTATACCGGGAAGCTGACTGTGAACAGGAACGGAAAACAAAGGAATATTGAATTTGAGATAGAGGGATTCGTACCTGATGAGGAAAGTACGATTGACAGTGAGGTTGGTTTTGTAGCCGACCTCATTTGTCCGAATCCTTATTTCAAAAACGTAGACAATTTCGGTCAGAATATGGCAGACAAGACACGCCTGTTTGCTTTTCCGTGGAGAATTACAAAAAGCCCTTATGCCGGAGTTCCATCACCTTATAAGTATTTTGGAAAGGGGAAAATGGGTATGGCATATAGGACACTGAAAACAGAGGTTGCGCTTACCAACGATGGGGATGTAGAAACGAGCGTAATCATCCAGTTCATAGCTTCAAGGGGCAGAGTAGTAAATCCCTGCATAACGGATAAGAAAACAGGTAAATTCATGCGGATAATGGTAGAAATGAAAGAGGGTGATGTTCTGGAAATAGACACAGACGACCATCACCAGATTATAGAGCTGAATGGTGTAAACACATATCAGAAAATAGATAAGCGGTCCGAACCGTTCAAACTTGCAAAAGGTGAAAACTACTTGATTTACAATGCGGATGTAGACTATACGAATCTTGATGTAAAGTTGTTCTACACACCGTTATATTTGGGGGTGTAGATATGAGAGTATTGATTCTGGATGAGGAATTTCAGACTTTAGGAAGTATCTCTTTATTTGCTTCCCTAATATGGGTGCCACGCTATACGAAACTAGGATATTACGAGTTGCATACAGCAACATCCTATTTTCAGCTTTTGAAAGAGGGCACATACATCTATCGGAATGACCGGGAAAATCTGGGAGTGATTGACGATGTGCAGTATGCACAGACTGACACCGGGAGCCGGACTTGTTACGCAAAAGGAAATTTTGCGGAATCTCTTTTGGCAGATCGGGTAATCAGTAAGACGGTGAACCTGTCCGGGAGATTAGAAACTGCTATGCGGTCAATGGTAACTCAATTTGCCATAAATCCGGCAAATAATGAGCCAGTAGAAAATCTGGTGCTTGGCGAAGATGCCGGACTGGAAAATACAGTCAATGCACAGGTGACGGGAGCGAATTTGAGCGAATGGCTATACGATATAGGGAACACGGAGGAAATCAGTCACCGTGTTCTTTTTGATTATCTGACGGACACGCTGCGGTTTGAAGTGTGGCAGGGGAAAGACAGGACGGACAATCAGGACGTGAACAGTTGGGCAATCTTCTCTAATTCTTTCTGCAATATCAAGAGCGCACAGTATGAGCGGAATAAATCATCATACAAGAATTTTGCCTATGTAGCAGGAGAGGGTGAGGGGAGCAATCGAACAGTTATAGAAGTAGATGCCCGGAAGCCGGGGGAGAAACGTCGGGAAATCTGGGTAGATGCAAGGGATTTACAGCGGCAGGATTCCAACGGAAAAACAATCAATGAAACAGAGTATAGAGCGTTACTGCGAAACCGTGGAACTGAAAAACTGCAAGAATACCCGATGATTGAAACGGTAAACAGTGATATTGATGCCGGAGCAAACCTGATATACCGAAAAGATTTTGATATTGGCGATTTATGTACCTACATCAATACGGAAATCGGAGTTGAAACGGAAAAAAGGATAACGGAAATCATGGAAGTGTACGAGGGCGGCGCTGAATCTATTTCCGTAACCTTTGGAACTGATGAGATAGAAACAGTAGAACAGCTCATAAAAAGGGAGGTAAGTTAAGCATGGATTTTCAGGAATACGGTTATTTTGACAGCGAAATAACAGGATATGATGAGGAGGGTTTTCCCATTCTTGACCGGGCGCAAAACAGTGAGATATTTGCCCTGTTTTGGTCTAAGCTCATTTCAAATGGCGTTTTAGGTGCGCCTGCAGATTGCCTTATGGTATTGGCAGATGAGGGAATGAAAATAAAGGTTAATCCGGGATTTATCATTATCAACGGACACTTTGGCTACAATGAAAAGCCGGAGTATATCACACTGGATAATGCACCGTCACAGTATCGGAGGATAGTTGCTATCATAGCAAGGATAAACAATATTGACAGAAAAATGGAGTTGATTTTCAAGAATGGAGATACGGCGGTGAATCCGTCAGTGCCGGAGTTGATCCAGCCAAAATCCGGCGACTATTACGAATTATGCCTTGCTACAATCAAGGTAGAATCAAACCAGACCGTAATCATGCAGAGTAATATCACTGATACCCGGTACGATATTACATATTGCGGCGTAGTTACGAATCTGATAGGAACGCTGGATTTATCGGTATTCTTTACACAGCTCAATGCTTTTTATGACGAGTATGTCAAAAAGTTTAATGATAACTATGCAGATTTTATCCTGCAAATGGACAGTGCTTATCAGACGTTCTATACAAAACTGAATGACTTGTATGTTACGTCCGTTGATAAGTACGATGCGGATTATGCGGATTTTACGCAGAAAATGTTGACCGCATACAGCGATTACCTGTCTGATTTGAGCGCATTTTTTACAGCTCTTCAGAATAAAGGCTACTCCGATATGGCAGAAATCATACAGCGAATGTCACAGTTCGAGGCAGACCGGGAGGCTGCATTTGATACATGGTGGGAGCTGGTAAAAGGAAAAATGTCCGGGGATGTAGCCGCAGAGGTTATTTTACAGCTGATGGAACACGAGGAACGCATTACATCATTAGAAGATATGCTTATCAGCGGAAAGATAACCGCCCCTCTCGCTACCGAGGATGGAGATATTCTGACATCGGAAAGTGGGGATGTTTTATCAGCATCTTGGTATTATGCCACAAAGTAAAGGAGGATGAAAAAATGGCAGAAAAACCTATTAGCACATTACCATTTACACAGGAAGTACAGTCGGGAATGACTATTCCGGTTGTTATGTCGGATGGTACAGGCACAAAACAGATTACGGTGGATGATTTGAAAAAAGGTATGGGAGTTCGCGACCCTGACAAGATGATTGCCACCACGGAGGCGGCAGGAACCGTAAAGCCGGACGGAAAGACAATCACCATACAGGAAGATGGTACAATCAAGTGTGAGGGAACTGCAGAGGGCAATGCAGGAATCAAACTGGCGAATCCCTCAAATGTCAGCATCACAAATTTTGATGAAGCTGCAAAAATCACGTGGACTGACCCGGACGATGTAATTTTCGAGGGGGCTAAACTTGCCACATGGCAGGGAACGGTAGTTGTCAGAAAAGAGGGTGGAACTCCGCAGGACTGGACGGATGGCGATCTGGTTGAGAGAGTAACCGAGAAAAACAAGTATAAGGATACGCCTCTCATTGATGGAGATTTGACAAACGGTGTTGAATACTGCTACGGCATATTCCCCTATTCGGACTATATCGTTTACAACTACGATTTTACACAGTCTTTCGTTCCGGAGGAAATTAAGCCGGCAGTACCGAGAATTGTGAGTGCGGTAGGTTCGGACGGAGCAGTAACACTTGAAATTGAGAGTGATACAGCAGATGCACTTGTGAAGCTGGTATATAAATCCGGGTCAGCGCCTACAAGTGGAACGGACGGAAGAATCATTGATGGTTTATCTGCCGGGCAAGTCGTTATAGATGGTCTTACAAACCTGACAGAATACTATTTCGTTGCTTATGCTTATACGAACCTCAGAACATCTTCCGCATCAACCGCAGTTTCAGCAATCCCCAAAGCATATACGCTTTTGGGATTCAGGATAAAAAAATCCGAGGCAAGCCCGGCAACAAAGGTAGAATATACAGAGGGGGCCATAGGTCTTACTCCAGCAAAGGTAAATCTTACCACAGGAGCATTTGACTACGGCTCTTTTTCTGATTTCTGGTTTGTAAAGGACAATAAGCCTGTAATGCTGAATAACGATGGCACGGAGGCGTATGAGCTTAATCCGAATGACTACACAAAGAAACTTGACGGAACGGCATCTGACGTTTCAAATAGCTCTTTCGCCGGAAATGCCATGAGTAAAATCCCCAAAGTTTACCTGAAAATGTGGGAGGCAGACGGGTACGAATACTGCAATATATGTGATGTGAAACTGGATGAAGATTATCACGCATACGCTCATACAAGGGCAGACGGTTCCGAAATGGATTACATATACCTTTCCATGTTTGAGGGGTCACTTGTAAGCAACAAGGTACGGTCAATCAAAGGTCTTAATCCTATGAATACCCAGACAGGAACTAATGAGCTGACGTATGCGAAAGCGAATGGTGCTGGATGGAGTACCCGGTCATGGTCGCAAAGAAATCTCATCAATATGCTTTTAATCCTGATGGGAAAGACGACTGACACGCAGACAGCATTCGGTTACGGATATTACACAGGTGGAACAAGCACAAGTCCTAACTACTTGACTACTGGCGGTGCATCCGATAAAGGACAGTTCTTCGGAACAAATAAGACCAGAGATTATGTGAAAGTATTCCACATTGAAAACTGGTGGGGTGATGTCTGGGAAAGAATCGAGGGCTGCACAACGAATGCAAGTGTACACATTATGGTTAAGAGTACGGCTCCTTACAATACTGCCGGAACTGGCTATACCGATACAGGGGTAGTTCCTAGCGGAACGTCAGGAGGATATATCAGCGCTTGCAAAATGACAGCACAAGGGCTGATACCTACGACTGCATCCGGGAGCGAAACAACGCAGTACCCGGATGGATTGTGGTATGCGAAAGACTGCTATGCGCTTGTCGGCGGCGCCTCCGACCGTGGTTTCCTTGTGGGGGCGTTGGCGTTGTATGTGTCCAATGCGGTGTCGGTTTCCGACTGGCGCATCGGGGCGGCCCTTTCTTGCGAACAGCCTTTAGCGGCGTAGCCGCATAGGGGGACCGGGGGATTCTCCCCCGGATAACTTACAACAATANAAAGAGTNAATTTTATNNAGGANTNNTGNTTGCGGTTCCTGAAANTTTTTAGGGGAANNAGTGTNCGCNTGTGCCTCGTTTCGTGCGATTGTCGGCGGCAACTCCAACAATGGTTTCCATGTGGGGGCGTTGGCGTTGAATGTGAACAATGCGGTGTCGAATTCCAACTGGAACATCGGGGCGGCCTAATTCTTATAGAATCAGAAGATTAACCAAGGACACTATTTTCCTACACCGCAGGAGTTTGAAATAACTCTAACCAGTGGAAATAAAACCGATAAAGGCATGGTTCAGTAAGCGAAAGCCCAGAAACCATGAGGTAATAAGAAAGAGAGAAAACATGAAGAGTTTTCGTATCAGCCAGAAAGATATGTTGTCGTATGACAATGTGAAGCAATCATTCCTGATACCATCCAGAGGGAAGCGGAGCAGGCCGGATGTAAAGGCGGTGCTGGATAATCTGGAAAATGAAATCCAGAATGTACAGCAGATGCTATTGAATGGTGAATTTGTTCCTACATCCCATGAAGCGGTAAAAATCAATGAGAAAAACTATCAGAAAGTAAGGACTATCGTAAAGCCGGATTACAAGTATGAGCAGATTATCCACCATGTTGTTGTGCAAGCGATCAGGCCGGGCATAGAGCATGGAATGTATGAATATGTACTCGGCTCAATACCGGGCAGAGGTCAGCACATGGGAGCGAAGCAGATTGAAAAATGGATTCAGACTGACCCGGCAAATACAAAGTACGTCCTGAAAATGGATATACGGCATTTCTTTGAATCCGTAGACCATGACATATTGAAAGCGTGGATAGTAAAGAAATTCCGGGATGAATATATCCGGGAAATACTATTCTTGATTATTGATGCCATAGATATAGGCTTGCCGCTTGGATATTACACATCACAGTGGTTTGCTAATTTTCTTTTGCAACCTTTAGACCACTACATAAAAGAACAGCTGAAAGTAAAGTATGATTCACGATATATGGATGATATAACGTGTTTTGGTCGCAATAAGAAAGAACTTCATAGAGTGAGAACGTGCATAGATGCTTACCTGAATGAAGAATTACATCTTACCATGAAAGGAAATTGGCAGGTGTTTAGGTTTGAATATGAGGTTGAGGAATACGCAATCGAATGTCAGACCATGAGAGAGCTTACGGCTCTTGGGAATGAACTGGAAAAAGAGAGAATTAGGCATAAGTTAAAGAGCTACAAAGGACGTAGAAAAATCTTCGTCAAAGTGGCGAGTGTAAGAAATAAATCTGATAAATTAGAGCGGATGTTGAAAAGATACCGGGGAAAGAGTGAGATTATCAACATGGTATACGGCAGACCGCTTGATTTTATGGGATTTGAGTTTCACCGCAACCGTACAATTATGCGGAAAGGTATAATGATTCGTCTGAACCGCAAAGCGAGACTGGTATCACGGCAGGAGAAAATCAATCCGAAAGATGCAGCATCCCTCTTATCATCTATGGGATGGGTGAAGCATACTGACACATACGGAATGTATGAGGAACGGATAAAACCTATCGTAAATATTAAGAAGCTGAAAAAGGTAGTGAGCAAGAATCAAAAACGATTGAATCAGGAGGCAAAGAAAGAGCAAAAGGTAATATGGCAATGCAGCATAAAAGCCGGGGATGCCCGGACGAATTATCATTGCTGGGGTGGATTTTGGGAAGCGGCAGACGGAACGCCGGAGAATCCTGAATCGAGACAGTGTTATAACTGCAAATATTATAAAGCGGTGATACCGCAGAATAGGAGGAATGAACAACATGGAAATCAGGTGGAGAACCGTAACAGGGTCACAGGAGCAGAGGCCGGAAGTGATAGACCAGACATCCAGCAGTAAGTATGTCTATCTGCGCCGGAATATTGAGAGGATAANCCGGATTGACGGAANTGGAAACCCGGTCACANTCTGGCAGTATGATGAGGNGGTAGTCANGCATGAGGAATATGCGCCTTNTNACNCATTNGTTNTNGAANTGGTTCAGGCAGAGATTAACNATCTGGTNACTGAACAGGANAAAAAGATTGCGGAGCAAAATGCGCTTATTGCGGCGGTACAGGCAGATGTTGAGTATACTGCCATGATGGCAGATGTCGATTTGGAGGGATAAAAGATGGCAAAGAATATTACACACAGTAAGAACTATGAAAAAGTCAAGAGCTACTACGATAAAGGACTTTGGAGCAAACAGAGAGTGAAAAATGCAGTTGAGAATCCTGCATCAAGTCCGTGGATCACGCCGGAGGAATATAAAGAAATCACGGGCGAAGAATACGAATCCGGGGCAGAGGGGTAGAACATGGGATTATATGAGGTAATAGATAAATTGTGTAGTGTTACTACCATGTTAGCCGATCTGGTGAGAGAACAGGCTGCGGTAATCGCACAAGCGGACATCCCGGACGAAACAAAGGAAGTCCTTGCAAATAAAATGGATGCCGCTTATGAAGAACTTGACGTTATCGAATACGGATTAAGGAAAGTGAGGTGAGTAGAGATATGAACATTCAGGAAATTTTAACAGGCGGTGGCATCTTATTTGTGCTTGCTACAATCGTCCAGATTGTTCCTGTCAAAATCAATCCGTGGTCCGCTCTGGCAAAGGCATTAGGGCGTGCTATCAATGCGGAAGTGCTGAAAGAACTGGCAGATGTCAAAGAGCGGCAGAAAGAAATGGAAAGCAATATGAATAAACATATTCAAGTGGACGATGAACGAGATGCAGATATGCACCGCACACGCATCTTGCAATTCAATACAGAGCTGCTTCGTGACATCAAGCACACAAGGGAGGATTTTATTGAAATTCTGGCAGAAATAGATAATTATGAGTTGTATTGCCGGGAGCATAAGGATTATAAGAATAACCGTGCTACCCATGCAATCAGCAATATCAAACGTATTTACGATGAACGTCTGGAGAAACACGATTTTTTGCAGTAAGTCAGATTCCACTTTTACCAACGCACCAGATAACGCTATTTTGGCGAATTGGTGCGTTTGTGATAATTTCCTCATATGAAGTCTTAAAAACGCTCCATGAGGCTGTAAACGAATATTAAGGCATATGTAAAGAGGTGGTGATATATATGGGTGCGTTAAAAACCTTGATACTGTTAATTGTAATTACCGTAGCTGTCTCTATAATCAGTGGAATGATAAAAACCTATCAGGCTCTATATGAAATTTACGGTGATTGCCGGGATATGTAGAGAGGTAAAGAAAATGTATTTGATTATGTTTTTGGCTGGATTTATTTCAGCCTTTATTTTTTTGCTTATAACTTCCAAATGGCGCCGGAAAAGGCGCCGGAGGAAAAGAAAACTTATGGAAGAACAGTCCGGGAAAATCCAGAAAAAGAATCCCGGAAAGAAAGTTAAAATTGATACCTATGTCAAAGCCGCAACCACAATAGTTTTGTGTCATGGATTGATTATGGTAACAATGTCTTATGTGCTGGCATGGTTTGAAAAGGATGCAGTAGTGGATGTATCAACCACACTCATCACAGAGATAGTAGCTCCGCTATGTCTATACATGGGTACGAATTGCATTATGAATATTTTTGAGAAAAATGAGCTTTCATTCAGCAAACCTATCCAGATGCAGAAAGTCCGTGAGGCTTTGGAAAAAGTGCATGAGGATATGGAGGATGAAACAGGCGGTAATGCCGCAGGATAGGAGGAAAACACTATGAATTATCAGGAGTTATTTTCAACACTTTTTATCATCATTGCTGTATTGGTGGTACTGGTGAATATCATCACCGAGGTAGCAAAGAAAATCGTCAACTTTGCGCAGACTGCATATCTCAACGCTTTTGTTGTTGTCTTGTCAATCGCTCTGACGGTTGCGGTATTCTTGGCATACTGGCAGATCAAGCAAATGGAAATCACATGGTATTTGATTCTTGCCTTTATTGTTATTGGCTTTATGGTTTCCTACGCCGCAATGTTCGGATTTGATAAGCTGATTAAGCATTTTAAGGACTTAAAGAAATAAATCTGGGAGGCAGCGGCTATGGCAATGAAAATAAGCGAACAGGGCGTTGCCCTGATAAAATCTTTTGAAAGCTGTAAGCTGACCGCATACAAGGCATTAAGTACCGAGGAATATTATACTATCGGCTGGGGGCATTATGGAGCGGAAGTAAAAGCAGGGCAGACCATTTCACAGGATGAAGCGGATGCCCTGCTTTCATCTGATTTGCAGCAGTTTGTTATGTATACGAATACTTATACCAAAACGCTTAACCTTAATCAGAATCAGTTTGATGCCCTTGTGTCATTCTGCTATAACTGCGGTCCTAAAAAGCTGAAAGAATTAGTAAACGGCAGAACGCCGGAAGAGATTGCAGAACACATTACAGACGAACCGCATACCCGGTCCAAAGGAAAGGTTATTGCCGGACTGGTGAGGCGTAGGCAGGAGGAAAAGGATTTGTTCTGCAAAGGAAGCGAGGTAAAGAGCATGAGTATCAAAGTAGGAAGCGCACGGATTGACGAGAACGGAAAAATTTCCGGGGGAAGCGCTGGCGACCAGAACGGAAAAGAGGTAAGTACACAGGATTATTACTTACATTCCAAAGGCTGGTATCTTCTCCGGCCAAAAAGTGTAGAGGATGCGGATAAACTGGCGGCTTCCATGTTGGCGGCCTGCAGTAATGACAATATCGGTTACGACCAGAGCGAACGTCTGGGAATTATAACACAGATACAGAAATACGGCAGCATGGCTAAAATTGCCGTAAAAACAGAGGCAGACTGCGGAACGCTTGTAAGAGGGTGCTGCATTGAGGCAGGATTCGACCCCGGAAACTTTACTACATCCGGGGAAGTGACTGCGCTTTCCAAAACAGGAAGATTTGAAAATAAGATTGCGGTCACGTCCTCAACGGTTCTGTATAACGGTGATGTTCTGGTCACAAAGACAAAAGGGCATACTGTTATTGTGGTAAGCGGGAATCCCAGAAAAGCGAAAGCGGATCAGGCGGCGCAGACATCCACCACATCCGGCAATAAGAAATTGGAGCCAGACAAAGCTAAGTCCTTTGATAAGACAATAGCCGGAACATACAGGGTGAAAACAGCGTTGAATCTCCGTCTGGGAGCAAGCAAGATGAAAACCTCTATTGCTATCATGGCAGAGGGCGACAAGGTTCAGTGTTTCGGGTATTATACTCTGGCAGACGGTAAGAAGTGGTATCTGGTGCAGTACAAGTCATTGACTGGCTATTGCTCCAGTGGTTATCTGATTAAGGAGTAGCATTTTTCTAATACCACGAAAAAGGTCTTTGCTGATGGTGCATAAGACAGCATAAAATATTCAATTCCCGGTAGCGTTCTGAAAGCTGCCGGGAATCTCTGAAAATCAAGCCCAAATCAGGGTACACAATTCCAGTAAAAGAGCAATATGCAAAATAAACAAATCGGTAAGCCAGAATTTGTGCAAAGGCTTCCGATGGCACGAAAATGAGAGCCTTGATAAAATATTCCACGGCGGCATAAAAGGCGAAAATGAGGCATTTTAGGCGATTTGAGGCATACACGCATTGAGTGAAAAAGGCACTTTTTGAGGCAACCGTCATATTCAACAACATAAAGGCAGATTCCGGGTAGAAAAACGTACATAGAGCAGAAAAGGATTTACAGGCATTGACAAAACATCAAATGTTCGTTCCGTTACAGCTGATCGGCAGGAGTTATACATTTTTTGCATAAGTTATTCAAAACTACATTGAGCAATAGCAGTAGGTGAAAACAGTATAGTACCGCTCCATGAGGTAACAGGCAGAGTAAAAAGAGTGACAGCACCGCTCCATCTGGCAATGCGGTTATGCGTGAGATAGACAAGCAAAACGACATCCAGTAATGGCAATATCAAAATCAGTGACAGGCATATCCTGATTCTGGATAGCGATATTCGGGCAGTAGACATTAAAACCACAAGGGAATATAGTACCGCTCCGGGAGGTAATAGCAGTAAAGCGGATAAAGTTACTGAATACCATAAGTGAAAAAGGTCAAAAGGCTGCTCTTTTCCGTAAGACATTGAGCAAAATGCAGACATCCCATTTTTAAGGCTGACAGCAAAAATGGGATAAATCCCGGAAAGCCCTGAAAAATCTGGAATTGTCCAAAAGGTATTTTATGTAACATTACAGTGTAATGGAAATGTAATATTACATTTTGCCAAAACAAACACAAAATACAGCATTTTGAAAGAGGTATTTTGTAAAGCGAAATGAATTTCTTCCTATTATATATAGTCTAGTGGCTTGTAATGTTACTTGTAATGTTACAAGAAATGAGTATATCAAAAATGTATGCAAAACAGATAATTTGAACGAATTGTAACATTACANNCGCATTACAGTGTAACATTTNTGACCATNTATATAATAAATAACATCATATNTTTAATATTTAGAAAAACTAAAGGAAAAAGAGAAAATAATAAAAGAGAAAGATGCAACGCACATCTGGAAGTCAATTCTATTACTGAATCAAAAAATATTTCAGTCTGAAACGTCCACAAATCCGAGTTTTTCAGCATTTCCCTCATATTTTTATTTAAAATGTAAAAATAACGTTTGACAAGACGTACCATAGTACGCTATCATAAGCATATGAGGAACACACCAAAAGAAAACACATAAACGGAGGATTTGCAATGACAATCGAATATCGCGGAAAAAATGCAGAAGAGGAAAGAGATTACAGAGAAGCCTATATATGCTATGACGAAACCAAAGCAAAGGAGCAGGAAAAGGCAGATAAAGTCTTTGAAATTCTGGAAGATTTAGGATGGAAAATTTATCAGGAAGAGGGATGCGCTTATATTCCTGTCTATGATAAGGATGAATACTTAGAGCTTGTTGAAGATTATAAAAGAGCAAAGAAGATGATTAAATGTAAATAGTCATTATCCCACCCCGGAGGTTACGAGGGTAGAAGTTGTAAATCAAACACATAAACAGAGGGTAACACAATGGCATATTTCAAAAACGTAAAATCTTTTGAGGATTTGAAAGAACAGTTCAAGGCACTTGCGAGAAAGAATCATCCTGATTGTGGCGGTGATGCAGAAACCATGAAAGCTATCAATGCTGAATATGATTCGCTTTTCCCTATCTGGAAACATCGTCACAACTTAACAGCTGCAGAACCGACAAAGGAAACGGCAGACAGTACCCGGACACATTTCTATACGCAGAACGGATGGGCCGGGAGCAAATATGATAGCAACCGTAGCACGAAAGAAGTAGCGGCGCTGGTTCGGGCATATGTGAAAGAAATATATCCCACATACAAATTTTCAGTGAGATATTCCCATGCTTCCATGTGTTCGGAAGTTCATGTTGAGCTTGTAAATGCTCCATACGAAATCTACAAAAAGTTTGAAGAGCTGACAGATGAAGAAAGATTCAAAGTATGGCAGACAGCAGAAAGAAATTCATGGGTGGAGAGGTTCGGATGTCTGGATGATGAGCATATGGCGATTTTGAAAAAAGCCTATGAGGAACACAGATTCTTGAAGAAATACACGGAAGTTGTAAAGTCTGTAATGGATGATATTGACAGGGAGGTAAATTCCTATCGCTATGATGATAGTGACGGAATGATTGATTATTTCCACACAAATTTCTATTACTTCAACGTAAAACTGTCTGATAAGTTCAAAGTAGTTGAAAAAACTGCACGCATTAAGAATAAGCCGGAGAGTACCGTACCTGCTACGGCAGATCACGCCAAATCAGAAACCGTGGAGCTTCCGGAAAACGAGTACGAAATTACAGAGAGCGAACACACAAAGACCCATGAAAAAATATTCGTGGTAAAGGTGCTGCGGACACTCACAAGAGAAGAGTATTTACAGGTTAAAGAATACATGGGTTCGATTGGAGGATATTACAGTAAGTTTGTTCATGGATTCATTTTTAAGAATGACCCTACGGAAAGTCTGGTGAGCGCATGACACAAAGATATTACAGTACACAACGCCCGGTAATGCCGGGCGGCTTCCCGGAAAAAGGGAAAGTTGATAATATAGTCAATTTTGAGCAAAGAAGATACTGCGCTGAGATTGAAAGGGAAGCGTGGGGATATATCGATTATAAAGAGCCGCTGACGGAAAAGCAAGCGAGTGATTATGAGTTGGTTCCTTATGAGGAACGTGTAAAGGTGATAATGACACCGGGGGTAAAATCTTTGATTCTGGAAAGCGAGAAGTTCACAGAGTTTGTTGCGGAATCACTGACAAGGCACATCAATCACGACTGGGGCGAGCTTGATAGTAAAGATAAGGCAATGAACGACAACGACCCGGAAACTGCAATGAGCGCATATACATACCGGGATGAGTTGAAAATTTGGATAAAGTCGGAAAACGGATATACCGTTGTCCTTTTACCGAGCGAGCATTAAAGAGGGAGGCGGCAGGAATGGTAAAGTATGAGGATGAGTGTGTGGGATGCCGGAGTTTGGGATTACCCTGTCATGGAGATTCGTGCAGAAATCGCAACGTGCCGCATTTCTACTGTGACGAGTGCGGAGAAGAAAACGAACTGTACGAATTTGACGGTAAGGAGCTATGTATATCCTGCATCGAGAATAAATTGCAGAAAGTATCAGCATAGGANGTTTANNCAGGCAATGGCNANTNCAAAANNNTTTATTCTGTATCGGATATATTACGGTGAATGNATGNCGTANTTANGCAGGACAAAGCAACCTTTACANGCAAGGATAAGAGGTCATATGTTCGCTGCTCCGATGCACCGAGCAATAGATATTCGCAACGTAACAAAGATTGAGTACACGGAGCTTCCTACCGAAGCAGATATGAACCTTTACGAAATCTACCTGATAAACCTATGGAAGCCGCCGCTGAATGTGGATGATAAAGCGAGGGATAGCCTGACAATACAACTCCCGGAATTGGAGTGGAAAGAGTTTCATCCGTCAAGGTGGGATGAGTGGAAAACGGAATTAGAGCCAGATGATTTATGCGGATGGCATAAATCCAGAAATGAGAGAATTATAAAATCAAATCAGCTGTATAGTGCAGGGAAAGGTGGAAAGAATGAAGATTCTTAAAATGTATGCAGCCAGAAAATACGGCGCACATTATTATTGCGTATTTGATGAAATACCAGAGGTAACGTATGAAAAAGTGGGAATGAATTATGAGGGTTCGGCCACGGACGAAAACGGAAATGTGATTTTTAGCAATATGCTTGGTTATGAGAGAATGACAGGAGCGTTTGGAGGCCGGGAACTAACACTGAAAATGAAAGACGGAAGCGAGGCAAAAATAAAAGACCACTGGTGGGATTGGGGCCACTGCCGGAAACATGGGGAATTTATCGACATCGGAGCTGATACAATAGAGGGCTTGCAACGCTGCTATGTATACAGAGGCATGAATATAAACAAACACGCCTTTCAGCTGATGCTGGAAGATTATTATTCCAGAGAAAAAGAGTACGAGTATTACGAAATTGAAGAATGGGTGGAAAGGCAATGCAAGTGGTTTCAGTTGCAGATAGGCGGTAAAAAGATTCCTTTTATGGTTTCTGAAAGTGGAAAGTTTGCGGAAATGTATACAAAGAAAAGAATCCATCCCATCGAAAGCAAAACAATTAAAAGGTATCAGAAAATGGGAAAGACAGAAAACATATTCCGCATAATGCTTTTGAAGTTTGAGTATGAGGAAATGGAAGAACTGACAAACAGGAAGAAAAAAGTAAGAGTTGAGAACAATCTTTTTGATACCTTAAAAGAATCACTACCGATGTTCTCCACGGACGAAATCGTTAAAATGTTCGACTTGCCAATAGCCGGAAAGGTTGAGTGTAGAAAACCTACAGCATGGGAGGTATGATATGGGCGATAAAAGGCATGATTCCCTGATAGGGAAGATAAAACGATACAAGCGAAGAATAAGAGTTCTGGAAAAGCAGAAATTCGCATCCACAAGGTACATAAAGCGGCTGTTGAGGAATAATGCCAAAATAAAAAAAGATGTCGCTGATCTGGTTTATGAAGTATGCCCTCATTGCCAGACGGAGGTAGCTTTACGGTGGGATGTGAAAGTGGATGGATTCACGGCTTATTGTCCTATGTGTGGGAAAAAGCTGTACATATGCTCCATGTGCGATAATGGCATAGAAAACGGTGGTATTTGTGGGTTTGGATACGCAGACGATAGCTGCTTACAGGAGGTAGAAAAGGATGGATAAGAAGTACAGGATAACGCAGGATAATAGGCGGTATGGAGAAATGGAAGTAGAGTGGGAAAATGGGGTGCGGCTGATTCTGACAGATGCAAAGAGTGTTTACCACGATGATTATAATAGCATCAGAAGTTGGGCGGTCGATTGCATGAATGAGGATGGAAACGAGTTTATCCCAGAGTACCTTTACAGTCTTTCGTTTATGCCAGACGGATATAGCTTAATTACATATATCGTTGATGAGGATGTGGCAAAGAAAGTGATAGCGGATAACGTGATAAACATCCTGCATCATGGGGGTGATGGTTTAAAAAAATATCTGGAAGAATTGAACAGTAGATTGATTCTTGTGGGAAATCAGGAGGAAAACAAGTGAATATTAAATTTGAACCGAGAAAGTCAACAGACCGGGGCGGCTATGTATGTATGCCGTTAGTAGTAAATTGCCCTACCGGGCATAAAGACTGGAAACAAACAAGCTGCCCGAAATGCGGAGCCAAATGCTGGAAGATGCCGGGAGTGCGGAAACTGGAAATAGAGCAGGGCGCAACGCCACTATGTACGATGTGCGCATTGAAAGAGGGGGTACAGACAATATGAAAGCAATAACAGTGATCCAGCCGTGGGCGAATTTATTAGCAGAGGGAGCAAAGATATACGAAACACGTTCATGGAAAACAAATTATCGTGGAGAAATTCTGATTCACGCCGGAAAAAAAGACCCTCTTTTCGGAATATGCGCAATGGGTGATGAAGCTTGGGAAAATGCCTGCATTGCGTTAGGAATCTACGGAACAATCAATCGGTATGAGTGGCTTCCAACCGGGGTAATTGTAGGAAAGGCAACGCTGACAGACTGCATCCTGATTACTCAGGAATTTGCCGCAAAGATTAAAGCGGATTCCCCGGCAGAATATTCATTCGGGGATTTTACACCGGGAAGATATGCGTGGAAGATGGAGTGGGCGGCGGCTTTCGACGAGCCAGTTAGAGTAAACGGCAAACAGGGATTGTGGAACTATGACGGTCCACTATAACGCACCAAAGCAAAATAAGACTTGACATCCGGGAGGAAAAGAGGCTATTGTAAAAGACAGAAAGCGAGGCGGTATATATGGCAGGAATCAATGAACAGATAAAGGGCATAATTGCATCGGAGAACATTTCGCAGACGGAGCTTGCAAAGCGGATGGGATGCACACGGCAGAACATAAACGACAAACTGAATGATGGCAATATGTACTTGAATACAGCAGAAAATCTTCTGGATGCCATCGGATATAGGCTTGTTATCCAGAAAAAATAAAAATTCATAAAAAGTGAGAGGTATTGATTTTAGAGGTTTCCGGCAGGATGCCTCTAATTTTTTTGAAAAAAATTTAAAAAATGTAAAAATAACGTTTGACAAGACGTACCATAGTACGCTATCATAAGCATATAAGGAACACACCAAAGGAAAACGCATAAACGGAGGATTTGAAGATGGCAAGATTCACAGATTATTTAAAGGCACTTAATGAAAGGGAATCACATGATATAGGTTCTACCGGATGGAGATTAGCACAGCAGAATATTGAGAACATAACAGAGGAACTTCTTGCACAGGGAAGCCGACAAATGGCTTGCGAAATCGTAGACGAAATCTACAGCCTGATGGAACTGGATGAAGATGAGGAACTTATCGCAACTATCAAAAAGGATATTCAGCTTTTGAGAGATAACGGCTTCGATGATATGGTTGCTGATGATATAGAAGAATGGGAGGATGAAAGATTATGATGAGAGAAGAATTTGAGCAGAGAACAGGTATTTTCGTAACAAGCAGGCTCTATGAAGAAATAGAACGGCGGTACATGGAACTGAACGTTGATAAAGATACATTCTGCAAAAACTACAAAGCAAATAAAAACGGCTTGGCTGAATCCATACAAAGGAATGTAGATATGGAAGAGGCAAAAAAGGAGTGCAAGAGAGAAAGGGAGCTGGAAAGCCTGAAAAAAGAGCTTGCTGATACAAAGGATTCCTACGAAAAGAGGATAGCCGAGTTGCAGAAAAAACTTGATAAGGAATTAGAGTGGAAACCTTGTGATGGTGGCACTAACTATGAGCAGGATAGATACGAAAAACTGGCCGGAAGCATAGGAACGAGAGAGCTGCAGGAGCATGAAGCAAAGAACCTCATCTATGAGGAATTTGGATTTGCACCGGAAAAGGTAAGAATCATTTCCGAAGTTAGCACATATGAGGCGAATAAATATCACCAGATGAGGATTGTTGAAAGGTATAAAAGAAAAGCGCTCTACAATGCTACGGATTGGAATTATGTACGTTTTGACTGTGCAGGATGGCAGTATGAAATGATAAACGGAGATTTAAGAAATTATGAAAGTTGATCGGCAGAAAGCCGGGAAAGGGAAAAAGTATGAGAACATTAAGAGAAATTGTAGAAGCTATCGACAAAGCAAATGCAGAGTATATCCTGCGTGATGTGGAAATCCTGAAAGATTACAAGTGGATGGAGAAGTGCCGGGATAATGGCAGAATGAATTATTTACAGGGAGCGTTGGAACGTCTGGAAGAAAGAATCAGGGAGTTTGACAGCACACATCTTACTCCTGCAAATGCAAAGGTAGGTGATGGAGCCACAATCAACCTTTGGAGCGACAGGCACGCTTGCACAATCATCAAGGTTACAAAAACTACCGTAACCGTTCAGAGAGATACGGCAATCCTGAATCCTGATTTTAAGCCGGAGTTCATTATTGGAGGATTCGCCGGACATTGTACAAACCAGAGCGAACAGAGTTACACATACGAGCGTGACGAGCATGGAGCGGTAACTACAATTCATTGGTCCGAAAAGTATCAGAGATACGGCAGACCGGGATTTCCGACATTAAGCAAGGGTAGACACGAATTTTATGATTATAACTTTTAAGGGGGTATTGGTATGAGGTACAGAGATTTTAGTTCCATGAGCGACAGGAGCAATCACAGGCTGAATATTGAGATTGAGCGCCAGATTGATATGTGGGATGGCACGATTCACGGTCAGACTATCAAGAATATGTACGAGAACGGTAGCGACTATGAAAGTATCTGTGAAGCTGCAAATATTGACTATGAGGATTACAGGGAGGATTAAAGAGTGGCAAAGACAGTAAAACTCACCACCGATAATAAAATATCGGTGGTGGATGTTCAGTGGGATTTGGACGGATGGGAAAAAGCGATTGATGCAGACTGCACCGAAAGCGTAAAGACACAGCTCATGCTTGACTTTTTCGGAGAAATGGTCGTGATGATTGTTGACGAGTCAGGGTTATGCAAAGATTTACCAAAAAATCAAGTAGCATCATTCCTTTACGGTGGAGGATGCCCCATTGCTGGGGATGTTATTTTCGGGGTAATGGATGGCCCGGATATTTTACCGCCAGAGGATGCAGGAAGCATATTACAGATGTTGAAACATAATTTCTCTATCTTGAAAGAAAGCGGGGCAAAAACATGACGGTGAGGCGAGCGGCCGTCGGGATATATACCCGGTATCACGGCACATACAATATTGGATTTGTCAACGATGAGGGCAGAGAGGATGAAACACAGTTTGAGAACGTGAAGAGCATCCGGGAATTGCAGGAGCTTTTTTCTGGATTCTGCAAAGAAAACCATTTTCCTGAAAATACAGTGCTTTATGTTGAAAGAGCATAATGCGAAAGCAGATCACGCACCACCAGAAAATAATTTTAAAAAATGTAAAAATAACGTTTGACAAGACGTACCATAGTACGCTATCATAAGCATATGAGGAACACACCAAAAGAAAACACATAAACGGAGGATGCGAGGATGGCAGAATTGAGGAAAATCGAAAATAGCATTTTTAAAAATTATTATGAGGGAATTAACGGTAANCGCCGTGNGATTTGTATTNTGGANTCTAATTGCGTGCGNTACATGGTTTTTGAAAATGGAAAGAAAAAGAGCCGTAAAGAATACTCCAACGGAAGCGAAAAGCTCTGTTTCAACAACGCACTTAAAGCATTGAATAAGTAAGCTGAAAAGGGAGGGTATATACATGAAAATGAGCAAAGAAAAGTTTCTGAAAACAGAGGTTGGAGCAGAATTAAAATCCTGCATTATATCATGGGATAAAGCGTTGGATAGCTGCCGGAATTATTCTTACATGAATGATGAGTACAAGAGAGCAAGAAATACAGCTAATTGGTGTCAAGCACAATGGGAAGTATACAAAATGGTGATTCGTCAATTCTACGGAATCGAGTATAACTTCACAAGANCAGATGAATATTTTGGACTTGTGACAGAGGATGAAACAGACTGGCTTTTTAAAGTGGAAAGGAAACAAAAATAAAACATAAACGGAGGTAGAACATGGAAGTTAAAAAAGAAACATATTCACAGATGAGCTTCAGGCATCAGAAAGAGGTAGATGAGTTTCCTATCGGAGCGGCGTTTTCAAATAAGCAGTTCGAGGAAATGATGCAGAAATGGGGATTGAAAGTAACAGATACCAAAGCAATTCTTTCTTTAGGAGCCGGATGCTATATCAGAAAAAGTGATGAGCCGTCCTTTACAGAAATGATGAAAAGGCATCACCGGGAAATGAGAGCGGCAATTAAGGCAGATCACGCCGGGGATGGATTCATTTACCAGATGTTTTGTGATGAGCTTAATAATCACGAATACAACTATACAGGTGATNAATNTGACACTNTGGAGGCATTGGGCCTGACACTGGAAGAAATCGAAAACAATCCAGCGTTACTTGCTGGATTTAATAAAGCAAAAGAGCATTGTGCTTAGAAAGAGAGGAAAAAGTTATGTCGGAAAAGAAAAACGCAGTAGCAATCGAGGGCAGGGATGAGTTCATGGATTTGTGTGTAAAGGTGCTTCCGCATCTGAACGCTATTCAGGATGCTTTGGTAGAAAGTAAGGCATCCGGGGAGGATAAGGGCGCAAGCATCAGTGTAAATGCAGATGGATATATGTCTTTCCGTCCTTATGGGTCCAAGTGGGAAATGAACAGATTTTCTACGGACGGACAGGCAAAAATCAAGTATGAACATTCGGAGGTTGTCGAGCTGCCGGAGTAATCCGGGAAATCCAACGCACCAGAAAGCCCAGACAGGCGATTTGGTGCGTTGGACTAAGAAATACCCATTAAAGCAAATAAAAAAGCCCCATGAGGCTATAACGGCACAGAAAGGCGGTATGTAGAGGGAATGACGATTGAAAGAGAGGGTAAAAGATGGGAACTCACAAGTGATGAGCTTTATGAAGCGTATCAAGAGCAACAGTTAAAATTCGACCGACTGGATATAGAGGAAAACCTCGATTNNATTCTGATTGGGCATTGTNGANTTGAACATTANAAAAAAAGGGNATTGATAAAGAATCAGAAATTCCTAAATCTTTCANCAAAATACAGTAGGGATATGCTGGACGGCGAGGATGTGAGTTTTACGGCAGCAATGACGGAGGGAGTAAGAAAAGCAATCACAGAAATGGAGGCAAGCGGCGAATTATGAGAATGTATGAGGGAGTAAAGTATAAAGGGCATGACATAACAGACCTTGCCGTTGAATGGTTCAAAATGAGCAATGATGATTTTTTCAGAGTATATGGATTCAATTTCAATCCGCACGATTATCCGGGATTGTATGAGAAAGCGCGGAAAATCGTCTATCCTGATGCCGGGAGGTGCGGCGCATGATTTATATTTGTTCAAAGCAAGGCAAAATTGATAGGCTCTGGGGAGTTTTTATTAAGCATTTGCTCCAGATGCAGGATGCCGGGATAAAGGTAGAGTATGAGAGGAAAGGTGAAGTTATCCTGAATGGAAAACGGTACAAACCTGTCTACTTTGAAAACACAATGCGGTATGAGCCTATCGGTTGGCGATATGGAGGAAAATACATAGTGCTGACAGGGCATGATATTCAGCCGCTGATTGATTACTTAAAAAGTGAAATGGAGGAAAAGGCATGATAGTAGATATTGAGTTAAGCAAATTAGAGAATCACCCTCAAAACGTGAGGAAAGTGTACAATGACATTGACGAGTTGGCAGACAGCATAAAGGCACAGGGAATCCTGCAGAATCTTACAGTTGTTCCAAAACCGGGAGAAGCAGACAAGTATCTTGTGGTTATCGGGAACCGCCGCTTGCTTGCGGCAAATAAAGCAGGTCTGAAAACAGCACCTTGTTGTATTGCAGAAATGGACGAAAAAGAGCAGGCTTCCGTAATGCTTTTGGAAAACATACAGCGGAATGACCTGACAATCTATGAACAGGCGCAGGGCTTCCAGATGATGCTTGACTTGGGCGAAACAGAGGACACCTTATCTGAAAAGACCGGGTTTAGCAAAACCACAATCCGGCACAGGCTGAACATTGCGAAGCTGAATCAGAAAGAGCTTCAAAAGAAAGAGCAGGATGAGAGCTTCCAGTTGTCCTTAAAGGATTTGTANGAACTGGAAAAAGTTAAGGATATANAANAAAGAAATAAAATCCTGAAAGATGCCAGCAGTTCAAGGGATTTGGTGAGCCGGGCGCAGAGTGCAGTAGCAGAGGCAAAAAGAAAGGAAAATGCAAAAATTATTATCGGGATGCTGAAAAAATCCGGCTTGGAGGACGCCCCGGACGAGTACGAGAAGAATATGTATTCTGGAAACTGGAAAACAGTACAGGAATTTCAGCTTGATAAGGATGCTCCGAAAGAGATTAAGCTGCCGGATGCAAAAAATCAGCTATACTATTATCTCTACTACAATCGCACAGTGAAGATAGTTACAAAAGGCCCCAAAGAAAAGAGGGAACTGTCACAATATGAGTTGGAGGAAAAAGAGCGGACAAAAACCAAAAGGCAGATTAAAGCTATCCTAAAAGAAAGTACAGCTAGAAGAACCGAGTTTATACGCAATATCATTTCCGGGAAAGTTGATCCGGTTAAGAATGAGGCGCACGAAATTCAGAGGATATGGGCGGCACTGGTAGCTTTGAGCTTTTACACGTCCGAGCATGATTTTGAACTTTTCTTTCTGGATGCTGACTGGTATAAGGCAACGGATGAAGAAAAGCAGGAGGCGGCAAAGAAAGCAAAGGAGCTTTCTTTGATTCACCAGATGCTGATAGCTTTAAATGATGCCATGAGGAAAACGGATGAGCCGTTTGACTGGAAGCTGCATTTTAACGAGGGAAAAGGAAATGCGCTGAAAAAAGGCTATGAGGCATTAGAACCGTATGGATGGTATTTCGAGAATGAAGATGAAAGCAAAGTGCTTGACGGAACGCTTGACCTCTACACAAAGGAGGCGCAGAGCTGATGAAGATGGATATTGTCGCAAACAGCGGAAATGATGAATTTTATACTCCGAGTTATGCGGTAAGACCGATTATGAAATACATTCCTGCCGGAAGCCGGGTGTGGTGTCCGTTTGATACCACGGATAGCCTGTTTGTGCGTGAATTTTTAGGGGGGGGTATAGCGTAATTGCTACACACATAGCAACCGGGGAAAACTTCTTTGACATTTCCCCAGTAGAATGTGATTACATAGTGAGCAATCCGCCGTATAGCGTAAAGGGTGATGTCCTGCAAAGACTTTTCAGAATCGGCATCCCCTTTGCAATGTTGGTAGGAGTTGTTGGATTGTTTGAGAGCCAGAGGCGATTTGAAATGTTCCGGGAAAATGAGTTTGAAATAATGTACCTGAATAAAAGAGTGTCATATTTTAAGAGTTATGAGGAACAAAGACCGTCACTGAATCCGCCGTTTAGCAGCGTGTATGTCTGCCACAATATCCTGCCAAAACAAATAGTGTTTGAGGAAATACAAAAAGAAAGGTAGGCGTGGAACATGAAAAGAATCTATTTGTGGGTAATGGATAATATGGTAAAATTTTATATCATTCTCACGATATATGCTGTCATTGGATGTATCGCACCACAACCGATACCAGATATTATCAGGAATACATTATTGGTGTTCGCTTGTTTCTGGATGTCATTGTGTAATGTGGCGAGGATTCAGGAGTGGGGAAAGATGGTATGAGGATGGAGAAAAAAGGAAGATTACAAGACATAACACCTTTTAAGGTGATGAGCTTTCAGGAAGCGGCTAAATCGGTCGGATGGAGTGTAACTACGGATTCAGAATATGTGTATTGCACTTGCGATTGCGGAAACAGTAACATAAGGTACAGCGGATTTTTTGGAACGGAAGTAGTTGAGTGCGAAAACTGCGGAAAAAGGCTAACAAACCTATTTTCTCCGATACAGACCAGTAATTCAACAGCGGCAATTCTGGATTTTAAGAACTATGAGCTTGAACAGGATGCAGATGGATATGATAGGTTCTGGGTAGCTGACGATGGAAAAGGTGGCATAAAAAATGGATGAGTTCGGATATTTCAATGCTGACTGCATGGATAGAATGAAAGAGTTCCCGGATAAGTATTTTGACATAGCAGTATGCGACCCTCCGTATGGACTGAAAGCGGAGCTGGTAAGGGATAGAGGAACATATGCAAAACAGCGCAACGGTTCCCGGATATGGGTAGACAGTGAAAAGTATGATATGCAGGATTGGGATAATGAACCACCCGGCCCGGAGTATTTTCAGGAGCTTATCAGGATAAGCAAGAATCAAATTATCTGGGGATGTAACTATTTTGATTTTCCGCTGATGGGGGGGAGGATAATCTGGGATAAGTGCAATGACGGTTCAGACCAAAGCGGAGCGGAGATTGCCTATTGCAGTTTCAATAACCGGGTGGATGTTATCAGGTATATGTGGCGTGGGATGATGCAAGGAAAATCTATTTCAGAGGGAACGGTTCAACAGGGAAATAAGGCGCTCAATGAAAAGCGGATCACGCCAACGCAAAAACCTGTCGCCGTATATAAAGCGATATTAGGCAGATACACGCACCGGGGTATGAAAATGATAGATACCCATGTCGGGAGCGCAAGTAGCCTGATTGCGGCCCATGATTGCGGATTAAGGTATGTTGGATATGAGATAAGCTCTGCAATCTATCAAAGGTCAAAAGAAAGACTGGATGCTCATACAGCACAGTTGAGCATCTATGATTTTGCGGAAATGGAGGGATAGCGTGAAAAGACGAGCTAAAATAAAAATGACCTGCATTGCCTATGTAACTGTTAATGAGGATGCAAACGGAAATGTCGAAGTCGAGGACGTGGAGGACGTAGACGATATTGACGATGTAGAAGTTATCGAAATGTTGTCGTAAAAAATGGAGGAAATAAGGATGCAGGATATTAAAACGTTGAAAATCGGGCAGAAATACATCTTCCCGGAAAATACCAGAGTAAAACAATCCTCTGGCAATATGGTAACAATTCCGGCAGGAACGGAGGGGTATGTAGCAGGAAACTGGTACATAATAGTGACAGATGGGATAAATGCCGGGCAATGGGTTCCGGTTGATAAAAGAATATGCCGGATTGATGGCATAGACTATGAAGGAGTAGCTGAGGTTGTCGTAACTGGATTGATGCAGGAGGGGTACGAGCTTGACAGAAAGGCATTTATGCTTGTGGCTGACTTCCTGCGCTCCATTGCAATAACATAGGGAGAAATAATGGGAAAAATTAAGGCGTGGATATTCAGAAACAGAAAAGGAAGATGCGTTCATTGTGGCAATATCTTGAAAGAATATGAAAAGCTGTATTATGAATGTTCGTGCGAGAAGTGCGAAAAGAAATTGCTACAAAAAAGAATGTAGGGAAGCGAGGGATATATGAAAGAGTGTGACGGATTCCGATGTCAATACAATGCAGACAGTCAATGCGCGAAGTTCGGCCCGAACACTGATTGTACTATCAGAACGTGCCTTTATTCGTGCCGGATGTGCGTAAATGACTGTAAAAACCAGAAAAGCCGTGTAAATAGGACTGGTAAAACAAACCGTGAAAAGGTATAATAGTGAAAAAAGTTCCGAAAAGTGCATTTTGGAGCGTAACCGGGAAGCATAGGGGA
>WFLX010288094.1_pt1 | contig 25899 bp, 21 predicted proteins | sample 4967041 | NCBI WGS metagenome assembly WFLX01 (sample SAMN12857096, study PRJNA449069) | gut metagenome | isolation source: stool from male and female vole | host: Microtus ochrogaster | place: USA:Florida | collected 2017
TTTAGTTATTTTGCATCTCTAAAATTATATTCGCGTCCTTGTTGGCACAAAGATTGCCTAAGAGCAAGAAAGTGTTTGACAACAGCAAGGTTACCGATCACCATGCTATTATACCTACAGGCCAGTCACCGAGCGTGCTGGTTGGTGACGAACGCAAGATGTATCATCTGATAGCCTTGAGATTCATTGGGGTGTTTTATCCGGATTGCAAATATACTACTACTACCGTTACAGGAAAAACCGGAGATATTGACTTCAAGGTTACCGGTAAGGTTATTACGGATCCAGGATGGCGAGTACTGTATGATAATGGTCAGCAGTCCGGCGCAGAACGAGATGGTGATGACACCGAGCGGATACTGCCACCTTTTGTGAAAGGAGAAAGCGGCCCGCATATACCTATGGCATTCAAGAAAACCACCCAACCTCCTAAATATTATACTGAGGGCACACTGTTACGTGCGATGGAGTCGGCCGGAAAGACCGTCGATGATGAGGAGTTGCGAGATGCATTGAAGGAAAACGGTATCGGTCGTCCGTCTACCCGTGCAGCAATTATTGAGACACTTTTCAGGCGTAGATACATATATCGCGAGCGTAAGAGCATACGTGTATCTCAGGCTGGAATCGACCTTATCGCCACCATAAATGAGGAATTGCTGAAGAGTGCTAAACTGACAGGAATCTGGGAAAATAAACTGCGCAGAATTGAGCGGGGACAGTATTCCGCAGGCGCGTTTATCGATGAGCTGAAGATAATGGTCAGCGAAATTGTGCTGAATGTTCTTGCCGACAATTCACAACATCAGATTGTGGTGGAAGAGGTTGGTGAAAAGAAGAATTCTGGAAAGCGAAAAAGTACTCGAAAGACAAGTACCGGATCTTCAGAAAAACCGGTGAGAAGGCGCAGAAAGAAGGTGACGAAGTTTGAAGATATCAAATGTCCTGACTGTGGCTTCGGCCATATATTGAAAGGGAGGACGGCTTACGGATGCAGCCGGTATGCCGAGGGATGCGGTATGCGTCTGGGTTTTGATAAGTATGCTCCAACACTTACGCCACAGCAATTGCATGATATGCTTAGTAAATAATCTTATTTATTATGAGTTACGGATGTCAACTTGTTGCAGTGTTCGCCATATTGATAGTGGCTGCACTAAATATCGTCAAAAATATTTACATGCAAGTGAGAAAGGGTGACAAGTGCTCAGGATGCCCGATTTCTTACAAATGCAACAAGCAAGATAAATCAGGTAATGGGCACAACTGTAATCCTCCCTCAGAATACAGGTAGTCTCTAAAGATGGTTGTTTTACCGGTATTAGTCTTCACAATAGTGGCGGAGTACCCTGCGATATGAATTGAATATTTTGGATTTCGATACAAATCCGACGTATTTGCCCTTGTCTACAACCGGTAAGTTCCATGCTCCCGTTTCATCGAATGTTTTCATCACCTTATCCATATTATAACTTATATCAATCTTTGCTGGAGGGATAGACATGAATGTGCTTACTGTCATCTTGCGGTAGAGGTCAGGACGGAACATGATATTTCGGATCTCATCGAGCAACACAATACCGATAAGATATCCGTTTTCATCAAGTACCGGAAACAGGTTGCGATGGGATTTGGAGATCACATCTACCATCTGTTTCAGATTCATATCAGGAGTGACAGAGAGGAAATTGGTCTCGATTACATTGTCTACCTTAAGTAAGGTCAGTACAGCTTTGTCTTTATGGTGGGTGATAAGTTGTCCTTTACGGGCGAGTCGCATTGTATAAATGCTGTATGGCTCGAAGATCTTGATTGTGCCGTAAGAAATGGTTGATACAATCAGTAGCGGCAGGAACAGGTAATAACCTCCTGTGAGCTCAGCGGTGAGGAAGATTGCCATGAGAGGAGCATGCATGACACCTGCCATTACACCAGCCATGCCTATGAGTGCGAAATTCTTTGTACTTATTCCCATCCCCAAGTCAAGATAATCAGCTAAGAAAGCAAAAAGAAATCCCGTNAGACAGCCTACNTAAAGTGNGGGAGCGAACGTGCCNCCCANGCCTCCCGCACCGTTGGTCGCAGNGGTAGCGAATGCCTTGAAAGCAANTATCAGCGCGANGAATGTAATTATCATCCACACATTATGTCCCTCAGCAGCAAAAGGTGAGGTGGTGATTATGCCTTCGACATTACCGGCGAGGAGCATATTGATTGAGGAATAACCTTCACCGTACAGAGGTGGAAATACAAAAACAAGGGTCGAAAGTATCAGACATCCAACAGCAGTGCGGTGCCACTGTTTCTTAAAATGCCCGAAGAAGCTTTCCATCATATTCATAACTCTTGTGAAATACAAAGACACAAGCCCGCATACTATGCCGAGAATAATAACATGAGGAACACGTCCTATGTGAAAGTCTTCGCTCTGGATAAAAAAGAACTCAAAATCATAGCCTGTGTAGATATATGAAATAGTAGCTCCTGTGATAGATGCTATCAGCAAAGGCATTACAGTAAGGGTGTTGAAGTCTATCATCAATACCTCAAGAGNAAACAGCATACCGGCGATCGGTGCTTTGAAGATTCCGGAAATACCGGCGGCTGCTCCGCAACCAACAAGTATCATGAGAATACGGGGAGACAGACGGAATAGTGAACCGAAATTGGAGCCAATGGCTGCACCGGTGCTGACTATGGGACCTTCGGCTCCGACAGATCCACCAAATCCTATGGTGACCGAACTCGCTACGATCGATGTGTAAACATTATGAAGCTTTAACCGGCTTTTCTTCTGGGATATTGCGTAAAGCACGCGTGTAACTCCGTGAGATATATTGTCCTTGACGAAATATTTTACATAGAGGACTACAATTATCACGCCAATAGACGGGTATAAGATGAAAGCCCAGTTGATATGCATGTAGCCGTTACCAATGTTATATAGCAACAAATTACCAATATTATGAATCAGCCATTTAAGAATCATAGCCGCAAGTCCGGCGCAGACACCTACCACCAGGGCGAGTATCATCACAAAGTTATTTTCAGAAATATTCTTTTCACGCCATATCAAAAGGTTGACAAACCATTTGGGCATCTGTCTGGCTTTATTCTGAGGTGCTGACATATTCAGTGGATTGTTATAGCCGGCTAATTCAAACACCTTTGCCGGTAATTACAGTTTCAATAGTGTAGAGCATGATTTTCATGTCTACTGTAAGCGAGATGTTGTCAACGTAGATGAGATCGAATCGTGCTCTCTCTATCATCTCATCTACTGAAGATGCATATCCGTATTTCACCATACCCCACGATGTGATACCCGGTCTTACCTGATGTAGCAGGCTATAGTAGGGCATAGTACGGGTAATCTGATCTATATAGTATTTACGCTCGGGTCGCGGACCAACAAGTGACATATCTCCGATTAGTACGTTCCAGAACTGAGGGAGCTCGTCAATGCGGTATTTACGCATGAAGTGCCCCAGACGCGTTATGCGTTTGTCATTATCTGACGACAATGCCGGACCTGCGTCTTCGCTGCCTACATACATAGAGCGGAACTTATAGATATTGAATGGCTTTTTCTTGCGGCCAATACGTTGTTGCTTGTATATCACACTGCCGGGTGAAGAAAATTTTACAGCGACAGCGATTTCGGCATATACAGGAATCAGTATTACGATTGTGATTGCCGAAATAAATATATCTGCGATACGTTTCAGATTGAGTGTAAGGAGGGGAACATTGCTCTTCGATATATCAATCAGTACCTCACCCGATACAGATTGTGTCCGAGGTCGTAGTGTGATATATGGAAAAACATCAGGGGTGATGTAAATGGTCTTACCAGTAGGGAAAAGACGGTTTATAGCGGTAAGGGTATCGGTAGCGTCCGCATTATCACATAGAACGATAAAAGAGCTTATGTCCAGCTCATCCATAGATTTTATTGCTGAATCAAGGCTATACACAGGTACGCCGTTAATATTGTCATTAATTTTTGATCTGTCATTCAATCCATCTACATATCCTACAATATTCAATCCCATACGAGGATATTTTGCAGTTACAGAGCTGCCGAATTTGCGAGCACGCTCAGACGTGCCGACAATCATGGTATTAAATTGAATATCCCGATTCAATACTTTATTAGCGAATCTTCTGGCGATTAACATCCTGGGCACGATGACTGCCAAAGCTATGAGAATCCATAGAATGAGAAACATCTCGTAATTACGCAGACGGTCGTCGATACTATCATTGAACAGGGCAACAAAAAAGATGATCACGGATCCTACGAACGAAACGCTGAAAGTGTTGACGATCTGGTCTACACGCGATCTCTCGGTACAATTGTGATAAAAGCCTGAGAGGGCGAATAATGATAGCATCAGCAAGGGAAATAGTATTTGTCCTACCAAGACCGTATGCATCGAGTAATAAGACTGCAGCGACATTTCATTATAGTTCACCGGCAATGTGTAGTATCTTATAATATTAAACAGACACCATGCCACATTACAGGCGATCAGGTCGGAAGCTATGTATTTCAAGCGTTGCCTTGCAGAGCAGTCAAGTATCATTTCCTGAGTAATTTAAACACTCCATCATCAGAAATCTTAATAATCATAGAGGGTCGTACAGCATAGTTAACTTCATCGCGACGAGACAGGCATACGTAATCGACCCCCTTGATAATATCGGTATTGATCTGATTGAAAGATAGCGGGGTAGATGCTCCGCTGATATTTGCTGATGTAGAAACAAGAGGGTGCCCAAACCGGCGGCAAAGCAGGCAGGAGAATTCTTCGGCAGTGACTCTGACGGCTATTGNACCGTCAGATGCGAGTAGCTCATCCGCCACCCCATNCCCNNGGTCGTAGACGATTGTCACAGGCCTATCAGATATCTCTAATAGCTGCTGAGCAGCGTCTGGTACCAGACCGACTGTGCGCGACAACATTTTGGTATCGGCTACGAGGGTTATCAACGCTTTGCTGTCAGCACGTTTTTTTATCTCGAATATCCTTTTCACTGCCTCAGAGTTTGAAGCGTCGCAACCAATACCCCATACTGTGTCGGTGGGATAAAGTATGATACCGCCCCTACGTAAAGTCTTGACTGCGGCATCTATATCTTCACTATATTTGTTAATATCCATTTATATTTGCGATAATGCAACCTCAGCCTCAGCAAGTGACTCAGGTTTGCCGATGTCATGCCACATATATTTTGCGACCGGTGTGAAAGAGGAGAAACTAAATGTTTCACAATTGGAGATGTAAAAGTCAATTATGGAGAACGGCGTTGAAGCAGGGGCAAATTCCTTGATGTTGTCAAGCATTCGATGGCTGATGACATGCACCCCTCCGAACGCTAAAGGAGTGAGGCCGGTAGTCTCAAGTCTTTCAGGACGCACTTGTCCGGTCTTGATGTTTATCCAACCACGCATCATGTTACATGTGTCAAACAGCAGATATCTTGAGGTATCTCTATGATCGGCAAGCAAAGTGGCGTCACTATGAGAGGAGTAGAAGTGATTGATGATGTCCGGTAAAGGAAAATCAGTGAGTATATCAGCATTGTGTACGATGAAATCATCACCACTTAGCCACGATGCAGCTGCTCTAATCCCTCCTCCTGTATCAAGCAAAAGCCCCGTCTCGTCACTGATATGGATATTCAAGCCGAAATTATCATTTTCACTTAGGTACTCAATGATCTGTGATGCGAAATGATGAACGTTTACCACGATGTCCCTTATCCCGGCATCGCGTAATGTCAGTATCACTCTCTTTAGCATTGGCTCTCCACCTACATTGACAAGGGCTTTAGGATGGTGCAGAGTAAAAGGCTTGAGCCGAGTGCCAAGACCGGCAGCAAAGATCATCGCTTTCATTATCCTTTAATGTTGAAAGTGTCTTCGATGTTGAGCTCCCGGTGTACGAGCTCAACCTTTACGTTGAATTTCTTGTGTAGATGTTCGGCCATGTGCTGTGCAGAATACACTGAGCGGTGCTGTCCGCCGGTACACCCGAAGCAGATCATCAGATTTGAGAAACCACGCTCAATGTATCTGTTAACAGTAGCATCAGTCAGTGCATAGCAATGATCGAGGAAAGTAGTGATTTCACCATCTTCTTCGAGAAATTGTATCACCTCTCTGTCAAGACCGGTAAACGGCTTGTAGCGCTCGTATTTTCCAGGATTATTTACTGCACGGCAATCGAAAACATATCCGCCACCATTGCCGGACGGGTCATTGGGGGTGCCTTTCTTATATGCAAAACTCATCACCCTTATAGTAAGTGAGCGTTTCTGCAGCTCGTCACTGAATTGTTTAAGCGCACACAGACGCCTGAGTAGCGAGTCAAGATAGGGATATTCGATAAATGGCTTTATCAGCAGGTCACGCAGGTTGGCAATTGCGAATGGCACGCTCTGCAAAAAATGTGGTTTTTTTTCAAAATATCCTCTGAAACCGTAAGCGCCAAGTACCTGCAAAGTGCGGAAAAGCACAAACTGTCTTAGCTGCTCGTGAAAATATTCCTCGTCTACAGGCTTGTATTTTTTCAGAGCATCAATATACTCTGAAATGAGCTCATTGCGTAGGCTTGTGGGAAAATTGGCTTTCGCCTGCCAAAGAAACGAAGCGACATCATAAAAGAACGGCCCTTTACGACCACCTTGAAAATCTATGAACCAAGGTTCGCCATCCTTTATCATGACGTTGCGACTCTGGAAATCCCGATACATGAATGTGCTGGATACGCTGCGCATAAGCACATCAGTAAGGGATGCAAAGTCGTCTTCAAGTTTGTCTTCGTCAAAGTCTATACCTGTTGCCTTAAGGAAACAATATTTGAAATAATTGAGATCCCAGAGGATAGAGCGATTGTCAAACTGTACAGAGGGGTAGCACTTAGAGAAGTCGAGACCGACTGCTCCTGAGAATTGCAATTCGGGGAGCTTTCGGATAGTCTTGACGAGTAATTTCTTTTCTTCTGCAGAGAATGCACGGGTCTTGCGACCCTTTTCTATCGCATCGAACAGCAGGGTATCACCAAGATCCTCCTGAAGATAGCATAGATGGTCATCACTCACTGCAAGTACTTTAGGCACATTTATGCCTTTTGACTGAAAGTGTCTGTCTATATATAGAAACGTATCATTTTCTTCCAAGCATGTACCAATCACACCAATCAGATCAGTCCTGCCCTTAAGTCTGAAATATCTACGGTTAGAGCCTGACGAAGGTAGCGGTATGATCTCGGTGGGATTCTCGTTGAGAAGATTATAATATAAATCTTTAAGGAGGTGTTCCTGATTCATGTTAAAGATGTATTGTAGACATTAGCTTTAAAAGGCTAATGTCGTTGATTATTTCGAGCATAAAATCAGTAGCCAAGCTCTGACAGAAATTCTATACGCAATAGTCGTAACTCATCTTCTGAGAAATCATCGCCGAATTCATTGATGGCCGCGTTGATATNATCTTTCTCGCAGTTTTTGAANTAANCGAAAACTTCCGACTTAGAGTCTTCGTCAATTATTTCATTAATATAATACGATATGTTGATTTTGCTACCGGAATCCATAATTGACTCTATTTCGTCAAGAAGTTCGGGGAAATCCAGTCCGCGGGATTCAGCAATTTCATCAAGGGGTACGCGTCGGTCAATAGCCTGGATAATGGCAATCTTTTGTTTGCTCTTATTGGCTACACTACGCACACGTAAGTCTTCANGNCGCTNNATCTNNTTGTCTTCAACATGTTTTTTTATGAGCTTGATAAAATCNTCGCCATAGCGTTTGGCCTTACCTGTGCCTACACCCGGAATATTCTGCAACTCCTCTATAGTGATAGGATAGGTTGTAGACATCGCTTCGAGTGAGAAATCCTGGAAGATTACATAAGGCGGAAGTTCAAGATGCTTGGCCACTTTCTTACGTNGGTCTTTCAACATGTNGTAGAGCTCGGGGTCTANTGTGCNGGAGNCTCCGCTCTTCATCATCACTTCCTCNNCATCTTCTGNATAGTCATTGTCTTCAACGATCTTGAACGGCTGTGGATGTTTGAGGTAATCTTTTCCTTTCTTTGTGATACGAAGCAGACCGTAGTTTTCGATATCTCTTTCGAGATAACCCGAAATGATTGCCTGACGGATTACGGCGTTGAGAAACTTCTCATCGGTTTTTTCCGTGCAACCAAATACCTCAAGTTGGTCATGACCGTATGACTTTATATCTGTCGTAGATTTGCCGACCATCACATTTATAACGTAATCGGCCTTAAATTTCTCTTTAAGCGCGCCAATTGTTTCAATTGCCGCAAGCAGCTCTTCTTTAGCTTCCACTTTTTTTCTCGGGTTATTACAATTGTCACAGCTGCCACATGAGTCATCAGAAAAATCCTCTCCGAAATAATGGAGTAGCGAGCGTCTTCTGCACACCGAGGATTCTGCATATGAAGCAGTCTCCATCAGCAGTTGTCTGCCGATTTCCTGCTCTGCCACCGGTTTGCCTTGCATAAACTTCTCCATCTTCTGAAGATCTTTAGCTGAGTAAAATGTGACACACTGTCCTTCACCTCCATCGCGTCCGGCCCTGCCAGTTTCCTGATAGTAGCCTTCAAGCGACTTAGGCATATCATAATGAATCACAAATCTCACATCAGGTTTGTCGATACCCATACCAAAAGCTATGGTGGCTACAATAACGTCGACTTTTTCCAGAAGGAAAGCATCTTGGTTTTCAGCCCTCGTAGCTCCATCCATTCCGGCGTGATATGGTAGAGCCTTGATGTTATTAAGGATTAATATTTCAGCGAGCTCTTCTACTTTTTTTCTGCTCAGACAATATATGATACCTGATTTTCCTTCGTTGCTTTTAATGAACTTTATGATATCACGATCAATATTCTTCGTCTTAGGTCGTACTTCGTAATAGAGGTTAGGTCTGTTGAATGAGGATTTAAAGACAGAACAAGATGTAATACCCAGATTCTTCTGAATGTCGTGTTGTACCTTAGGTGTAGCTGTTGCTGTGAGTGCTATGATAGGACGAAGGCCGATCTCGTTGATTATCGGACGGATGCGACGGTATTCCGGACGGAAATCGTGCCCCCATTCTGAAATACAATGGGCTTCGTCAACAGCGTAGAAAGATATGTGTACTGATCTTAGGAAGTCAATGTTATCTTCTTTGGTGAGCGATTCTGGAGCTACATATAAAAGCTTGGTACGACCGTTTAAAATGTCGTTTTTTACCTGGTCAATTGACGAACGGTTAAGTGATGAATTCAGGAAGTGAGCGATATTGTCATTTTCGCTGAAGTTTCTCATCGCATCTACCTGATTTTTCATCAAAGCTATCAGAGGTGAGATTACGATCGCCGTACCGTCCATAAGGAGAGCCGGTAGCTGGTAACAAAGGGATTTACCGCCTCCGGTAGGCATAAGTACAAAGGTATCCTTGCCATCCATCAGACATGTGATTATGGCTTCCTGATTTCCCTTGAACTTGTCAAATCCGAAATGAAGTTTCAGAGCTGATGCGAGACGATTTTTAGTTGTTGCCATTGCTGAAATATTTTTTGAGGAGAAAGTAATTTTTACAGTGGTAAGGATTAGGTGAATAGGAGTATCATGATTTATCAGCTTCGAAATTTGCTTTTTCGAGTTGCCGACGGGCATAATCTGCTGTTACCGTAAATTTTTTGATGTCAGTTGACGGTACTTCAAACATAGGGTCAATCATGATGGTCTACACGATTGAACGCAGACCTCTGGCACCGAGTGTGAACTCGATAGCCTTGTCAACAATAAAGTCGAGGGCTTCGTCATCGAATTCAAGATCTACTCCGTCAATCTTGAAGAGTTTCTTGTATTGACGTACAATGGAATTCTTTGGTTCGGTAAGCACTCTACGCAGAGCATCCCGGTCAAGACGGTCAAGAGACGTAAGGATAGGGAGGCGTCCGATGATTTCCGGAATCAGTCCGAAAGATTTAAGGTCTTGCGGTGCGACATATTTCATGAAGTCATCTTTTTTAATGGAGCGTCGTTTGTCATCGGAAGAATAGCCCACAACATGTGAATTCATACGATGTGCGATTTTAGTCTCTATGCCATCAAAAGCGCCTCCGCAAATAAATAATATATTCTTTGTGTCGACCGGAATCATCTTTTGCTCGGGATGCTTGCGACCTCCTTGCGGTGGCACATTAACTACGGATCCTTCGAGCAATTTCAGTAATCCTTGTTGTACGCCTTCGCCGCTCACATCGCGGGTAATTGAAGGATTGTCACCTTTTCGGGCGATCTTGTCTATTTCATCAATAAACACAATTCCTCGTTCGGCTTTCGCCACATCGTAGTCTGCTACCTGAAGCAGACGAGTGAGCAGGCTCTCGATATCCTCTCCCACATATCCGGCCTGAGTAAGTACTGTGGCATCAACTATGGTAAAGGGTACATCAAGTAGTTTGGCAATAGTCTTAGCAAGTAATGTTTTGCCTGTACCTGTGGGGCCGACCATAATAATATTACTCTTCTCGATATCCACATCATCAGTCGGGGGCTGGGCCAGACGTTTATAATGGTTGTAGACGGCGACGGAAAGATATCTCTTTGCAGAATCCTGACCTATGACATACTGGTCGAGATATTCTTTTATTTCTTTTGGTCTGGGCACTTTTTCAAGATCGATGTCGTTACCATCGGTCTTGGGTTTTGCACCCTTATTAATTGATGTATGATATTCAGAGATCATTGTATGGAGCTGCTCCACACAATCGGGACAGATGAATGCTTTCTCATCTGACGTGGGGATAAGGAATTCGGCCATATCGGACGGACGCCCACAGAAAGTACATGATGGTTGTTTCTTTTTTACCATTTCAAATTGATAATAAAATGTTTAAGCATAATATTCGCACTAAAGGCACGCTGTATGCATTTTATAAACCAAAGTTACACAAAAAAAATGAAATATTCATTATTTTGAAGAAAAAATTATTAAACCTCAAAAAAAACAAATAGGAATTTCGTCAATATCGGAATGGATACTTTCATCAATCAGCAGAAGTGTGGAAAAGACTACCATAAAAAAACAGCCTCCCAATGAGAGGCTGTTATGAATTGTTAATTATTTTTCAATAAATGGTGGAGGGACATCGGCATTGCCATTGCCATTGCCATTGTCGTTATTACCGGGAGAAGGTTCAGACGTTTCCGCTCCGTTACTTTCACCAGTGTTTACATTTTTAGATCCGTCGTCGGCTTTTCCTTCATTTTCCTCTTTTCCACCGTTGTCTCCGGTTGTAGATTTTGCCTCCTTTTCGCTGTCCACACTTATGGCTTCGATATCAATTATCTCTCGATTTTTAATCGCATCCTGAGCGGCCTGTTGGGCAAGAATTTCATCAGAGCGCGATGCCCAATGACGCTTTCCGAATATTGCTTCGACATCGGCGGTAAAGATAACTTCACGGTTGTACAACTCCTGGGCGAGCTTGATGAGCCCTTCTTTATACTTGCCTAAAATTTCCAGAGCACGTTGGTATTGCTGTGACAGGATTTCAGATACCTCCTCATCAATTATTCGCGCACGCTCTTCACTGTAAGGTTTCGAGAATCCATAGCCCTGATTGCTTGAGTCGTAGTAACTGATATTAGGCAGACGCTTGCTCATTCCATAATATACCACCAGGGAGTATGCAATTTTAGTGGCACGCTCAAGATCATTCAATGCGCCAGTGGCGACGCTGCCAAGCAACAGATCTTCGGCCGCGCGACCTGCCATGAGTGAGCAGATCTGGTCGAGGAGAGCCTGGGCTGGTATTCTCTGACGTTCTTCAGGCATATACCAAGCGGCACCAAGGGCCTTGCCACGAGGTACAATTGTAACCTTTACGAGCGGGTCACCATATTCAAGATGCCAAGACACAGTAGCATGACCGGCCTCGTGGATTGCAACACTGCGTTTTTCTTCATTGGTCGTGAGCTTATTCTTCTTTTCAAGTCCTCCTATAATACGGTCAATTGCGGCATTAAAGTCTTCAATAGAGACATTTTTCTTGTCGTTACGTGCTGCAATAAGAGCGGCCTCATTACATACATTAGCTATGTCAGCACCTGAAAAACCGGCAGTCTGACGGGCGAGCATTTCCACATCAAGACTATCGTTGACCTTGATATTTCGTAGATGCACGTTGAATATTGCCACTCGGTCGTTGACGTCAGGGAGGTCAACATATATCTGACGGTCGAAACGTCCGGCGCGCATAAGTGCCTTGTCGAGGATGTCGGCACGGTTGGTAGCCGCAAGAATGATCACACCACTGTTGCTACCAAAACCATCCATCTCAATCAGCAGCTGGTTGAGGGTGTTTTCGCGTTCATCGTTTGCTCCCATATTAGGATTCTTACCACGAGCTCGACCGACGGCATCAATTTCATCAATAAATACGATACAAGGAGCCTTCTCTTTAGCTTGGCGGAATAGATCTCGCACACGTGATGCACCTACACCGACGAACATCTCCACGAAGTCAGAGCCGGACATCGAAAAGAAAGGCACGTTAGCCTCTCCTGCGACGGCCTTGGCAAGCAGAGTCTTACCAGTACCCGGAGGGCCAACGAGAAGGGCTCCTTTGGGAATTTTGCCACCAAGCTCAGTGTATCGACCGGGCTTTTTGAGGAATTGTACAATCTCCTCAATCTCAGTCTTAGCTTCGCTCAGACCAGCTACATCCTTGAATGTTACCTTATTAGCGCTGTCCTTGTCAAATATCTGAGCTTTAGATTTACCCACGTTAAACACTCCGCCACCGCTGCTGCCACCACCAGACATCCGGCGCATCATCCAAATCCAGAATACGACAAGTAGAATAATCGGACCGAAAGAAAACAGGAATGATGAAAGACCACTTCCTTTCTCATATTTTATTTCTCCGTTTTGAGGAAAAGCTCCTGAGTTCTTCCATGCGGCTATCTTGTCGTCAAGTTTGTCTGCTGACGGGATATCTGCAATAACCTTAGTTTTCACTCCGCCGGCGGGATCATAACCGGGAAACAACTTCTTGGCAAGAGAGTCAGTGAGATATCCCTCGGCAATTCGTTTGTCGGTCTGAACAATAATTTTGTTTATACCATGATCTTTGACAATATAATTCTCAAATTCTGAGTAACTTACATCTTTGGTGTAAGAGTTGTCGTCGAGGTAGAACAGGAATCCAAGAATCATCACAAGACCGGCATACATCCAAAGAGGACTGAAATTGAAGGGATTCCTTTTTTTGCCACCGTTGCCGGGTTTATTATTGTTTTTGAAAGGTATGGGCATGTTGAAATCGTGAATTGTAAAGAAAAGAAAATGCGTCAGTCTAAGTCTGGAATATTTGTGATTACAGCATCACTCCAGAGCTCCTCAAGATTGTATTTCTGCCGGGCTTCCGGAATGAAGACGTGTACCAAAACGGGTCCGTAATCAATAACTATCCATTCAGAGTTTGTGTATCCGTCGTAATTATAGGGTTTAATATTGGCCTTGTCGAGGAGATGTTCGCGTATGTTGTCAGCAATAGATGCCACCTGCATGGTTGACGAACCCTCTACGATTATAAACTGGGGTGTAGGAGCAGCTTCGATAGACGACATATCTACCACAGTGATAGCTTTACCTTTAATATCCTGCGCACCCTCAATTATGAGAGGTATGATCTCAATATTATTATTTAAATTGTTTTCAGTCATATATTTCCTTAGATTTTGAAATAATCAATTATGGAATGTGATCTNTGNGTGTTAATTGAAATGCAAAGATAATCAAAAAANAATCATAGTCNANGTCATGTATGATATTTNTCAGAATATCTCCAGTTATATAACTAAAAATCCCTCAGAAAGTTCAAAACAAAGCAAGAATGAACTAACTTTTACGGGCTATTCAAATCTCATGGTTACAGCCGGAGATATCTTTGATGCCACGCGTNACGGTACTATANGGATGAGCNATGACACCAATGCTANACCAAAATTTNGATAAAGAGTGTATTCAAGATTGAATTCAGCGGGAACGAAACGGAGATAATACATATCCGGATCGAGGGTCACTATATTGAATTTGTTCTGAATCCAAATCAATGTGAGTCCAACAGCATTACCGATCAGTATACCCATACCCACGATTTTCATAGTAAGGTAAATGAAAATCTGGCGTATCTGTCGGCGGGTGGCACCCAGAGCCCTTAGTATACCAATTGTAGAAATTCTCTCAAGAATAAGAATGAACATACTTGATATAAGGGTGAAACCGGATACACATATCATGAGTATGAATATCACCACAACATTAGTATCAAGCAGGTTGAGCCAGTTGAAGTAAATGGCACCTGTATGAATGACATTGTCAACAGGATAGAGCTTGTCAATCTGTTGAGAGCGATATTGCTCAAGAAAGAGTTCTTGCAGGGCTGCAGCCGACTCCTCGATATCATTTTTTTTCGAAGGAGGTAAGATGACTGAAAGTCTGGTTGCTTGAGTTGAGTCAACATCAGCGATGCGCTGAAGGGTATGGATAGGAGCGTAAACTATAGTTCGGTCAAAGTCACCGAAGCCCGACTCATAAATGCCTGCGATTTCAAATTTCCTGGCCTTTATTGCCTCATTAACAAAGAAACAGGCATTGATTTTGTCTCCAAGGCCGAGTCCAAGAGCCTTGCCTGTCATAGCAGATATCACTATCTTGTTGCCGTTTGCCGGATCTGAGAAGTCGGGGAGTGTACCTTCAATGATATTTGAGTGTTCAAAAGAGTAATCATGAGCCTTGTCAAATCCGGTGAAATAGACTCCGGCAAAATCATTATCCGTCTTCAATAGTCCAGGCTGACTGAATTCGATTGATGTGCGGGCTCCTGGGACAATCGTCTGGATGTTTAAGGCAATTACTGAATCAAGAGCAAGAGTAGAAGCTGATGATGCCTCGCTGTACTTATAATCTGGAAGTACCCAGATTTCCCCGTTGAAACCCATAACCCGTTGGGTAACCTGATGTTTGAATCCAAGTACAATAGCAATTGTGAGAAGCATAATCACGATAGCGAGAGATACGCCGGTCACAGCGATAACAACACCGGTGGTGTTGGCTCCGTGGTTGGCTGCGTTAAGCTTGAGCTTGCGAGATATCCAGAATGGAAAATTCATGAGGCTGCCTTGAAATGAAATTCAGATAGATATTCTTAAGATCAGAAATTAAAGGGTAAGTGATTGTTTTGCAAAATTAGCGATTATTTATAAAGATTGGATATGCTTGTAAAAGTTTTTAAAGTTTTTGCGTGTACCAAAACATGTGATTTTATCACCATTTTCAATAATTGTATCTGACGATAAATCAGATACGAGTTTGTCGGTGTTATTTGAGATTCCGAGGATATTTTTTTTAGTAACTACTTTAGTCAAGGCAACCAGATCAATATTGAAATCCTTTTTAAGGTTAAGATCCATATATTTCATGCCTATCAGTTTATCGGGAATTTCGAATTTCATGACCATGCTGTCGTCGTCAATAGAGAGTGACAGAATATGACCGCCTAAACTCATTTCACCCGTGAGGTCGCGGGCAGCTCTCTGTTCGGGAGTGAGAATTCGACTAAGGTCAAATCCCCTTAGTATGGATTCATGCAAGGAATCCATGGCACGAGCATATATATGCTTGACTTTCATTTTCTTTAACAAAGCGACAACTTTTATGCTGGCACCGAAGTTCTCGCCTATGGCCACTATCACAAGGTCAACATTGTTGAGAGGGAGCAGAGCAAGTGCCGACTCTTCAGTAGCATCAATCATATACACCGTCGAGATGTAGTCTTTTACAGCCTCAATGTTGGTCTTACGATTATCTACACCAATCACCTCGTGTCCCATATCAGTAAGGTCCTTAGCGAGATTTGATCCATATATACCGAGTCCTATTATTATATATCTCATGAAAATAATTTTTACTAATTAAAATAGTTGAAGAGCGGATGTGATATTGAAGTCGTTTAAACTTATTACAAATTAACATTTCGAGATTATTTACGAGGTGATTTTGAGCTTTTTGAGGGAGCGATGGGGATCCATCGTGATCGAGGAAAGAGAAAAAATCGACCGTAAAGAATCCGAAAGGGTAACAATGAGGGTAACATCATATATGGAATTAACATTTTGTAATAAGTTTAAACGACTTCATTAATTAATTATTACGTTTTCAGACGGGAGATGAGATGATACATCATATTTCGAGCCAATGACACCGCAGAGAAAAGAAATGAATCCAATTCTACCGAAAAACATAGCCGTAGCGAGTATTACCTTGGAAGCGTCACCGAGCAATGGGGTGGCTCCAAGTGAGGAGCCTACGGTAAACACTGCGGAAACGACTTCGAATACAGATGCCTTTAATGAAATTTCAGGTTCAAGATACAGGATGATAGAGGTATAGACGAATAGAGATAGTATGGCGAGCATCAGTACAGCGTATGCTCGTCTTACAGATGCACTGTTTATCGTACGGTTGTAGGCAGTAGCATCATCATGCCCCCATATTACGGCTCTTAAACTCAGGATGATAACCCCGAGTGTATTTACTTTAATGCCACCTGCCATCGACTGTGAGGCTCCTCCTATTACCATCTGAACCATGACGATAAACAAGGTGAGATTGAGAAATGATCCGGGATTGAGGGAAGTGAAGCCTGCACTACGTGGCACGAGCGAGTTGAATACTGATTGTACGATTTTTTTATAAAGTCCCATTCCACTGAGCGTGTTATCGTATTCAAGAATCAAGAATAGGCAAGTGCCACATAAGAGTATTATCGAGGTAGTTGCTAATACGATCTTTGTATTGAGGTCAAATATATGTACAGGTAGTTGTTGAGTACGTACGTTAATCATGCGGTTGTAAATCTTTCTGATATGAAATGCAATGATTTCCCTGAGGTTTACAAGTATAGGAAATCCTATCGCCCCGGCAAAAATCAGTACGGAGGTAACAATGTAGATGCTCTGGTCAGAATCCAANAGNTANTNATTTGCCATTCCGTCGGGCAAAGNATNAGANGCNGGCANTGCANAATGAAGNCATACNATGGAAGNAANNGAATANTATNNGGCCGTTANTGTNAAGNCCGGGTATNTCAGGTGTAGTGATAAAAACCANGAATGCNNCAAGTATCTCAATCGTGATGGTAAATCCGAGCACATAAAGCAGGGTGGGCACGATTGCGTTCATGCTCTTCGAATAAATAATATCCTTGAGCAGAAGCTGGTTATGAATCGATGTGGTGCCTGAGAAGAAAGTAGCGAAGAAACTTGTGAATGTCAATAAACCGAGGCTACCAAGTTGTACAAGCACAGATATCACAATCATACCCAATGGGGTAAATGTAGATGGGATATCCACAGCTGCGAGACCCGTTATGCATACAGCGCTTGCTGACATGAATAGGGAATCTATATATGATATTCCGTTAATAGTACATCGAGGAAGCATAAGCAGGAAAGATCCGACGATAATGAAGAATAGAAAACTCAGTGCCATCATTATGGAGGGATTGGTACGCCTGCCGGGTATCATTGATAAGGCATAAGATAAGTCTACTATCGAATACAGTGATAATGAAATGAAAAGATAGGTCTTGCTGGTAAGAAACTGTCTGACATCAGAAAGAAAAGCGCTGCCAAAGTCTGGAGTAAAGAACACCACCACAGAAATAGTCACAAGAGTATCGACTATCACCCTGATAAACATCCGACCGATATGTCTGCGTCCGCTCTTGTAAAACAGATGAAAGATGATGTTAATAAAGAATATGATCTGCGAGAGACGAAGAATACGCATTATAAAGCTCTTATCATGAGCTTTAAGATCATATCCTGCAAAAACAATTACAGAAATTAGAGTAGCTGTGGCAGCTATTACAGTGATCACGCTTAGCAAACCTGATATTACCTCATTGCCGTTGGCGAAAGAGCGGAAGGCAATGACATGTCTGTGACTCCAGGCATTTGAGAAGCGTGCATAAAAATGCTGTAATATTTTTAAAATAAATCTCATTTTATCACTGCAAGGCCACCACGTGCTGTCTCTTTATAAAGCGATGGCAGATCATGGCCCGTCTGTTTCATAACCTCCACCACACGGTCAAAACTTACAGAGTGCCGACCATCAGAGAAGGCAGCATATAGATTAGCATCGAGAGCGCGAGCTGCGGCATAAGCATTGCGTTCTATACATGGAATCTGCACCAGTCCGCATACGGGATCACATGTAAGACCGAGATGGTGCTCAAGACCCATTTCTGCTGAATATTCGATTTGTGCCGGCGTACCACCGAATAGCTGTGATACGGCTGCTGCCGCCATAGCACATGCCACACCCACTTCTCCCTGACATCCTACCTCAGCACCTGATACAGATGCATTATACTTCACGACATTTCCAAACAAACCGGCAGTGGCTAGTGTCCGGAGTATCTTCTGATCTGAAAAACCTTTGGTCTTGCTCATATGATAAAGTACAGCCGGCAGTGCGCCACTAGAACCACATGTAGGAGCAGTCACAATCTTTCCGCCGGCAGCATTTTCCTCACTAACTGCAAGAGCGTAGGCGTAGACAAGACCACGACTTTTAAGTGAACCATTGTGGCCTCCAGCGTGCATGTAGTAGCTAAAAGCTTTGCGACGTACACCTAAGCCACCTGGGAGCAAACCTTCGGCTTCTATACCACGCTCCACGGCCTCTCTCATCACATCCCATACATCCGCCAGATATTTCCAGATCTCAGGCCCCTCACACTTATCTACGTATTCCCAATAGCTGTTTCCGGTATCGGTACACCACTTTAATATATCTGATATGGTGGTCATGCCGTATAGGCTCTCACTTTCAACCTTAAGCATCTCGCCTTCATACACGACGTCTCCTCCGCCTACTGAATAAGCTGTGAGTTCGCCAATAGGTGCGCCCTTATCATTAAATGCCTTGAAATTCATAGCATTGGTATGGAAAGGGAGCACTGAATCAGGTTCCCAATCAATATCAGTATGAGCTATGTGAGAAAGCACATCAAGGATGGCTCTGTCAGTAAGGTGTCCTTTACCGGTAGCGGCCAATGATCCAAACAGGGTGACCCTGAAACGAGAAGCATCAGGATGCTCTGTGGCAAATCGTGCAGCGGCTATGCGCGGACCCATTGTGTGGGAGCTTGATGGTCCGAGGCCTATCTTATATATCGTGCGAATAGATTCCAAAATGAGAGAAATATTACAGACTCTTGAAAAATTATCTTTATTACATTGCTTATTAATCTGCTATGTGTAGTTGATCGAGTGGGGTATCACCGTAGTTCTTGTATATTTCCTGATTTATACGTTCGACCATCTCATCGATTTCTTTGAAATTATTCTTAAATCCTGGAATAAAATCTCTCTTTCCATAATTATCAAGGGCATTCATGACATAGCTCAAAGTAAGGCGGCTGATAGCGAAAGCCGGTTGGTAGCCATATTTTTGATTTTTTTCATCAATTACCACCACAGATAATAATCCAATATCAACAAGTCTGCGCAGGATTGAGGTAAGTAGCCTTGAAGGAATAGAGTATCTTGTGGATAGCTCTTCATCAGTAATCGGTCCTTTGCCAGTCTTGAAGTTGATTACAATGACGGTAGTAACAGCTACACAGACTTTCTCGAAGTAATCACGAGATATCTCGGATATGTCTTCGTTGAAATTGAACTGGAAGATATTCTGCGATGCGTAGCATATAAGCGAGCCAGTGAGACAAATCACCCAAACAAGCTGGAGCCAAAGAAACAACAGTGGAAGAAAAGAGAAACTGCCATATATTGCATTATATCTTGACACATACAGCTGACCGGATACGAATAACCATTGCAGTACCATGAAAGCAACACCAGTCAGACCACCGGCAATGAGAGCGTTGGTAAACTTGACACGGGTATTTGGTATTAGAATAAATACCGCTGTGAAAAAGAGACAAGTGAAAACAAAAGAAGCAAACTCAAACATCCATGTAAGCATGGGTGTGATAAAAGAGAAATGAAAGATTGAGCGTATACTGTCGCTGACAAATATTGAGAAGCCACTGCTGCATATCATTAACACAGGAAAAATCAACATCATGGCAGTGTAATCAGTAATCTTTCGCCAAATACTCCTACCTTCACGTACACCCCAGATCAGGTTGAACGTGTCCTCGACATTCCATACAAGAGATATCATTGTCCAGAGTAGAAATACGATACCGACACCCACAAAAAGTCCTTCTGACGATTGTTTCAGATAAGAGTCGACGAATGTAAGTGCGTAGTTTATCGTGGTTTTTTGTGCAGGAAAGAGTCTAAACAATTCTTCTTCGAGAATATTCTGGAAACCGAATCCTCTGCCTATGGCAAAAATTATTGCGAATGCCGGAATCACTGCAAGCACCGTCCGGTATGTCAAAGCACAAGCCTGTGTCTGAATATCCGTGTTAAGAAATGATTTTATTGTAATATTCAGAGTCTTAACAAGGTTGATCCACTTGCTGTTGCGAGTATCGTTCCATACGTCGTGAGCACAATATTGCCACAATCTGGTGACTTTATCGATTAACGTTGATATCTTTTCTTTTACCATAGAATAAATCTTGAATCGTGCAAATTTACGAAAAAACATGAAATATCTACTCTGATAGGGAAAAAATGTCATTGGCAGAGATTAAGGTGTAACAAAAACATACGATTATTATGGTGATAACAAAATTCTCAACAATTGTTATTATATTTGTGAAAGTTTTTTTGAGATGTGTGCAACCCTATCGAGTCAAAAAGATACATAAATAATAACATACAGACATCGCAATATGGAAACATTTATACTGAATCAGCATAATAAGCAGGAGTATCCGCCAATGCATTCTGCCGAACATCTTCTAAATGGTGAGATGGCACGTCGGTATGGATGTGGCAGAGCTTTTGAGTCCCATATAGAACGTAAAAAATCTAAGCTCGATTATCATCTGACCAAACCATTGACAGATGAAGAGATCAGATCACTTGAAAATTATATCAATGANGCTGTTGTAGCCAATGTGGAGGTGACTGANNAATATATNACANGACAAGAAGCTGAGAGACGGTTTGNTATGGGGAGACTGCCAGAACAGACAAGTGAGATGTTAAGAGTCGTGCATATCGGAGACTATGACCAGTGTCTCTGTGCCGGCGCACNTGTCAAGAGTACCGNAGAGATCGGTCAGTTCCGGATCACCNGTACCCGGTGGCAAGATGGAGTACAACGTATTGTTTTTAAGCTTTGTTAAAGAACACACTGTATGAATAAAGCTAAAGATATCGAGGCGGCATTAATGAGCATGGAGGATGAGTCTCATGCAATACAGATTCGGAGGTTTTTCAAGACAGGTATTGGTGAATATGGCGAGGACGACAGGTTTCTTGGCCTGAGAAATCCACAGGTCAGGATGGTCGTAAAGGAGGCTTGGAAGCAGACTCCGTTGGATGAAGCAAAAAAATTGGTAAAATCTCCCTGGCACGAGGTTCGTTTGTGCGGACTGCTAATAATGGTTGAGCACTTTCTCAGAGCGATGAAGAAAGGTGATGAGGAATATATGGACAGGATATTCAAAACGTATATATCTTTGCACAGACATATCAATAATTGGGATCTTGTCGATCTTTCGGCCATCAAGATTGTAGGGTATTACGAGGTATTATTTCCGGCAACTAATATTATGGATGAATGGATTGATCCCGACGGCCATACATTGTGGCAGCAGAGGATTTCCATGGTGAGTACATGGATAGCAATCCGGCATGGAAACGTGACAGTGTGCTTTGACCGTGCGGCCAAGCTTTTATCGAGTGAGCATGACCTGTTGCACAAGGCTGCGGGCTGGATGTTACGAGAAGCATGGAAAAAGGGTTATCACGCTGAGGTTGAAGAATTCCTAAGCCGTAATATCAGTACGATACCCGCAATAATGCTGAGCTATACATGTGAAAAGATGGAAGAATCCCAGCGACATGAGTGGCAACAGAAGAGACGGGAGAAGAAGTTGTGATGCGAGTAGTGTTTAGCTGTTTTCTGATATTATGCATATCAGGATGTTCACGATATGTAGAGTACTCTGCATTACAAGCTAAGCTATCTGAATTCTGCGAAGAGAAGGATGCTAAGATTGGAGTGGCAGTCATTATTGACGGTAGAGACACTGTAGCTGTAAATGGCAAAGAACCTTTCCCGATGCAGAGTGTTTATAAGTTTCCCATAGCTTTGGCACTCCGAGATAGGTACGTCGGAAAAGTTCTGTCAACTGATTATGGGATTGCAATCTATCCAGAAGACTTACATCCCAGTACGTATAGTCCAATGACAGAGTGTATCCTTAAATCGAGTCAAATCCATTCTGATACTCTGAGAATACCCACATCAGAAATACTTGCCTATATGTTGCAGCAAAGTGATAACAATGCAAGCGACATCGCTCTGAGAGAGGCTGGTGGGACAATGCGGGTAAATATGTATATGCATCAGATTGGGTTTGATGATATACAAGTTAAGTACAGTGAGGAGCAGATGCATACAGATAATTACTTAAGCAATGCTAATACTGCCACTCCATTGGCTATGGCAGAGCTATTGGATCTATTCGATAAGAATTTTAATGATTCAATTTCGTTAGAAATCAAGCGCCTGATGGAGTCTTCNGCTACAGGATATGAACGTCTTGTAAAACCTTTGAGTGCCAAGGGGAGTATTGTTATTGGCCATAAGACCGGAACCGGATTTACATNGCCAGATNGCAGGCTTATGGCAATAAATGACGNAGGATATGTGCATCTACCCGATGGGAGAAGATACACCATCGCGGTGTTTATCGAAAATTCCGGATATGATATTGCACAGACCGAGGCTTTGATTGCAGAGATATCGAAGATCGTTTTTGAGTCATTAGAATAAACAGGGTGGATAAGAAAGGACTGATTGATCTAATGGTCAATCAGTCCTTTCTATATGTAGGAAGAGATTATTTGAGTGAGGTCATTACAGAATCTGCTATCTGACCGGGTGTTAGACCGCATTCTTTCTGGAGAGAAGCACTGTCGTATCTGTTAAGAAATTCTTTCGGTAGACCGAGGTTGATTACCTTGACTTGAGATTCACCAAAATATGAAGCCACTTTCTGACCATATCCACCATCTAAGATACCGTCTTCGGCTGTTATTATTATACGATACCCCTTAAGTCTATCAAGCGTTGTAGTATCAAGTGTTGAAAGATTACGTGGATTGATAAGCGTCACATTCACATTGTTCCTCTGAAGAATATCCGCAGCTTGTGACATGACGTCAAACATAAGTCCGGCACCTATCAGAGCTACGTCTTTACCTTGTCGTACGATGTCATAATCAGGCTTGGAATAATCATCAAGAATTGTTATGTCGGTGTTAGATACAACAGAAGATCCGGGGGTCCTGATTATTGTAGGTTGATTATTCTGCTTTATCGACCAATCGAGCATAGCCTCAAATTCCTCCTTGCATACCGGTGCAAGGTAGAGCAGGTTTGGAATATTGGAGAGTAAGGCGATATCAAAGAAGCCAAGGTGAGTCTCATCATTCATACCGAACATTGATCCATAGAATACCACGAAAGTGACAGGTTGCTTGTTAAGAGCAATATCTTGACTAAACTGATCATAAGCCCTCTGAAGAAAACTGCTTACAAATCCGACCACTGGCCTCATTCCACCTTTGGAAAGTCCACTTGCAATATCTACACCGGCCTGTTCTGCAATTGCGACATCAATAAACTGCTTGCCCGCCTGTTCGCGTCGTGCCTTGTCAAAGCCAAGAACACCTGGTGTACCGGCTGTTATAGTGACAACGTTTTTGTTTCCATTCATCTGGAGCAACATTCTTTCGGCAAATAAGTCACCGTAGTCCTGAGGAGTATTTTGCTGATTTTTTTCATTTAGAGGAGCACCAGTGTTTAGATCGAACGGTCCTGTAAAATGAAATTCCTCTTTGTGGGCTTCTGCAACAGGAAGTCCCATGCCTTTCATTGTATTTATATGTATTACCACAGGATGATTAATGTTCTTTNNCTCGCGAAACATNTTNATNAGGCTCTCAATACTATTCCCATATTGTACATATCTGTAATCAAAACCCATGGCACGGAAGATATTAGGCTCGGCAGAACCATTGCTGTTTCTCAGAAGTTGGAGGTTGTCATAAATACCACCGTGATTTTCAGCAATACTCATTTGATTGTCATTAACAACAACTATGAAATTGGAGTTAAGCGTGGCGGCATAATCAAGACCCTCAAAGGCAACCCCTCCACTGAGTGAGCCATCTCCAATGACTGCTATGATATTTTCTTTACCTCCTTGCATATCACGGCTCTTAGCAAGACCGGCCGCCAGGGCCACTGCTGAAGATGTGTGACCGAGAGAATAAAGATCGTAATCACTTTCATCAGGATTGGTATAACCAGTTACATCATCATAATGAGCCGGATCCAGAAATGCCTCGATTCGTCCGGTGATCATTTTATGGATATATGTTTGATGTGACACATCAAATATGATTTTATCCTTAGGAGTGTCAAATACATAATGCAGGGCGATAACGGCCTCGACCATTCCGAGATTCGGGCCTACGTGTCCACCATGGGCTGAAAGTTTATCCAAAAGCTTTTCACGTAATTTATCGGAAAGAAGAGACAATTCGTCTTTAGTCATGTTGCGGACATCCGCAGGACTTTTGATANATTGTAAATTGATANCTTCCATAATATGTTAATCAGTTTTTTAGATTTCAAAATATAAACGTTGTCTGAGCAAAATNCACTTTAAACGGAACAATGTTTTGAATAAATGAAGAACGCCAAGTACGGGAGTAGTTATGATCTCACAAATATTTCTTTGGATAAACATTCCTGATTCCGTTATTGTTCAATTTATCATCCATGTAATAAGAAGTCGCGTTTCACGATAGAATAGAGTAGGGATAACTATTATTTTTTTCAATTCCGTATTCACAAAAAGGACACGTGAGTAACGAGAAGAGTGAAGTATAGATACTAATTTATTAATAGTTTAATAGCTAAATCATCATTCATGCTGTGGAATTTTGTTTGAGAGATTCAACATATCTGTCTATACGATGTAATTCTTTAGGAATATCGATTGACTGAGGGCAATGCGGTGAACATTGGTTACACCCTATACAGTGACTCGCCTGACGGAGTTTGGGAACGGACCGTTCATAACCAACAAGGAATGCTCTACGAGCCTCAGCATAATTGGGTGACTGCGTATTCTCGGCTACATTACCTTGATTAACACACTTGTTATAATGAGTAAGTATAGCGGGAATANCTATACCATAAGGACAAGGCNTACAATACTTACAATCATTACATGCTATAGTAGGATATTGCACCATCAGGTCAGCTGTATCATAAAGAAATTGCATTTCCTCATCAGTAAGAGGTTTCAGAGGACAATAAGTACGCAGATTGTCCTCAAGATGCTCCATGTAAGTCATACCGCTCAGCACTGTGAGAACACCCGGGTGTGTACCGGCATAACGAAAAGCCCATGAGGCAACACTCTTTTCCGGTTCTTTTTGTTTGAGTCTTGTGGCGATGTGATCAGGTACATTAGATAGACGTCCACCGAGCAGAGGCTCCATTATTACAGCGGGAATATTACGCTTTTCAAGTTCACCGTAAAGGTATTCCCCATCGGTATTACGGGGATTTAGTTCTCTTGCGTGTTTCCAATCAAGATAGTTGAGCTGTATCTGCACA
>WFLX010000639.1_pt1 | contig 25883 bp, 15 predicted proteins | sample 4967041 | NCBI WGS metagenome assembly WFLX01 (sample SAMN12857096, study PRJNA449069) | gut metagenome | isolation source: stool from male and female vole | host: Microtus ochrogaster | place: USA:Florida | collected 2017
CTCTTCCGCGCGCCAGCTTCGACATAGCCATCGCCACCGCCATCTACGTGGAGAATGACTTCGACCCTGAGACCAATGAGGCGATCCGGCGCAACTATCACTCTAGCTTCAAGGAGTTGCAACTCGCGGGCTTCCACTTTGAATATATCCCAAAGATAATCGAGCATTACAGCGGCACGGAGCCCGCTCTCTTCCGGGACATCCTCGCTTTTCTTGCCCCATCTCTCAGCCAACAAGGTATCGACAAGGCCTACAACGCCTTGATGGACATGACCACCGGCACCTACTGCAAGGATCTCCTCTGCAATAAATGCGGGTTTACGCAGCTCCGCAATACCCTTCCCTCCCTTCTCATAAAAATCGGCAACAGTTTTGTGGGAGAAGACCGTTATGCCAACTATCTCAAGATTGAGGTAGACGAAGATATCCTGAAGGTGGTGCAAGGTTTCGTAGATGCCTTCTCCGACATGCTCAGCAGCGACGTCTTCGTTGTCAACACTTCGGAGGAGCGTGGCGACCAATTTCACTTCCACGGATTCTACAAGCAACTGCTCGACATCTTCCTCGTGCGGCGCAACATCCGCAGCTCTGTAGTCATCGACCCTTATCAAGAGGAGATACGTTTTCCCGACATAGATGCCGAGGCCTCGGGGATGCACCGCCGCGAGAAAGCCCTCTACGCTCTCATGCTTTGCCAGGACAGCACGGGAATCAGTTTCAATCCTCCGCGCGGCACTGCGGAACTCAAGCATTATGAGTCGCGCATGAAGCGTTTCCAGAAACGCTATGCCGCCATCTACGAGCTCTTCGGGGGCGATAAGTGTAGTGCGCCGGACCTCACACAGCCGGATATACGTCGCCCGATTATCGCCTGCATCCGCCGCAGCATAAAAAACCTTGACGCGCTCTATAATGCCGAGGACTACAACATAATCCGTGACGCTGACGGGAGCTTCGCAATCCACGTGGAACCGCAACTTGTCTTCGTCGCCCCCCTGAAGGGCACCACCCCGACACCCCTCTACGACTCCGACCTCTACAAAAAATGGAAAAATTGCTGAATTTATCCCAAAAAATCACTAATTTTGCAGGCTGAATTATAGGTTTATAGGTTTATAAGGTTTATAAGTTTATAAGGTTTATAAGTTTATAAGGTTATAGGTTTATAAGGTTTATAAGTTTATAAGGTTTATAAGTTTATAAGTTTATAAGGTTATAGGTTTATAAGGTTATAAGGTTATAAGGTTATAGGTTTATAAGTTTATGAAATTGTAAGGCAATTATCAATAACCTCCTAACCCCATAAACCTTAAGTTTAGCTTGCGAAACTTAAATAACATAAAGCTATGGCAGAAAAACATCGCTATGCCGGCCTCACCGACGCCCAAGTCGCTGAAAGCCGCGCTACCCACGGAGTCAACATCCTGACTCCAGCCCATAAGGATCCGCTCTGGAAGCGTTTCCTTGAGAAATTCTCCGATCCTCTCATCATCATCCTGATGATCGCCGGAGCTCTCTCCATCGGTATTTCCTGTTATGAATACTGGGGTCTCGGCGAAGGACCGACCGTATTCTTCGAGCCAGTAGGCATCTTCATCGCCATCCTCCTTGCTACCGGACTCGCGTTCTACTTCGAACTGAAGGCTGACAAGGAGTTCGCTCTTCTCAACCAGGTCAACGACGACGAACCCGTGCAGGTGGTGCGCAACGGCAACGCCACACAGATTCCCAAGAAAGACGTTGTGGTGGGCGACACGGTGATACTCAACACCGGAGAGGAAGTGCCCGCCGACGGAGAGCTCCTCGAGGCAGTCTCACTCAACATCGACGAGTCTACGCTGACCGGCGAACCGATGTGCCATAAGACCACCGACCGTGCTCAGTTTGACCCCGATGCCACATTCCCCAGCAACCACGTGATGCGCGGCACCAAGATTATGGAAGGCCATGGAGTGATGCGCGTGCTTGCCGTAGGCGACAAGACGGAAAACGGCAAGGTGTTCGAGGCAGCGCAAATCGACGACTCTGTCAAGACTCCTCTCAACGAGCAGCTTGACGGTCTCGGCGACCTCATCACCAAGATTTCCTATGCTTTTGCCGGCCTCATCATCGTAGGGCGACTCATCATGTATTTCGTCAACAGCGACTTTGAGCTGATACATTTCGTCACTTATGTGCTCCAGACGCTGATGATTGCAGTTACGCTCGTAGTTGTGGCTGTCCCCGAGGGTCTGCCGATGGCCGTGACACTCTCTCTTGCTTACTCTATGCGCCGCATGCTCAAGACCAACAACCTTGTGCGCAAGATGCATGCTTGCGAGACTATGGGCGCCACTACCGTTATCTGCACCGACAAGACAGGTACGCTTACCCAAAACCAGATGCAGATCTACAAGACGAACTTCTTCGGCAACCCGTCTGATGAGGTGCTCTCCGAGGGAATCGCTGTCAACTCCACAGCCCAACTCGACCTTGCCGGCGAGAAACCTCAGGTGCTCGGCAACCCGACCGAGGGTGCTCTTCTGCTTTGGCTCACGGAGCGTGGTGTAGACTACGCCGCTCTCCGCGCAAAGGCCCAGCGCATAGAGGAGCTTCCATTCACAACCGAGCGTAAGTATATGGCTACAGTGGTGAAGTCTTCCACCGGTAAGAATATCCTTTACGTCAAAGGTGCTCCTGAGATTGTCTTCGGTATGTGTAAGGACACTGCCGGTGTCACCAAGGCTGAGATCGACGCCCAGCTTCTCGAATACCAGAACATGGCTATGCGTACGCTTGGCTTCGCCTATATGGAGGTGCCGGAAGGTGTCTCAGTGATTAAGGATGGCCGTTTGGCGGCTGAAGACCTTACGTTCCTCGGCATCGTGGCTATCTCCGACCCCGTCCGCGCAGACGTGCCTGACGCAGTCCGCGAAGTGACTGACGCCGGCATCAAGGTGAAGATTGTCACCGGCGACACTCCGGGTACTGCCAAGGAAATCGGTCGCCAGGTAGGCATCTGGGACGATGCTGTCGACACCGACCGCAATATCATCACCGGCGTTGAGTTTGAGGCTCTTTCCGATGATGAACTCAAGGAGCGCATCGGCGACCTCAAGATTATCGCCCGTGCACGTCCGATGGATAAGAAACGTCTCGTGGAGACTCTCCAGAGCAAGAATGAGGTTGTGGCTGTGACCGGTGACGGCACAAATGATGCTCCCGCACTGAAGGCCGCTCACGTAGGTCTCTCAATGGGCGACGGCACATCAGTAGCCAAGGAGGCTTCCGACATCACTATCGTCGACAACTCCTTCTCATCAATCGGACGCGCAGTGATGTGGGGTCGCTCACTCTATCAGAATATCCAGCGTTTCATCCTCTTCCAGATGACCGTCAATGTGGCTGCCTGCTTCATCGTGCTTGCCGGCGCATTCATGGGCACAGAATCTCCGCTGACGGTCACCCAGATGCTTTGGGTCAACCTAATTATGGATACATTCGCTGCAATGGCACTTGCATCGTTGCCTCCATCGGCAAGCGTGATGAAAGACAAGCCTCGCTCCCGCGAGGCCTTCATCATCAACCGCCCCATGTGGCGCTCCATCATCGGAGTGGGAGGCATATTCTTCATTGTGCTGCTTGGCATCCTCTACATCTTCGAGCATTACTCAGTAGAGTCGATGACACAGATATTCTCCTTCATCCCGCAACCGAGTGGCGAGCCGACGCTCACAGCTTATGAGCTCTCGATGTTCTTCACCATCTTCGTCTTCCTGCAGTTTTGGAACATGTTTAACGCCCGTGCCTTCGAGACCGGCCGTAGCGCCTTCCACTTCAAGGGAGCCGGAGGCTTCGTGACCATTGCCTTCGCCATTCTCGTAGGCCAGATAGCCATCGTCACCGTCGGCGGCGAATTCTTCAATGTCACTCCCCTCCGCATCGAAGACTGGCTGATCATCATCGGCTCCACCTCCCTCGTACTCTGGATAGGCGAGCTCCTCCGCCTCTTCAAAAAATAATGTATGGAATGCCGGCTTCCCAACATGCTATAAAAAAGCGCACCGCCCAACGGGCCGGTGCGCTTTTTATACTTGGTTCTTGACTCTTGTTGGTCCTTGACCCTTAAAACTTCTCCTGCGCCTCCCGATAGGAGTCCATCGACCCGATATCGAAGCGTGTGCCGGCCATAGGCCAGGCATGGAGTATGGTGACGTCCGTCAGATAGTGGGCCAAGTTTCCTGGCGCATCAAATCCGCATCCATGCTCCATGCACTCCCGAATAAGAGGGAGATCCTTGCGCGAATAGATATAGAAGGGAGGCACCGCCCAGTTCGAGACCGGTTTCTCCGGCTTCTCCTGCATCTCCAGCACCTTCATGTCGCCATCAACAGCGATGACACCGGTGCGCTGCAGTTTGCGCAGTTCCGGCTCATTATGGCACATTATGACTGAGGTGCCCTTCTCCTTGAAATAGTCTACGAATCCCTGCATAGAGAAGTCGAGGATATTGTCGGCTGCCAGCACCATGATATCGTCGTCTACGTCACACTTCTCCAGTGCTAATAGCAGGTCGCGGACGGCACCGAGGCGATTGTCGTTGTCAGTAGTGCCGTCGTCGATGATGGTGATGGATTTCTTATAGTTTGAGTTAGCCTTCCATTCCTCAAATATATTGGCGAAGCGGTGGTTAGTGATGATGATATGCTCATCTATATCCTCGATGGCATCCAGGTCTGCCATCATACGGTCGAGGATAGTGGAATCTCCTATCTTCAACAGCGGCTTAGGAAAATTCTCAGTCAGCGGATAAAGCCGCGTGGCGTAGCCCGCCGCAATAACAATATTTTTCATTTGATCTATTTTTTACTTACAAAAAATCCACACCATTNGCNGGNTCGCAGAAGAANATCTCNAANGAATCCTTNTANTGCGGATACTTNGCCAGATACTTCTCNGTGACCTCNGCGCGTATCTGGTCTTCCTTCGNNGGGTCTACNANNGCNATGCANGCNCCCTTGAAACCNGCNCCNGAAAAGCGACCTCCGTATATGCCGTCGGTCTCCTTCATTATCTTGTAGATATCTATCAGCTCCGGCGAACCGCACTCATAGTTATTCATTGACGACTCGCAGCTCTCAAACACCAATTTCCCGAAAGCTTCGATATCACCGGCTTCCCAAGCCTTTACGCCGTCGGTCACTCGGTCGCACTCCGAATAGAAATGCTTTGCCCGACGTGCGAAGCGTTCCGGCATACGGTCTTGATACTTCTCGAAGATGGCCTCTTCCACGTCGCGCAGACGAGTGTCCTCAAACTCATGAAGTTTCTCGTTTTCATAAGCCTGCATGATCCATGCAGCTGTCTTGCACTCCGCCACGCGGAGGTTGTAGTCTGTGCCCGTCAGCTTGCGCGTCACTCCCGAGAAGAAGATGCCAAGTTTGAAGGGTAATGGTTTAGGATTCTCTCCTCCGAAGGGGATTAGGCGGTGGTCGCCNGTACGGGTGTCGAGATAGAGCAGNTTGTCNGCCTCGCATAGCACAACACATGCTTGGTCGAGGATACCATTGTTGAGCCCCACATATTGGCGTTCCGCCACGGAGGCGTAGTGTATGATTTGTTTCCGGTCAAGTCCCAAGTGGTTGACTTTGTCGAGAGCCATCACGAATCCGCACAGCAGGGCGGCAGATGATGATAGGCCCCCGATTGGCATAGATCCTTTCACTATGCCGCGTATTCCTTGCGAAAGATGGAAATCCTGCTGCAGTGCCCACACGGCACCTCGCAGATAGTCGCCCCAGTTGCCTTGGCGCTCATCGACGGGGCGTTGCACGTTGAAGGTCATCAGTCCCTCGAATGAGAGCGAAGCCATCTCGACTTTTCCCGACTCCGTGGCCGAGAAAAGAAATTCAATACCTGAATCGAACGCGAAGCCCGAGACGAGGCCGTGCTGATGGTCTACGTGCGCCCCTAATGGACAAATACGGTAAGGGGAAAATAGCTGATAGAGCGCATCCCCCTTACCGAAAAAGGTCCTGTAAGCAGTATGTAATGAAGTCATGTGTATGTTTTCAGTTTTTCATCTGTCAGAGTCAGCGAGCCATCTCCTCCAGAGAGAACTTGCCGTCCATCTCGCGTGGCTCTTTCTTTCCGGATAGGATGTCGAAGAGGAAGTCGCGGATGGATTCCGGATTAAGCACAGCCGGTTTTCCCTCGGCATCTGCTCCAAGATCGTAGGTCTTCAGAAGCTGTGGGCCAAGGGAGGCAGCGGTCAGCAGGAAGTGGTTCTGAAAGCGGTCGGTGTCGATCATGTCGGCTGCAAGCACCTTGCCGATGACGGTAAAGGATCGCAGGGCCTGCTGGCGACCATCCTCGCCTCGGAGGTTTGAGCGCACCTCATCGGTCTCCAGGTTCATGGGAATCCTGCCAGAGAGGCGGTCTTCCGTGACGCCACGGAAGAGAGCCCCGAGGTCGGCGAGCGAGAGATTGTATAGTCGTGTGCCAGGGCCTAAGATGGGGGGCTCGATGGTGAATGCCGAGGGGAGCAGCAGCTGCACCACACCGTCAAGATTGATGCGCGGAGTGTTGAAAGTGCCTACTATACTATTGTTGATTCTCGCTTCCTGGGTGGCGAATACGCCGCCAATGACCACGCAGTTGTCGAGTGATATCTCGTCAGCGTATATACTTCCTGCCACGTAGCAGTTTTGCAGGGTGACGTTCTTGCCGTTGATGTCGGAGCAGAACGTAGGTCGGCAGCTGTTGGTGCGCGATGTGATGGAGTCGGCAGAGCCTACTGCCTTCATGAAAGTCACTTCTCCCTTTACCTCGCTTGAGATGTAGAGTTCCTTTTGTGCGAAGACAGCCCCTTTTATCACGACGTCTCCTCCACGCACTTGGATGGTATTGCCGAAGATGGCTCCCTCCACTTCAGTGTTGCCATTGATGATCACATTGCGTGTGAGTTCCGATATCTTCTGCGGAAGAATGGATCCGCGCACCAGATTGTCCTGGAGAATGATCTCGGCAGCATCAAATCTTATTTCGTTTAATTCTTTTTTATTGCTCATGGGTCAAGATTCTTAAGTGTTATTTGCCGGCTATGGCAGTTTGGGATAAATTGAAGAGCTGAGCCGTCATGTCGGCTACTCTTTGCGCGTGGACATTTTTTGCCTCTGCATGCATATTGGCCACGTTGCTGTTGAAATAGTCGCTGATATGGCCGGCTTCTTCTTCCGTCATCTGCCTCATCCATCCTTTAGAGTCGATTCCATCATAGAGAGTTTTCTCGTCGATTCCGTTGAGCAGGGGGGATGCAAAGAGCTGCCGGGCGGTGCGCCCCTTGTCTACCATCCCCTCCATTACGCAGAATGGCGTTGCGACAGGCCCAGCTTCCCCTTTCGGAAGAAGGCAGCGGTTGATGACATTGTCGGTGGCATATTGTATGGCAAGAAATCTCTTTCCTCTGTCGAGGGCCTCTAATGCCTTTCTCTTCACTTGGTTGGCGGCTATTACGGAGTGAACGCGCGCAGTCTCTCCGGCAGTCACCGAGACGGTTGCTGCGGCTTCCTCATTGCCTTGGTGGCTCCCGATGCTGTCGAGCTGGCGCGTGGCGTGGAAGACGGGCTCATCGATTGAGTAGATGCGGTTTTCGAGTTCCTTGCTAAGGTCGTTGAATATCTTGAGGTAACGGTCGGAGATGCGCTGATAGTCAATGCCCATCTGCTTTTGCTTCTCGCGGCATCGCTCAGCGAACTTATTGAGCTGGAGCAGCAGCGATTCGGAATGTATCTTTAGCTGTGCTATCTGTTGGGAGATGTCAGACTTCACTGTCTTGAAAAATCCCGATACGATAGTGTCGCCTACTTGCTTAGATGCGCTGTCGATGGCCTTAAGTTGGGCGGCCTCCGTGGCCACCACCGACCCAGTAAGCAGGTCGACGCCATCTTTCATGTCGTCGACGGCGTCATCGAAAGGCTCCGTGTCGACCGTGACGTCGAAGTGGACGGTCTCATGCTCCGTACCGGAGTAGGAGACGCGTCCCCCGTTCTCCGACGGTGGATAGGAGACCGAGCCCGAATAGTGGATGCTCACGGTCTTTGTGAAACGTCTGGTATAACTCATAGTCAGATGCTTTTAGGGTCACTTTAACGTCTCGAAATTAGTTCTCTCATACATCTTCAGCATCATATCGCGCACGCGCTGGCTGACGCCGGCGGCCATCACCTGCTGCCGGAAATAGTTGGTCACCTCCGGATTCTTCTCAGCGGGCGTTTGCCACTGGATTGAGCCGTCGCGATAGCTTGATGAGACGCGCGTCTCTATCGACTGACGCGCTTCTCTACTGAGAGCTATTTGGGAGGCTATGACCTGGGTCTGCTTGTTGCGTGTGGAGTCGATGTCACTTTCTGCGATGCAGACAGGCACGGATATAGTCTCAACCTCCTGGGCCATAGGACGCGGGAGCAGTATGCGGTCGGTGATTGAATTAAGTCGGTTGGAGTCGGCTATGAAGCTGTTGATAGATTCGATTGCCTTGGCGGCGCGGTATTTGAGGTTGGACGAAGTGACCGACTGCGAGGTCTTGATCGACTCCGACTGTCCCACTGATACTGTTGAGACGAGCTGGCTGCCGCGGTTTGTGATTTTCTCCGCTTCGGTGTTGGCGAAGGTGATGACCGGGCGGTCAATCTCAGTGATACGCTGCTCCAGGTTGCGGTTGAGCGAATTGAATGTCTTCAGATATCTGCCTGATATCATCTGATAGTCACGTTCCATCCTTTCGCGGATGGCCATGAGTTGCTTGCGCTGCTGCTGGAGGCGGAGGAGCTGTGCATCCACCTTAGCCTGCAGGGTAGCCATTTTCTGCGATATCTGGGAGTGAATGAGGGCGTAGAAACCTTGGTTGACCTTCCGGCACACATGGTCGGCGCCATCCGCCTGGGCCTTTATCACAGCTGCTTGCATCCCGACTACTGCGGTGGTGGTGGCATTGACGTGATTCTTGACCGAGTGGATTTCTTTGGCCATCTCAGAAGTATCGACATAGCAGTCAAATGTATGTGCCATATTGAATTGCTTTTGATGGTTCGTAAGGGTTATTCTTCTTTTGGCTTGCTGGGAGCATCAGCGTTTGGAGTGGCTGGAGGCGTGGGTATTGCCGGGGGCACCGGTGCTTCTGTCTGCTCTGGATTGTCGGTTGGGATAGCCGGTGTCTCTGAGTTGTCAGTCGGTGTGGCCACTGGTTGTTGTTCGTCGGCTGGGGTAGCCGCAGTCGGCTGTTCCTCTGCCGGAGCTGCCGGTTGGTACTCATCACCTGGCTCATATGCTCCTGATGGCTCAGACAGAGCCGAGAGAGCCTCTCTCACCATTGCGGGAAGATTCATCGCGAAATGCTCGTAGGCGATGTCGCTTACGTGCGGCTCAGGCGGCAACTGGGAGTCCTTTGCCAGCTTCGGGTTGACTCCGGCCAGCGATTTGCGGCGGTCGTCCATCTTGCTTACCTCAGCGGCTGCCACTGCCACTGAATTAGAATATCCGTCGCGGAGCTTGGCGTCGTAGTATTCCACATGGCCGAAGCGCTGAGCCTTGAGGTCGATGTCCTCTTTCAGACGGTCGATATAGTCTTCGAAGTCGCTCTGGCACTTCTGGAATTCCTGGCTCTGGAGCTCGAAGGCAGCGAGAGATTCGGCTGAATTGTCGACTGCGTTGACCACAGTTGAGTCGAGACTTCCATCCGAATCCTGCATCTGGGTCTCAGTGCGCTGAAGGGCGAGCAGGTTGTTGTAGGCGCTGACGTATTCGGTGAGCGCTCCTTGCATGAGGTTGATGATGTCGGAGCTCTCAGCGCGGTTGGCGCGATAGAAAGCGTCGGTGTCCTGATGCCACTTGTTGAGGTAGCTCAGTTTCTGGTCTTTGATATGGTTGTAGATCTTGAGACGCTCTATGCGGTTTTCCTGCATGAGGTTCTGCACCATAGGAGCTACGATTTCCTCATACATCTGATGCATGCCGAATGGCTGTAGAGTCTGGGAGCCATCCTCAGCGACCCACATTCCTGACATAGGATTGTATCTGACTCTCGATGACTGGCGGAGCTGGAAAGGCTCATAGCCCTGGATGTTGTCGGAATAGTTGAAGTCTTCGTGTCGTATGCGGTCGATTTCGTCTGCTTCGAGGGCAGGGGAGTAGTNGTTGNAGGGAGCTTTCAGTANCTGATAGAGCAGGCGNTTGNATTCGAGCACTACNNTGTCGACGGATGCGACCTTCATGNGGGCCACTGTCTGCACAGAGTTGCCGATGGCCTGCATGAGGCCCTTGAGGATTTCCTCAAACTGAGTGGTCTCAGTGGAGAGTGAATTCTTAAGCTCGTTGATCTGGCGGAATTTCTCTATGCCCGGAGTGTAGATGTCGTTGTCGAAAACCTTCACAGTAGTGGCATCGCCTGGGATTGCGGTAGTGGCGTACTCATCCAGCTGAGGGAGATAGGGAGAGTCCTGGAGCACGAGCGGCAGCTCTACAGAGACGGTCTCGAGGTCGTCCATACAGAAGGCCACGGTGCGCAGCGAGCGCTCGAGGGCACCGAGATAGTCGTTTTCCTTTATCTCCTGGATTGAGAGTGAATAGTCGTCGGTAGCCACACTCTCTGCCTCTTCTGAAGTCTCTACAATCGGAGCCTCCTTGGAGAGGTGGTTGAGCGACTGTATGGTTTGGATAAGCAGCGGGTTTTGGCGCGACATGGAGAGGGAGATGTCAGATTCAGGCACGGCCNTTGTGAAGTCTACGANGAAGCTCTTGTCTTGATACTTCACCTGCTCAGCCACCGGCACATAGGCCACTCCGAGTTTCGTCACCTTATAGTCGCGGAATATCTTGGCATGCTCTGTGCGGAAGACTCCAATCCTTTCGTCGATATCGGCTATCTTCTTCTCGATATTGCTTTTAACTATAAAGTAGGGGAAGATGAGGAGGAAGAGCCATACCCAGGCCTTGGAGAGTTTCTCCTCCTGCTCGGCCTTCTCCTGCTCGAGGTTTTTGATTTCCCCTTCGATGCGCTCCTCTTCCTTCACCACTCTTTCGGCAGCTTGCCGGTAGTAGTTGAAGAGGATCTTGGCTTGATCCTGCCATATGTTGGCGGAATCGGCGAAAATTTTTCCTTCCATGATTTATATGATTTTAGGGTAAGAAGTTCTATAATCGTTTGCGTCGACGGATGTCGTTTTCCAAGCGGAAAAGGCGGTCTTCCGCTATGCTTTTGTTGAGTGAGAAGTCAGTAAGTCCGGTGGCGAGCGCCTCACAGTCGAGTATTATTGCCTCATCGGCCTCGCGTGCCTCCGGAGCGTAAGATGGGGTCAGATACCTTCCTTCTGCTACGGCGTCGAGTATGCGGCGTTTAAGCTCTGGGTCGATGTCGCGGTGGCTTTCAGTTGCATTGCGAAGGTCGGCGAGAGCTGCCTTTACGTCGGCTTTCCCCTTTTTTGTCCTCTGCTCCTCAACATAGACTTGCTTTGCCTTGTCCATGCTCGCGTTGGAAGCTATGATGCCGCCTAAGAAGAGAAGGAGCAGTGCCCCCTGCACCAATGCCTGCAGGCCGAAGCTGCATCCCTCTTCGCCAGTCTGCCAGACATAGATGATGCAGCCCAGCATAAAGAGCAGGGCAAGGGCGATATACCATCCTGTTGCAGTCCAACGGATTCCAAGGCCGGCTACTTCCTTATGCGATTTGTCGGATAGGTTGACAAAGGGGAATATCACATTAAGCAAGCAGACCACGTTGATTATGGTCAGTACGATGAAGTCGAGCCATCGTATCTCGTCGGTCAGCACCCAATCGGGGATGAGTGCGAATACCACTATTGCAAAGAGCACTTCTATTCCAATGGAGAAGGCTATTGTCAGTATTCTGGTGTTCATTCTCGGGTCGTTGTTGGTGATTTTGGTCTATCGTTTGTTGCCGCAACGAGGACAGAATTTCGCTGTCGGAGGAATCTGTGCGCCGCAGCGTTTGCAAGTGTTGTCGTCGGTGATTACCGGCTGGCCGCATCCTGGGCAGAACGCATAACCTTGAGGTATCTCTGTTCGGCAGTGCGGGCATTTCTGTGTTCCGCCGCTGAGCGGAGTGCCACAGTTGACGCATCGGCGTGCTCCCTCCGGATTGTCGGTGCCGCATGTGGGGCATGGATTGTATTTATTGCCGCAATGAGGGCAGAAAGCCATAGAGTTGGGGAATTTCTTTGCGCATGCCGAGCAGTAGACCATCTTTACTCCGACATTGCCGGCCTGTTGTCCGGCGGCCATCTGGCCTCCGCCTTGTCCGCCTCCGAATGTAGGCTGCTGGAACTGTGGATTCATTGCTGCGCCACCCATAGCGCCCCCCATGCCGTTCATCATGTTGATGGCCATCAATCCTCCTAAGAGTCCTCCTCCACCGGCAGCTCCGGCGAGTCCGCTCATGGCATTGTTTGCAGTGTCAAACATCTGCTCCTGTTGCCAAGTATGGCCTGTGATGGACATTGAGCTTTGCGTCGCGATGGCCTCCTTTACCTTGCGTCCTTCGGGAGTTGTGTCGTCGATATCCACGTTTGAGACGTAGAATTTTGTGAGCTCGACTCCCTGGTCTTTCCAGAAGTCGCTCAATGTAGCCCTGAGCATGTCGGAAAGGCCAGCCAAGTGTGCGGATATGCTTTTGTAGCCGATACGGTTTTCATTCATGAAAGTCACGATGGCTGACTTAGCCCTTGTGGTGAATTCACCCTCAAACTGCAGAGTGAGGTCGCGCTGTGAGAATGCATTGCGTGTGCCCACCATCTTGATAAGGAATTTCTCAGGGTCGGTTATTCTCAGTCCATATTGGCCGTCGATAAGTAGTGGCAGGTTGGTCTGATAATCTGAGTCGTGGATGGCAAGCTTCTTGATTTGCCATGGGATTGAATAGTTGTCGATTAGGTTGACAAACCATACTTGTGCGAGGAATGGATTTTTCCCGCCGAATGGAAGGCCGAAGAGGCGGCGTAGCACTGGGAGGTTCTCGGTGCTGAGCGTATGCTTGCCAGGGCCGAATTTCCCCATCAGTTCACCTTTAGAGAAAAGAAGAGCTACTTGCGATTCGTTGACTACGAGCTGTGTGTAGGTAGAGAGATTGTTTTCTGGATACTTGTAGGCATAAATGATCTCATTGCCTTGTGGACTCCACGAAATACTGTCGATTATTGCCATGTTGTATTGAAANTNATGANAGTAAAAGGTNTTGTTACNTTCAAAATAATTTATTATTTTATGAAAAGTCTATTATTTTGGAATTTTTTTTCAAAATTAAATTAAATAAGTCAGTAAAGAGGGAAAACGGGTGTTAATATATGTTAATTATGTTACACAACATAATTTCTATGTTTCCAAGATTGAAAAGCTGATTGTTTAACCACAGGCTCCGTAAGTTGCAATGCCAGAATCGACAGTATTTTTTCATTAATCAAAATCTTTAACAAATGTTAAAATCGGATTTTGTAATAAAAATTTAATCAAAAATGTCTTTGAATTGTTAAAATATGTAGTAATNTTGAACNTTGTCTGNCAATGCATAGGGCAGTTTTATCGCGTTTNGCGGTCTATTCCGTTAAGCGACATAAACATTGCGCGCGGCCATACCAGTACATTTCAACGCCTACCTGAATAACCTGAAAACTGAGATTAATTATATAAATGTAGTACCTAAAAAAAACCTGCATGAAAAACGTTTGTTTTACCCTCAGCAGGAAAGCGCTCTTGGCAATAGCAATGCTTTTGACCTTCACGCTTCCCGCTCTNGCCCAGAAGATCACTGTCCATGGATATGTGGATGATTCGACGGGCGAACCANTCATCGGTGCCACTNTTATGGAAAANGGCANCTCAAACGGCACAGCGACCGATTTTGACGGTAACTTCACTCTCAATGTCGATCCAAACGCCACTCTCGTGATCAGCTACATCGGCTATGACACCCAGGATGTCGCCGTGAACGGTCGCACAGAAATCAAAGTGACCCTTCAGGACAACACGACGATGCTCGCCGAGACAGTCGTAATCGGTTACGGTTCTGTAAAGAAATCTGATGCAACCGGCTCTGTCGCTGTTGTCAAGCCGAGCGAGGTCGAGGCTGGTCTGGCTACTTCAGCACAGGATCTTCTTGTAGGCGCAAGCCCTGGCGTAGTTGTGACTCTCGATGGTGGTAACCCATCAGGTGGTGCCAACATCCAGATTCGTGGTGGTGCTTCGCTCGCAGCCTCCAATGCTCCTCTTATCGTAGTAGACGGAGTGCCTATGGACACAAAAGGTGTGACCGGTTCTTCCAACCCCCTCAGCCTTATCTCTCCTGAGAATGTGGAGAGCATGACAATCCTTAAAGATGCTTCTGCTACAGCAATCTACGGTAGCCGTGCATCAAACGGTGTGATCATCATCACCACTAAGAAGGGTAAATCCGGCCGTCCGCAGGTCAACTTCACTGCCAACATGTATGTCAATACTCCCCGTAAGTATCTCGACATGATGGATGGTCCTACATTCAGCAACTTCATTAAAAATGAATATGGTGAAGGTTCTGACCAGGCTAATGCACTTGGCAAGTATGACACCAACTGGAGCAAGGAAGCTCTTCACACTACTGTAAGCTCTGATTATAACCTCAGTGTAGGCGGTACAGTTGGTTTCCTTCCCTACCGTGTGGCTGTCAGCTACACCAACAACAACGGTATCCTGCGCGGCACTTCTATGGACCGCGTGATCGGATCGATCAACCTTACTCCGAAGTTCTGGAACGACCTTCTTTCAGTCAACCTTAACGTGAAGGGTGCATACGTAAAGAATGAATATGCCGACAACATGCTTGGGGGTTGCGTTTCAATGAACCCGACTCTTCCTGTAAAAGACTATGAGAACGGTGCCGCATATCTCGGTTACTGGAATTCATACAAGGGTGATGGAACTGTGATTGACAAAGATACCCCCAACGGAACTCTCAACATTACGACTGCACCTATAAACCCGCTTTCTCAGCAGCTTGAGCATAAATCGGAAGGTACAAGCTACCAGAGCGTAGGCAATCTTCAGATCGACCTCAAGATGCCTTTCCTTACCGATCTCCGTGCAAACCTCAACCTTGGATATGATATCCAGAAGGGCGATTGGTTTGGTTACTATTATCCTAATACTCCAAAGGCATGGGCCAATGGTTTCGGTGTTAAGCAAAACGCAAACAGCGATGACGTAACCACTATCAAGAATGGCGGTACGAGTGCTGACAAGCAGCATCAGATACGTCAGAACCTCCTTCTCGACTTCTATCTCAACTACAACCATGAGTTTGAGTCTATAGGCTCAGTTCTCGACGTGACAGCCGGTTATTCATGGCAGAAATTCCACAACAAAGGTCATAGCTATGGCTATGTCTACAATGTCGGCAATCCGGAATACTATCCCTCTCAGTATCAGGGTCAGGACTTCTCCAAGTATCTTGGTACACAGGCTTATCCCACAAATTACTATTCTACTCCTCACCAGCTTGTATCATTCTTCGGACGTGTTAACTACAGCTTCTTTGATAAGTATCTGATTACAGCTACTGTTCGTTACGACGGTACCTCACGTTTCTCCAAAGATAACCGCTGGGGTCTCTTCCCTTCTGTAGCACTCGGCTGGAAGCTTCTCGACGAAAACTTCATGACTTTCGCTCGTGGCGCTATGAACGAACTTAAGATCCGTGCAGGCTACGGCGTGACCGGCCAGCAGGACCTCAACGACGACTACTTCCCTTATCTTCCTGTCTACGGTATCTCCACAGACGTTTCACATCGCTATCCGCTGGGCAATACAGAATATTATCCTGTTACTCCGGGCGCATATAATGCAGATATCAAATGGGAGGAAACCCGCACTTGGAACGTAGGTATCGACTATGGATTCGCCAACAACCGCGTCAACGGTGCTCTNGANTTCTACNAGCGTAAGACTGNCGACCTTCTTACANTCGNCAACTANCCCNCANNCTCTAACCTCACAAACNAGGGTAACATCAACATCGGTGACCTNGANAACATAGGTATCGAGTTTACTATCAACACCCGTCCTATTGTGACAGATAACTTCACATGGAACTCCAACCTCAACATTGGCTGGAACAAGAACAAGATCACACGCCTTGCAGAAGGTGCCGATACCCAGACCGGTGGTATCTCCGCAGGTACTGGTGGCACTATCCAGAAGCATGAGGTAGGCTACTCTGCATTCAGCTTCTATGTTTACGAGCAGGTATANGNTCAGGATGGNACTCCTCTTGATGGNGTNTTCGTAGACCGTGACGGCGACGGTGANATCACAGANTCNGACAAGTATCTCTACCANAGCAAGGATCCGAAGGTGACTCTCACTTGGGTCAACACATTNAACTANAAGAACTGGGACTTCGGTATCACACTNCGCAGCAANATCGGCAACTGGGTCTACAACAACACAATGGCTTCCAACGTGTTCAAGTCGGCTAACTCTGCTCTGCCTTTGAGCAATATGATGAACAACACTCATCTCTTCGCTCAGGAATCACTTCCACAGATAATGAGTGATTACTTTGTGCAGAACGCTTCATTCCTCCGTTGCGACAATATCTCTGTTGGATATACCTGGCGCGACCTCCTTGGTGAAAAACTTCGTCTCCGTCTCTACGGTGCGGTGCAGAATCCTTTCGTAATCACCAAGTATAAGGGTCTTGATCCCGAGATTTTCTCTGGTATCGANAATGGTGTNTACCCNAACCCGATNACNTTCTCNNTCGGTCTCGTAGCNTCTTTCTAATCAAATCTAACTACAAAAACAGGAATTATGAAATTCAGTAAATATTTCATTATAGGGAGCGTGGCGCTATCGATGGGTCTTTCCTCTTGTGTGGGCGACCTTAACGTGGAGCCGGATGATCCCAACACAAAACTCTCCCTTTCCTCAAAAGAGGAATATCTGGGAGTTCTTGCACGTGCCTACGGTGGCCTTGTGCTCGAGGGTGGTATTTCCGTAGATGACGGAGGTGCAGGTGTATATACACGTCAGCTATTCAACCAACAGGAACTTCCTACCGATGAGGCTATCGTAGGTAAGAACTGGAACGATGCGGGTATCGATGAGATGGGCTTCTCCATCCCTGGCAAGGACAACCACTGGGGCTACGAGATGTATTCACGTATCAACTATCAGATTGGTCTTTGCAATGAGTTCCTCCGTACCATCAGTAATGGCGCTCAGTATTTCTCAGATGCAGAGATTGCTCAGATGAAAGCTGAAATCCGTGTGCTCCGCGACCTGAGCTACTATCATATGATCGATATCTTCGGCCGTGGTCCTTGGACCGACGAGAACTCTCTCGTAGGTGCGATTCCTCNGACTTATACACGTTCTGAGCTTTTNGNTGCTGTAGTAGCTGACCTGAAGGATGNTGTTCCCCAGCTTCCAGCTNCTGCTCAGCAGGAATATGGCCGNGTAAGCCGTGAGGCTGGCTATATGNTNCTTGCAAAGCTTTATCTCAATNCANNGGTTTATACCGGTAAAGGCATGTGGNAGGAATGTGCGGATGCCTGCAAGCAAGTGGTAAGCACCGGTATTCAACTTGCTCCGGAATATAAGTATCTTTTCTGTGGCTCCAATAAAAAGTACGTAGGCAATGGTGAGATTCTTTGGGGTGTTCCTCAGGGTCCGAACACTGCTACATATGGAGGTTCTACTTATCTGACAATAGGTGCATACAATGGTGAGGTTGATGCTACTCCCNACGGATATGNCNGCACAATNAGNGGTTGNGGTGGTCCCCGTGTGNGNCCTGAGCTGTCCAAGGCNTTGGCTTCAAACGACAAGCGCCGCTTGATTTATGAAGGCTCATTCCAAGAAAACCTCAGCGACCTCTCAAGCTGGACAGCTGACGGATGCGGATATATGTGCATCAAGTTTGTCAATACTGATGAGAGTGATTACTACAATACCAATAATACAGTATTGTGTACTGATGCTCAGCAGACCTCAACTAACTTCCCCATCTTCCGTCTTGCTGATACATATCTGATGTTTGCGGAGTGTGAGCTGCACGGCGTAAGCTGCGATGGACTCAACTACTACAATAAGGTGCGCACCCGTGCAGGGGTAGCTCCTATGGGAAGCTATACAGCCGACGATCTTCTTAAGGAGCGCCAGTGTGAGCTCTATTGGGAGTGCCAGCGTCGCACTGACCTTATCCGCTTCGGCAAATACACTGGCTCAGCCTACAATTGGCAGTGGAAAGGTGGCGTAGAGGAAGGAACTGCTCTTGCAGCCACTCGCGATTTGATGCCNATCCCNGCNCAGTTTGANGCNACCCTGGGTCAGAACCCNGGTTATTGATAAANCTTTCAATAATTGCATATAACAATGAAAAAAAGCTATATTATCGGCATGGCGGCTCTCGCGGTTGCAGGTCTGGCTTCATGTCAGGACGATCAGGATCCGAAGATCTCAACTGCTACCGAATTCGTGCTCAACACTCCGCCGATGGCCGAACAGACAATGATTCTCTCTCCGGAAGGCACAGCAACCTTCACAGTGTCGCAGCCTAACTATGGCCTGACACTGGCACCCACCTATGGCATACAGGTGTCGCTGAAAGAAGACTTCACTCAGTATAAGACAGGTTCTTATGTTAATGCCGACGGTGATGAAGTGGAAATCCCGGCCTATGTAGTAATTCCTCTTGAAAGCCAGATCAGGGCAGAACTCATAGTGAAGCAAAGCAATCTTGCCGCTGCTATCTGCTCAATGCGTGGTATCGGCAGCGCTGATGACTTTACAGAAGAAGATCCGCGTCCTCTCTATGTGCGTGCCACTTCAATCGTTGGAGCCCAGCCTTCTACTGCAATTACTTCCAATGTTATCGTGTTGAAGGCAGTGAAGGAATACTGCGCTCTTGAGTCGAATGCATTCACTGACGTCCTCTGGACTCCGGGTAACGCCAATGGATGGAACTTCGACAAAGCTATGCGTATCCCCGCAGCTGAAGAGAATGTCTATAAGGGCTATATGGCGGTTGATGGTGACTTTAAGTTTACTCATCAAGCTGCTTGGAGCAACCCAGGTAACTATGGNTGTGGCNAGAANTNNTCACAGGATGAAANCGGTGTATGGACTNGTGAACTTGNGGAGAACGCAGGNAACTTCAGCGGAGTAGAGTCGNGTCTCTATTGGNCTGAGGTGACTATCACCAATGTANACACAGCCAACGATGAAGTTGCAGGCACAGTGAAACTGACTCCAATCAAGAGTGTAAGTATCATCGGTGACTTCAATGGATGGGGAGGCGATGTCGAGATGACTCCTGAGCCAGGTTTCTCCGTTTGGAAGGCAGAGAATGTAGATCTTGGCGGTGGCAGCTGGAAGTTCCGTATGAACAATGACTGGCCGCTCAACCTCGGAGGTACGCTTGACAATCTTACTCAGGATGGCTCCAATATCCCTGATGGAGGACAGCACACCGTAATACTTGATTTCAATACGCTTCCTTATAGCGCACGACTTGAATAATAACCGANANGACGGATNCCGCTCACNNCGGTNGCATCCGGACTGAAAACGNNANANNCTCAATATGAANACAAAAAACATATCTTGGCTCGGNCTCGGACTATTCGCAGCTGTCGCGCTGGCTTCGTGCGATAAAATAGAAGACAGTCTGGCTCAGCCAATCACCAACCCCCAGGAGCCTATCTTCAATAGCGCAACTATCTCATACAATGCAGTCTCGGCTATCAATGCAAGCAATCCTGAGGCTGGAGAGGTTCAGGTGGCTACTTATACTGCTGAAGGTCTCCCCGAAGGCTTCACACTTGGCGGCACACTTGAACNCTCACNCTATGAGGACTTCTCAAANATGATANNGGCTCCCCTCACAAGTGATGGTTCTGCTCTTTATGCAGACCNTGCTACCNTCGNAGCTCAGTATACTGACAATTTCACTAAGAGTCCTGAAGTAGTGACCCTCTATGGTCGCACTATCCTCACCGCATCCAAAGGGACCGATAAGGTTCGTCTTGGATCTCTTGATACATTCTATGGAGTGGGTCAATATTCTTTCACTCCGGCTGCTCCTGAAGTAGTCATTGCTCCGGCATATTATATCGTGATGGGTGATGGATCTTCCTGGGACTTCAATGATGCTGTTAAGATGGAGCATAGCGCTGCCAACCAGTATGATGACCCCAACTTTGGCGTAGTTGTGGAGANACTCTCTTCAGTAGGCGACAAGTGGATTGTCATGTCGGATGAAAGCTATGCGAAAGNAAANGGTGNCGGCTCGCNCTTAGGTGTAGAATATTTCGTTCCAATCTACGACCGCACTGAAGCCGGAGTAAACTATGGTGATTTCGAAATGGAAACCTCAGGCACGGTTAACGCATCTGCTATTCCTTCACTTGTAGTACCATCTCTTGTATCGTTCAATGCTCTAAGGAAAACTTACACCTCCATGATAGCTGTTGAGGCTTATTATGTCACAGGTGATGGTTGGGCAGGTTGGAGCGCACACTGGATGCCTCTTTACACCAACAATTATACCAACTATTACGGTTTCTTGAATCTCGGTACTGAATTCAAGATTTCACCGCAAGCAGATTGGGGTGGTGATTTCGGTGCTGCCACTGCTCCGGAAGCGAGCGAGAGCAATGGTGTCTACACATACACTGGCGTTTGCAATGATTCCGGCGACAACATTAAGATTGGTAATCCCGGTCTTTATTTCGCATCTCTCAATGGTGTGACATGGGAATATAGCCTACAGCAGATCCAGACTTGGGGCCTTATTGGTGACTTCAATGGTTGGAACGGTGATGTAGTGATGACACCTTCGGAAGATCTATATACTTGGACNGCAGAANTCACNGTTTCTNNAGGTNAAGGTTGNNNGTTCCGTGNTAATGGNGAATGGGTTGTTGATNTCGGTGGTAAGCCAGATGAGCTCTGGAAAGGTGGTGACAACATCGTTCTCCCAGAGGCTGGCACATACACCATCACACTCGATCTCACTACTTATCCTTCCAAGTATACAGCTGTCAAGAAATAATTCAGCTACATAGCAAGGCTAAATCTAAAGCCCGCTCCGACAATCCGGAGCGGGCTTTTAGTGTTCGGCCGACATGGGCATAATCTAAAGCGTGCAAGTCCCGAATGCGTCCTGATAGAGGGAAGCACGTAGCCAAAGACAAGGGTGTNGGTCGTGAGGTGTAATCTGAAGNANNTCGGAGACAAAANNCTGGCNCCACGCACAGAAACTTGATATAAGGCTCNAANTCAGNGGTAATGTTGCATGACAAACCAAAACCCAATAACTATCCGGACTGACAAGAGTAAATCAAGGGGGTATAAGACGGAAAGATTATGTCCTTAATTGGGAATATCTGTGGGACGAGCCACGAGAGAAGCAGTAACAACGAACCCTCAGAAGTCAGAGATGCCACATTAGTCCTCGACTTAAAGCTCGTGGTCGTGGGATGAAGGACAATTCTATACGCTCGAAGAAATTACAGATAAGCATATTGGTAAAATTGGTACTCCTGAGCAGGATGCCTTCGATGCAGAAGTTGAAGCAACTCTTACCGGAGCTCTCACTCCTAATAATTTAGCACATAAAGCCTAAAATTCTTCCTATAACCGCAAAAGGGCGCCCCGACCTCCGGAGCACCCTTTAAATATCACCCAATCTCGCGCTGGCATTGGGTATAGATAGGATATTCTGTATCCGTTTGTGAGTGTCTTATGGTACCTACTCTACGGGGATGGTCAGCTTTGCCGCCTTCAGTCCTTTGGATTTTGCCTCCAAGGTCAGAACTCCCGGCTTGTCACCACTCTTTACAATGACAGTTGCAGCTCCGCTGAAGAGGTCCATCACCGGCTTGTTGAAGTCTCGAAGAGATGTCGGATCGCCGTTGGCTGTAGCGCGGAATGATCCGTCGCCTGTCACTTTGAAGGAGACTTCCGGCTCAGCGCCGGGCACTATATTTCCATCTTTATCTACCACCTGCACTGTGACGTAAGCGAGGTCGTCGCCATTACCTTGGAGTGTCGGGCGGTTGGAGGTAAGCTTGATGGCGTATGGNTTTCCGGCNGTGCGGACTGTTGCTTCTCCAGCTANAGTGCCATCAGCGTTATAAGCTACGGCTTTCACTTCTCCNGGTTCGTAGACAGTCTCATTCCACATCAAGCGATAGCGGTNCATNTTCGAGGAGTCGTTCTTCTCGCGTATTCCTTGGCTCTTGCCGTTGATGAAAAGTTCTGCTTTAGGAGAGTCAGTATAGACGAATACCGGTGTCACTTCCCCTTCGCGTCCTTTCCAGTTCCAGTGAGGAAGGATGTGGAGGGTATGGTCTTTCTCATTCCATTTTGAGCGGTAGAGATAGAAGCGGTCTTTGGGAAGGGATGCAAGGTCGAAGATTCCGAAATATGAGCTATGGCTGGGCCATGCATCGGTGTCGTAGGGAGAAGGTTCGCCAAGGTAGTCGAAACCGGTCCAGACGAATTGTCCCATATCCCAAGGATAATCGTCGGCAGCTGCGAAGTCATCGTCNGGGATNTTGCTCCAAGAGCAGTATTCCACGTCNTAACCTGAGCTTTGGTTGTCCGGACGNGTNACGTCGTAGGCTTTCTCAACCGGGAAATAGTATTTGCCACGGCTCGATACTGTAGAGGAAGTCTCTGAGCCAAGCAGGAAGTTTTGAGGTAGTTTGCCGATTGCNTCAGGATACTTGTGCACGCGGTAGTTGAATCCAGGCACGTCAAGAGCAGCTGCAAAACCATTGGAAGTGACNGCATCCACTTGGTCCATGCCACAAGTGACGGGACGGGTTGGGTCTTCGCGATGCACTATATCCTGAAGGAATGTAAGTTCCTTGAGGCCGTCTGGTCCCCACTGGGAAGGTACCTCATTACCGATTGACCACATTACGACTGATGGGTTATTGCGGTATTGGCGCACCATATTCTCTACGTCGCGCTCTGCCCATTCGTCGAANATAGTNCCATATCCATTTTTAGATTTCGGACGGAAACCCCAGTCATCAAATGGCTCGAGCATCATCATGAGTCCAAGTTCGTCGCAGAGTTCCACGAGTTCTGGAGCAGGCATGTTGTGGGCTGTGCGCACAGCGTTTGCACCCATATCCTTGAGGAGCTCAAGTTGATGGCGGAGAGCAGATTTGTTGACNGCTGCTCCGAGTGGTCCAAGGTCGTGGTGGTTGCAGACTCCTTTAAATTGTATTTTCTCGCCATTCAGGAAAAAGCCCTCTCCAGCCCTGACTTCCACGCTNCGGATGCCAAAACGAGTGGAATATTCGTCGGCNACCTTACCATCTACGATTACTTTTGTNGTGGCATGATANAGTGCNGGATTTTCNGGNTTCCATAAATCGGGATTATCTACACGGAAATTCTGGTTGAGGTTTACTCCCGGATAGATTTTATAGTCGTGGGTATCTGAGGCCACCACTTTGCCGTCGGGGGCCGTAATTTNTGTGGTGAGGGTCACCATATCNCCCTTGTTGACCCCCTCGAGAGAAGTCACGAGGTGGACAGTAGCATATTCTTTGCTTACGTATGGGGTAGTCAGTTGGGTNCCCCAGACNGGGATATGCACTTTGTCGGTGGAGAGNAATTTCACNTTGCGGTAAAGTCCGGCACCAGGATACCAACGTGAGGACATTGGCTTGTTTTCGAGCGAAACCTCGAGTTTGTTTTCTCCAGTCTTTACGAATGGAGTGACATCAACATAGAATGAATTGTAGCCGTATGGCCACATTGTAGCGAGTTTGCCATTTACATAGACGTGGGCGTTGCTCATAGCGCCGTCGAAAACAAGAGCGTAACTGCGGTCCGGAGTGTCTGGGATATTGAAAGTGGTAGTGTAGAAGCCCTTGCCTACGTATGGAAGNCCACCGGTGCGACCGGTTTTCCAAGTCGCGGTAGTTTCTCCGTTTTGCTCTACTGCCACTTTTTGGAGGTCGTTTTCACGGTCGAAAGGGCCATAGATAGCCCAATCGTGAGGGATAGTGACGGGTTGCCACTTTACGGAATCTTGGGAGAAATTCCAATTCTTAAGAAGAGTCTCAGTTCTTTCCGATGCGAAAGAAGCAAGGGAGAAGAAAGCGAGTGCTGCNCATAGTATTTTCTTCATCAGNTTGGTTGTCANTTTTAGGGTTATTAGGTCAATTTATGTTTCCANCNGAAACTAATAACAAAGATAAATAAAAAATAACTCNCCACCAAACAAATCCCCACAAATTAAGAAAATTTATAGAAAATGAGAATAATCAGTCTTAAGAGCGACCTCAAGGNTAGTAAGNATCGTNCCGATATGTTTGCGCACTTGTAAAGGAAGAAATATTTGTAAATTAGAGACCTTTTCGCTAAATTTGCAAAAACTTTCATACTCCTCACCTTATAATAACNTATGAAANTTAAATCAATCCTTGTATCTGNGCTCCTGCTGACAAGCNCTGTNGCCTTCGCTGATTCTTCTAAGNCTNATTATGCCAANGGAGCNGACGTGGGTTGGCTCACCCAACTCGAGGCCGAAGGCCACAAATTCTATACCCCCGATGAGACCCANCAGGAGATGGAGTGCATGAAACTCCTCCGTGACTACTGCGGAGTTAATTCNATCCGGCTNCGCGTNTGGGTTAACCCTAAGAATGGATGGAATTCTATTCCCGACGTCATGGCTAAAGCTAAACGAGCTTCTGACCTCGGACTCCGCACCATGATAGATTTTCATTTCTCNGACCATTGGGCTGACCCCGGACAGCAGGAAATGCCCGAAGACTGGAAAAAACTTTCTTTCGAAGAACAAAAAAAGGCGCTGGCAAATCATGTCACTGAAACCTTGACTGCCCTTAAGAATATCGGAGTCACACCCGAATGGGTACAGATCGGAAATGAGACAACCCCTGGAATGATGCTCCCTGTTGGCTCTCTCGACAATCCAGAGCAACTAACTGCCCTCAACAATGCTGGTTATGATGCTGCCAAGGCTGTGCTCCCCGATGCAAAGATTATAGTGCATCTCGACAACGGCCATGACCGCGAACGATTCGACCGTATGTTTGGTATGTTTGAGCAGTATGGTGGTAAATACGACATGATAGGGATGTCAATATATCCATATTGGGCTGCCCAAAACGGCTATCAAGGTGGCTGGGAAGGGGTGACTAAAGACGCTATTGCCAACATCGATTATCTCAAAGAACGCTACGGTCGCCCCGTGATGATATGCGAGGTAGGCATGCCATACGATGAAGGCGAGATATGTGCAGAATTCATTAAGAAACTCATGACGGCTGACACTGAGGGTATATTTTATTGGGAACCAGAGGCTCCCGAACATTACAACGGGGGCTATAATTTAGGATGCTTCCAAAACGGCACTCCCACAGTAGCTCTAACCCCTTTCAAAGACTAATAATTGATCATTTCGGAGAGCTGTTGTTATGCCGACATGCTGGACGAAAATAAATTGGTTTAGACAACTAAAATTTGAAATATGCCTCACCAAACTGTTGAACGGTTGAGGCAATATAGGATAGTGATTACTCTAAAATTGATGACATGAAAAAAACAGTACTATTTTTAGCCATATTTGTTCTATCTTGCTTTTCCGCTTCATCCCAGCGATACGTTGGAGGTGACATTTCTCTTCTTCCGGAATACGAAAACGCCGGTGCCCAATATAAGACCCACGATGGCACTCCCATCGCCGACCTTCTTCCATGGCTTTACAAGGAAGGTATGAATGCGATGCGGGTGCGCCTGTTCGTCAATCCTGCCGACCATCAGAGCCATTACCCTTCTGAATATGATCCGAACGCTTGTCAGGATCTTGA
>WFLX010147603.1_pt1 | contig 25879 bp, 32 predicted proteins | sample 4967041 | NCBI WGS metagenome assembly WFLX01 (sample SAMN12857096, study PRJNA449069) | gut metagenome | isolation source: stool from male and female vole | host: Microtus ochrogaster | place: USA:Florida | collected 2017
GGCAATATAAACCTCTAGTTTCTTTATTGCGATATCAAGAAGCTGATCCATAACAAAAGTTTTGCATACCCAATTAGGATCAAAACGGTCAAATCCATAATAATTGCAACCGTCACTGCCAAGCAAAAAAACACCGTACTCCTCTCCATCACATTCTTTTTTCTCTTCAGCAAAGCAAACCCAAAACGGCATCCAGATATTATGCTCCAATCTGCTTATGTGAAAATCTTCTTCCTTGCACACTTCCCGTATCACATCTGCGTGCTGTTTCTTAAGCGTATTATATTTCATCAGCTTTTCATTCAATAAAATGCCAAGATTTGCGCTATCCGTATAGCATACGGCCTCCTTCATTAACTTTTCCTCATTCTCAAAAAATTTTCTTGCGAAGCCTTCTACATGACATGCATCCAGAAATTCCATATACGCCTTATGAAACTGCTCAGTCTCCGCATCCTCATCATTTCCTAAATTACCAGGAATCTCAATATCTCCCGAATCATAACACAGACAGATACATTTCCAGCCATTAAGATTGACCGCCGTATGCATAATATCCGCTGCTTCTTCATCCCAGAGAAAATAATCCTCTTGTTCTGTGTCATATGCACCCACTAATCTATGGGGAGCATGTGTTCTAATGAGATCCGATTGGTACTTTTCCCAAAAAAGGTTCAAATACCGTAAAATCAGATTGCACAAGTCGATTCGAAGCAGAGAGGAAATATTATATTCACCCGCTATGCACTCATCTAGTACTGTCTCATCAAACGGGCTTGTATCAATAGCAAGAATATCTTCCAGATTCATAATACCTCCTGTCTGGGTGTACGGTCCATTGAGTAACACTTGAACGCATCAAAGAAAACAATTCCACCCGGCCAATCATCAGAAAGAAACTTTATGGTATTAACCAGCAGGATCAATGCTGCAAACTGATTGGTAACGAGATGCTGCGGTTGTGCCTGATTTAAGACTTCACAGCTTTCCTCGCTTCTTTTTACGACCCCTTTCTGTAGCACATCCGGAAAATAACCTGCTCTGTCAGGATACATATCAATTCCGCCTATCCTCGATCCGATAACGATTTCGCCAGATTGGTATTCATTTGCACTGTCCATGTAGATACAATGTTCTCTATTCGTGTAGAAATTGTGCATGCTCTGCCTGCATTGATGGTTGTCAACACATCCCACTAGCAAAACAAGCGTATCATCCCCCACAAGCTTTTCTATATCCTCTTCACAGTCAATGTAACTGTCATAGTAATCTACAGAAAGACCATATACCTGTGAGAGCATCTCCGCCATGACCTGTGCCTTGTTATGCCCTATATCCTGTGGTAAAAAAGCCTGCCTTACCAGGTTCTTCTCCTCCACCAAATCACCATCGACCAGAACAATGCGGATTCCATTGTCCTTCATGCATTTGTTTCCATAAAGATATCTTCCAAGCTCCTTGATATAATGGCTTCCTGTACCGCCGCATCCAACAATGACAATATCACTCTTCATTTGTCTTATCCTCCGTTTCAAAAACATCGCTCAGCTCCAACATCTTGTAATTTCCTGCAATGCCGGCACGCAGCTTATGGGTAATTTCCTTTTTGTCAAGGTTGCCAAACACCATAAACAGTCGAGTACCTTTCTCGTCGTTATTGTCTGTGGAGGAGAAAAAGGCATTCATGGTTCCGTGACTATGTATATCCATAACTAGTACTTTGTCATTTTCCATGTCATGATTGCGCGCAAAAACAACGCTTGCCGATGTCGCTTCCTGCTTCGGATAATATAACTCGTACTTTCCCGTGTTCACATCATAAAAAATCTGTACGGCAGCTTCCTTTTGGGGATTTCTCTTAAAAAAGGCAACGACATCCAGCAGAATCTCATAAGGAATCTTCTTTTCTGTCATCCTGAAATCCACATCGGAACCATCTTCCCTGCAGTCAAAACAGCCATACGGCATCTGCTCAATTCTGTAAACAGAACCATCACGCCCCGGTACAATAAAAAATCCCTGATTCTTGCGCGCATCTATAATCTGAACACCTTTCCGGGAACCTTTGAGTACCGGAATAACAAATCCCCTTTCATCATAATGCATATCTGTACGCTCTTTTGAAAACTCCGGATATATACTCTCTATCACTGTACGGATTTCTTCCAATGTTGCTGACTCTGCATTTTTCAGGTCTTCTCTCTCAACCATCATTGTAAAACCGGACCCGCGTACAAGAATAGGCAGGCTGATTCGTTCGTTGGTCATATTCCTTTTAAACTCTAGTACAGGGAACAACAGGTTCATATCTGCATTGTAAACAAACATTCCATTTTCGTACTCAGGATGCTTTTTCCCATAGACTTTACGGATTTCCTCCAGGGTCACCTGTTCCAATTCCGCATTTCCAAAATCTGCGCCCGTATAGGTTTCCTTTTGATCCAAATATCCTATCTGAACAGGCAGGCTGTACTTCTTGCCCTTGATGTCGGCTCCGCCTAACATATATGGAAAAAGCAGACTGTTTCTCTCATCATAACAAAAATGACAGCCCGAATACTCAGGATACTCTTCCACCCATGCCACGCGTATTTCGTCAAGCGATGCTTTTTCTTGTATTTCCAGCTTATGTTTCCCAACTTTAACAGTTACCGGAAATGAAATAACTTGATCTTTTTTAATCTCCTGATATTGGATATCCAGCTTGACCCAGCATCCACCGCTCTGGCAGGCCTTTTTCTCTGCCTTTTCGTCATCATCGCTGTCATCGGGCTCAACAGAGTCTTCCTCCATATCCGATTCCTCATCTTGTTCTGAGCTCATGCCTTCACCCTCATAATCTTCTTCAGATGTAGCTTCTGCAATGTCCAACGGTTCATCTTCCGCAGTCTGGTCTTTCTCATTCCCTGCACCCGCATCTGTGTCTTCTGCTAGTCTTTCCAGCGTTTCATGCAGCCTCGTAAATTCATTGCTGAACTTTACAAGATTGAACTGCATGCCGCTCAATTCAGGATACAGCTTACGAAGCTCCGTCTTTATTTCATTTTCACCTAGTGTCTTTCCCTCAAACTGCTCCTGTGTAAGTGTACACTGAATATAACCGCTTCTGATCCTCACGGGCAATGGATAGCGTTCACCCTGCTTTGCAGGCTTATTTCCTTTATTATTTGCTTTTCCTTTGCCCTTTCCTTTTGTATCTTTTTTCTTGCTGGCCACATCCTCGCTGCTGATTCCAAATAATTCTGCTAAGCTGCTATTGCTCATAATCCTATCCTCCTTTTATTTTTTCCATGTTATTAAATCTTTCAGGTGCATTTTCCTTCCCTGCTTTTTTATTGGCATGAGGTATTCTTCTGGGAAACCCTGCTTGTTATGGAGCTGCTCAAACAGTTCCCGCAATGTCACATTCTTTACCCCGATGCACTTTTCCGACTGATACAGGTCCGAATTACATGGACTCTGTATAAACAATGTCATTACCATTTCCAGCCTCTTTATTTCACAGATATCAGGAAACACATTGCTCCCCCAGCAGACTCTCCCATCATCGTGCACATTTCCAAATGGATATCTGTAAAGCACACTGTTCTCTGCAGGATTCTCATCCTTTAATACAAAAACCCTCGTATTCTGCAGCCTGCCCTTATCCACCAGAAACGAAAACACAAGTGATGGCACACAGACAGCATATAGGGTATTCTCATACTGCATCATCTGCATACTCGCCGGCAGTACTGTTATAATGTCTGCCTTTAACTTATTGTCAGAAATGCCAATGGCACCATTATAATAGCCAAACGGAATATCTCCAATAGGCGCCTGAGCTACCGTCTCTACCACTGCTTTATTAAAGGCCTTCAGCAGAGAGCCAATTTCGACCACTTTGGAACTTTTTTTACCTTTCGCATCGGTCAACACTACCTTGGCACAATCATAACCATGAGAACGGTTAAAATTCTGGTTCAAGTAAATCGCTACCTCCTGCATTATCAAATCCTCCTTTTTCGCTATAATGCTCTCCGNTGNATATTTTTNTAATCAACCAANTGTGNTACATCAAAATAATCTTNGNTATNNGNGTCATANGNCNTNAAAATGTCNGGNNCCTCNTTAANCANNTCCNCNATACCTTCCANGCTAAGTTCATTAATGACTCTATTATCTCCTGCCAGCACCAAAAACAATGTCCGAAGTCTTTGGCTTTTCTCATTAAGCTGGTTGATATCCATAGCCTCCAGCTTCAATATCTCCTTCTGCAGCTTCTTTCCATCGATAAAAATCGCCAAAACGCATCCTCCTTTTAGTGAGTAAAATTGCAATAGTTCAAAACATAATCAAAACCTAACCCGCCTGCACTTATGGGTTCCATAACAAACTCGTATACCTTTGGATAATTTTCTCTAAGCCGCTGGTATCTGTTTGGCTCTGATTCCAAATGACATCCCATAGCACAGTACATACAGCCTGTCCGCTGCTCGCCTGTATTGTAATAGGCTCCTTTTTCGCCGCAGATTTTGCCATATACCGGGCAGATTCTTAAGTTATTTTCCACTGCATACCGCAGAATATCCTGCCGCGGCCAGAAACCGAGGGGCTGCGATTTAGGCTTATCTGCAAGGTACACATTGCATCCTGTCCGGTTATACTGCCTCTGCCTCATAAAACCTTCATCCTGAGTGATTCCTATGTATGGCACCCTTCCGGTTCTCTTGGCATACTCAACCAACGGCTTCTCCTTCATGACTATGCAGCAATATTCACTTATATCAAATGGCGCATCTATCAGGAATTTCCAGCATTCTGACAGCTTACCAAGCTTTCCCCGCTCATCTCCATGCAGAAGATAGTTCCGATACCGCTCCGATAAGTTGCCATGCCTGAGCTTGCGAATCTTTGCTGCCACTTCCTTGCTGATCAGTGGATAGCCATAGGTAAGCAGGACTTCCTTAAAACTCATTTCCGGATAAAGGATTTCCACATCGTAAAAACTGCGTACAAATTCCCGTATTTGAGGGAATTCCAATCCTGTATCCACAAAAACCTTTGGTATGGACCGATCCAAAACCCGCTCTACCATATGCACCAACACCGTTGAATCCAGACCACCGGAAAAGCTGACAAATACATCTCCGCCATAATACTCATACCATTCCCATATCCGTGCAGCGGACAGTTTCAGCTTAGCTTCATATGGCAGGTATTTCCGCTGACTGAACTCCCAATCCTGAAGTTTCAAATCCTTGTTCATGATATACATTTTACTTACACCCTTTTCTAGCTAAAAAGCTGAAATCAACCTCTTGTTTCAATAAAAAAAGAATGTAAATAGCTACTTCATAGATAAACAGATTCACCCTGTCACTATGATAGTCCCGTATCCACATTCCTGCTATCTGAGCCGCATCTTGCGCGCTGCCCACAATCTTTCCATGTTCCAACCGGCATCCTTTCATTGTAACCTTCTCTGCAATGTCAAACCCGGCATATTTCGTATTCATTTGTTCGCGGTAATATTTCAGCACTTCCTCTGCTTCGCTTAAATTTTCAAGCAATATCACGGCTTCCATTTCATCAATGCAGAGTCCGTCTTCCACATCCTCCGCCAGCTGCATAGCTGCAATCAAGTACAGCACATAGAGCGCATAAGCGTAATGATAATTGACATAGGCATCAAACGGCTCTATCCCATGCTTTCTAAAAAACTGGCTTCCTTTCATCATGCTGCGCCTTTCTTGTCAAATGAAACAAATTCCAACTGCATATTTCCACGGTATTCTTTGCGTATCCCACGAAAAGTCATTTCATTCAGTTTGCGCCCAATCTGAAATTTTTCGCCATATGCTTTCTGGAGGTCGTCCCACTGCTTTTTCCAGATAAAAAGTTCAAATGTTTCCCCATCACAGCATACTTTTGCTTTGACACCGCCCTTCGGCAAGGCTTTAAAAGGCTCCATGACCGTCACTTTCACAACCTCTTCTTTCTGCGATTTTCGATTGGACTGTAGGGAGCTGGTTGATGCTTTTCCTTTCATGCCAATGCCAAATCTCTTCGCACAGCGCTTAAAGACATCCTGCACAGCAGAATCAACTGCATTTCCAACGGATGTAGGGCGCGTTGAATTTTTGGAATAGATGATATCAGCCGCACCACCGGTACTACGCACAATAGGAACGCGCTCATCATCATAGATACTAAGCTTTCCGCTAGCCATACAGCTTTCAAAGCCATTAGTTCCAAATCTGCACACCTGAACAGGCGCCATGAGTTCAAAATCCCAATTCTCCATACCCACCACATGATTGAGGCGTTCTTCAATCTTTTCAACCGGAATATACTCCATTTCTGTTGACGGATGCTTTTTTATCACATCCGGGGGAAATTCCGCCTGAAGCTTTTGCCATACTTCTCGTATGGGCATTCCATTTACTGTTCTTTCTTTCATGATTATCCTCCTTTTATAAAATTTGTCATAAAAAAAGTGCCTACAGTAATCTGTAGGCACCATATTTTATGATGCATCCCTATTATACATAAAGACCTGTTACCAGGAATTTTATCTCTCTGCCAGCATACGCTGGCAATGTTAATAATAAAGAATGTTTAAGATATTATATTATAAAAAGTCTTGGTTGTCAAAGAGTATCTTATACTAAACTGTTGACTTCCCTTTCAGCATCGGTTTGCAGATTTAAGTAACAAGCCAAGTCAAAGAGTGGCAAGAACCTTATCGACACTAGTTTTTGCCACTCTTACTATATGTTTTGTATGCTCTGTGGGAAACAATATGTTTCACTTTTATGAATCTTCCCTTTCCATCAAAAGAGAAAACCCTTCACTCTTTTCAGATAATTTTCGTGCATTATAAACATTTGCCCTTTAGGGTAGGCAATTTCCTCCTTTTACCCCACCCAGCATAGCTTACACATACCATTATTTTTTTAATATTAAACTAGTGACTCCTTCGACCACTGCTACAATCAGTGCCGTGGATATCGTTTTTATTGTTCCCATAATCAGCAAAAACCTTTTTCATTTATCACTGCTTTTGTTTTGTTCCAAACTGCATCTGCCCGTATTTTATCAAGTAGGTCAAAACCCTCCGAAGTTAGATTTCCCACATTACAAGACCTACTTGCTAGTGTAGAAGTATCAAATATTCTTTCAATCAGGCCATCATTTTTCATTAAAATACAATGTTCATAAACCACACTATCTAAATACCCATCAATGTGCACAGGTATTTCCGGTTCACCAGCTGTATAATTTTCTTCAATGTAAAATAAAATCTTTCTTACTAAATCCATATCACGTTGCATTATTTTCTCCTCCTTAAACTGACAACTATTGTGATGATCTTGTTTATTCTCCTATCGAAAGTTCCTTAACCAAATTCTTCTCATTTGTATCATCACTGGTGTTGCTGAATATCTTTCATTTAAGAAGTGTCGCAACATTTGTACACAATCATCGTTCACATCAAGAATGTGATTGACTGCTACTTCCAGTCCTCCAATGTTTCTTCTCTAGTGCTGCTTTCCTTTGTACACCAAAAACAAACCTCCTATGTTTTCAAAATAGCACATCTTGTATGTAATGTCAATATCTTTTCAACATTTAGTGTTTATCNNNTANNGTGTACTTGTTATTGTTAGTTNTCCAAGCAAATANCANCTTTTCGCCTTGCGNATAANACCTCTNGTAGTCTNAAGATANNANGGGACTGTACNAATTGTAAAGCCCAAAATGACCATGTGCCATCATGTCAACTATTAAAAAATAAAAAAGAGGGGGTTCACCAACCATTCTGGCGCCCCCCTATACTCAAAATCCTTGATATTAAAACATTTCTTTACACTTTTGTCAAATCATTCTATTTTACTAACTACAATCTTATAATTTCATCAGCATTCCTATCATAATAGTATATAGAATATGAAAGAAGTTCCTCTTCTTCAACCTGAGTGTCATTTACCTCTCTTACCATATTTTTTAAATGTTCATTTTTGAATGCATCCGCTTCATCTGTAGGAAGAAGTAACACTTCATGTACTGATGATGGGAGTATATACATGTTGCTATCCATTGCATCTGAGATCTGCTTAAGCAAATCAGGATAAAGCAGACAAGCCGCACCATTTAGCTTGTTTTTGTTACTTAGCACAAGCATCGACACATGGGTCCGCACCGTTTCATCCGTTNGTACAAATTCNTTTAGTAAATCTNCCAAGTNATTTATTTCATNTTTGTATAAAGTTGGTGTGTTGTTGCGGGCATCCTCATAANGCTCATCCAAAGACACATTCCAAATCGCTAAGTTTTCGTTACGGATAAGGATGGATGCATGGCCAAAATCCCCTTCGGTCAACACAACCTGAAACACTATCGACAAATCATGAAATGCCATATGCGGTATCTGCTGCAATAGTTCCTTATTCATGTCTGTATTGATTAGCTTGTAAACTATTTTTTCCCTGATATTTTCATAGTTTAAGAATTGGCTCATATCTATAATGTGCTCCATCTTATTTTTCTCGTAAACCTCAAGTATGTCACTGATAATCTCCTCCAATTCCACAGCTCCGCTCTCATATGCCTGATAATGATTATTGAGATATATTATCGGTGAAATATTGCTGTCTTTGCTTTGTATTGAAAGACCGCTCAATACTAAACCATTATTCTTAGTCACCTCACTGAGAGTCACGATACCGTTTTCTCCTATCCTGCTTTCTACCTCATTTTTTACTGCATCCATAAAATTTACAAATTCCATTTGATTAATCCTCCTTTTTTAGAAAACGCTCAAGAGCTTATCGTCTCTGAGCATTTTTGTATAAATTAATTAATTTGATTACTGTTATATCCAATAAACCGAACTGCTCCATAACCTTGCTTCTTCATTGCTGCCAACTCGCAGTCCAGCTCATCAACGCCAACATTTCCTATAAAATCTCCGCCAGATGTCTGCAACTGATAATATCCCTCATCCGGATACTGAGGGTGCGGGTAAAACCGGCATACAATCTCACGCATATCTACTTCATATTCTGTAATAGCTGTAGACATTGATATCCTCCTTCTATTTAGATTTAGCTTTTTCTGAGGCAGTTACCAGATAACACATGATACTGCATTCTGGGAATATTTCCGTATCCATATTCCCTCTGTCCGGTTCTAGTTCATCAAGATATACCGGATTTCTTTTGTAATCTTTCAATATTGAGTGTCCAACAACTCTTTCTAACACAGCTCTCTGTTGAAAGATTTCCGGGAAGTCTATCCTTATCCTGTTCCAATAACCAAAACCGCCTTTCACGCAGCCCACACAGTTGTTGTTCGGATAGCCCATTTCATACATCAGAGGTCTTGGAAAAGAAAACAACCTTTGAAAAAGTCCGTGAACATCTTTCTTTGACAGATTTTGTCAATTAAAGGAAATTCATGCTCTGCCTGTGGATTTTCTGCCACAATCCTGTCTGCCCTTTTCCTTTCTTTGAAATCAAGCCCCCAAACATAAATGAGCTCATATCCATGGTGTTCTGCCTCCCATTGTTTCCGGACTCTCTTTTTTAGCCAATTCGTACATGGCGCAAACCCATTCCGGGGATTGCGAAAACCACCAAAAGTCTTGACACAATCCGCTACGCACGCATATTGGTTTGATTTAAGTACCTGTATCTTCTTTCCAATGACCTTTTCGCAGTTATGAATAAATCTCATACTGTTCTCATGCTGATCAGNAATATCCACATANATCCACTCGTCAATGTTGCCTGCAAGNTATCCTGCCATGAATGATGATATTCCTGCTGAAATCCAGCATACTTTTANGCTCTGTTTCATAACACCACAANCAAATTCCGTTCGTGGATAGNGCCTCTNGCCTCNCATGCTACTTCGGTNCGACTTTCNCNTAACNGCTTCCATTCATACCTTTTTCACGCTGTTGATCAGCCCTTTTCTTCTCTGTGTTTTGCACCCTCACAGGTCAACCCNGATTACCGGGATTCGTTATTACTCCTTTCTTGAAATGTTTTTTGTGTGAAATCCGATATCCCAGTGCTGTTCGGTTTCCCTGTGATTTCCTATGTTTTCTTCAATTTCCTTTATCATATGCTCCATATGAACCCTCCTTGTGATATGCAGAGCATCATGTCCCTGTTTCCTGNCAGGNACAGACCNTATCATACAAATCAATATGTANATAGTCNGCATCTAATTTGCTCNCCAGCTCATCGTAGNTGTCTGCANATATCCCGTATTTTGCGAACCATTCCAACATATCAGCTTCCTGGGAAAAGTAAATCTCCGCATCCGACTCTTCTTTCAGCATCCTTTCATAAGCTGTTCCGGCTGCATCTGCCTCCAACTCCAATAAAATGCGATATCTAACATCCAGATATGTGCCGTAAACATCTGTATTGATAAAGATGTGTCCTCCCGGCTCCTCTGCGCAAAGGACAAAATCTAATCCATAGTACTCAGCAATCTTACGGTATGCCTCATAAAGGGGATACCATGCCGTCTTAAGGTCTACGCTGATATGAGTGTCCTCAATGCTCATGTAGATAACATCCCCCCGAAGGTAGATGCCATCCGTAGGTATATCCAGCTGCTCCAGCAGCAAATCCAAGCCTGTGTCGGCATGAGATTCTATTGAAGGGTAACAGATTAACAAGTCTTCTTTCAGTCTGGACAAGGCATCCTCTGCAGTGTCACCGTTCGGGAAAAAGACCACCTTATCAGAGCATACGTTCGCCATACCGCTTCACCTCCTTTCGGCAAGTGATTTCTGCGTGTTGCATGTCATTTCTCATAAAAATTCCTCCTTTTGAAAAATAAAAAGACGGTACGGAATAAACCCGTATCGTCTTCATCGCATAATAATTGTTGATTTCTTATCCGACTTTTTTGCTAGTCCGATAACACTGTCAAGACCTGCATATTCTTTGTTTTATCATATTTTACACACAAAAAACTGCTCGTTGACTGCAATAGTCATGAGCAGTTTGTTGCACAAAGAAAGCTGCTCGTTGACCATAGCAGTCATCAGCAGTTTTCTCCTTATTATAGTGCCTGTTAAAACTGAAACTTTGAGATCCCATAAATCGGGATTGTAATGGTATCATCAGCTTTTCCGCCATGGGTGTTGCCTTTTGCGTACAAGACAAAATCGGCTTTTTTCTTTTCCAAAGCCTCCATTGCCGTTTTCCCGCTGTTTTTTCCCGATTTTACTTCGATTGCATATGTTTTTTCCGATGCCAGCGCTTTCACATAGAAATCAATCTCTCCATTACCCAGAGTCGCAAATGCTGGCGTTTCCAATGCGATTTCGCTCGGGTGTGCAATCCGGCGCCTCAAATCAAGGAATACAAAGTTTTCATTTATAATGCCAGATACAGCAGATTTCGGGATGCCTGCCTTTGTCAGAAAATAATTTGCAAGCCCCACATCCATAAAGTAACATCTTGCCTTTGCCTTAAAATCCAAAATGCTGCATTCAGGCAGCTTTCCGGCAAATCCTATGATTCCAGAACTGTAAAGCCAATCAATAGCCCTGTTTACCGATGCCTTGGTTATATTGCCGGAATAATCCTTCACAACAATGCCCTGCAGCTCTTCACTGAAACTGTCTTCATCGAACCCTTTCTTCTCTTTGGCCAGAATGCGCGCAACTCCGGAGAACAGGTTCTCGTAAACGGCATCATCCAATATATCCTCAAAGTATCTTCTGCTTTCATTGGTAAAAAGACGGATGATTTTAAGCAGCTCTGCCTGACAGTCCTGCAAGGGCGCATTTTCCAGATATTTTAAGACAACGCCCGGATATCCGCCAATCGTGCAGTAATCTTCATATAATTTGCACAGTTCTTTATAAATCTCAGTATCGCTCTCACCGCAGAGGCTCATTTCTTCATACAGGTCAATACGGTTAAGGGCTGTCAGAAATTCTTCAAATCCAAGTGTGCAGATTTCAAGGTAATCTAGGTCACCGGAAGAATACTTAAATTCCTTTTTCAAAATCCTTCCCAGATAACTGCCCGTAATAATGAAATCACATTTCAGTGTGCGTGTAAATTCCCGTATACGGTTGTAAATATCCGCCGATTCCTGAATTTCATCAATGATGACAATCGTGTCCTCTGAATCTTCAAAGTCAGGCTGATACCTTTTGATCAGTTCATATATTGGGTTCTCGTATCGCTTCCCAGCTTTCATTTCCTGCCATAGCTCCCGGTACTGCTCTACAAACAGCTCTCCGGAAAGATCCAGCAGATTTATGTATATCTTTTGGCTGTACTGTTCATCTGCAAATCGATTGACAATATAGGTTTTACCCACCTGCCTTGCACCGGATACTTCCAAGGTGGAATGGTCCGGACGATTTTTCCAGGCTGTCAGCTCATCATACGCTTTCCGCTTCAGGTACATCGCAAATCCTCTCCTTTCTGTCTGCACAAAGGTCCATTCATCCTATTTGCCCTGCCCAGAATGATTGCTATATTTACTATTATACCAAAAAAATGCGCATTTACATAGAAAAAACAAAAGTTTTATATGATGCCTTTCAACAAACGGAATCAGAGAATACCGAATTCCAGCACTCAATTCTTTGTCGGATACTATATGGCTGGATTNCCGCCATCTCATAAATCTGCTTGGCTATGATTTCGGGCTGTGTGGCAAAATATACACTGATGCCCTGCCATGTCCCATTTCTCCCGTTAATCCCATTATAAAGCTTTATGGGTATGCCGGTCCAACTCCGCAAATTTGCTGTATAGTCATCAATAAGCACATCTGACGGGCGTATTCCCCCGATTTCTTCCAGAGCACTCTCTTTTCTGTTTCCGCAGGGGCAGTATAGCTGTCTGTCCTCCGGCAGATTAAGATGCCTTGCCACCCATATTTTTTTATCGGACTCGGAGTGGCTGTCCTGAAACACACAGGAAAGANTATANAGTTNAATATCANGAAGCAGCTCCAATAACCGGAAAGCTGCCACGACATTCTCCTGTGTGGGAATATCGGAAAAATATCCCTTCTGGGCTACTCGCTCCTGTGGCACATCCTGCCAGACTGCAAGCACGCCGTCCAAGTCAAAGAAAATCCTCTGTTTTTCCATACAAAAACAGGCAGTTTGACACTGCCGCCTCCTTTTTTCAAAAATTAAAAAGGGCATCTTTTTACGACACCCTTTTCCTTTCATAGATATTTCATATATTTTCCCTGTAAATCCCACTTNCGNNACAAGTTCTAGTTGAACGGAAGTNCCTCATCAATCCCNTCCGGAATGTTCATAAAACCGTNNCCGNAATCTGCAGGTATCGAACTGCCANTGTCTGTNTGCTGGTTTCTTCCACTTCCAGCCTTGCTTTCAGCAAACTCGCATTCCTCTATCACTACTTCGGTCGTATATACAGTTTGTCCGTCCTTGTTGGTGTATTTCCCTGTGGAAATCCTTCCGCTGATCACAATTTTTGTTCCTTTCCGCAAATACTTTTCCGCAAACTCTGCCCGCTTGTCAAATGCAACACAGGGTATGAAATCTGCCCCCGGTTCTCCCTCACGCTGGAACTTTCGGTCTACCGCAAGCGTGTATCTTGCGATAGCTATTGCATTATCCCCAGCAGTATATCGCACTTCGGGATCCCTGGTAAGTCTTCCCATTAGTATTACTTTGTTCATTGTGTTTTCCTCCATTCTGTTATTTTTTCCGTGTCTTGCAAAAGGTTGACATGAGGCAAACCTTCCTGCATTTCCTCATTGCACTAGCCTGCAGGATAACTGCTTACCATGTTGGCTCCTNCATCCATCGCCCGAATAACCAGGCACATTTCTGCCAATACGCTTTTGCTCAACNTGTCTGATTCCTTGNTTTTTTTCTGCATAAAACATTTCCTCCTTCTTTAAAATTTTGCATAAATACGAATTTTTTCGCATAAAAAAGCACCTGAGCTTGTAACTCAGGTGCAAGTGCAATCCCATTATTTGGTTACTATACCTGTTTCCAGGAATTAAGAAAAGTCGTACCGACCATGCCGATAACATTAAAAAATATAATAAATATGAGGATATTATAATATATAACTCTTTACTTGTAAANATTTTCCTNATAACAGTATCGCCGCTGTCNATCCGAAAATGACTTCAAAGNAAAAAANATCTTTANCCTTNCCCCTTNNTAAATTTTGNTGTTATATGATGAATTGCATCAAACAAACTGTTTAGCTCTGAAATTCGGCGATTTATCATAGTATCGGAGGACTCTGCATTTACTCGAACGATATTAGAGCGCAAACCCTTTTTCGTTCCTGGCAATATCGCAAAATAGCTGACTAAATGCCCCTCGCCATAAAAATGAAGATCCCTTAATATCCCTTTTGTCAAATCGTTTATTATCATATTATTCGTTATATCATACCCGATTTGCTCGTAGGATTGAACTGCATCAGCCATTAAGGAGGTCAACTGATCATATACATATTGGTTGTGCTGAATGGCATCTTTCAGCATATATTCCGTAAATTCGTTTTTGGCTTGAAGCAGTCTTTCAATCAATTCCCCAAGAAACGGGAATATGAACCTGTTTGTAAACCCAACTCTATCCATAATTTCAAATTCACCAGAAAAGTAATCTAATACTCTATCGCCTGCATGAGTAAGTGATTCCATAAGCTTTTTATTATAAAATTTTTTGTATTCATCTGGTAGAGATGAGTAATAAGACAGTTGATATAGAGATGGGATTTCCCTTGCTCGAAGCTGCTCCAACATTTCCAAGTCCTCATGGCGGATAGCCAATGCTACCATATGCGTTCTCAATTCATCGCGCATCTTTAACTGTACATCTAAAACATTCCAATTCTTGAGATACGGAAAAATTGCTTTTTCTATGCTGGTTCCAGCTCCAAATCCTGCAAAACAGTCCTCTTTATCTGCTCCTACAAACCAGATATATTTTTTGTCCATCAAGTATTTCAAAAAGTCATAATTCTCTGCCTCCAATGCGTAATCAATGATGGTTTTTCCGTACTCGTCGGCATTCAAAACCGGAGAATCTTCTCGGGTCACATACATCTCCCATTCGAGTTCGTCTTTAGAGAAGGCAGCGGCATAATTTGTCAAGCGCGAAGAGGCAGGAACATGGCTCTCCCCTGCGCTGAGGATATCCTCGCAGGACATCTCCAAGAGTTGGCAAAACACCGGGAGATCATAGAGTTGGATTTCCTTTTTCCCATTCAAAATCTGCGACAGGCGATTTGACATTTTCCGTAGCTGCTCACTGTTTGCTTCTTCACCCATAGCTTCAAGGTATTTTTTGCAAAACAGCCGATGGCTTTTAAAGCGTTCTTCTATGTGACTCGTCAAATATTGTCCTATTTTTTCGTTGTCAGCTAATACAAACATCATTTTCATCCTCCCTATATCCGATATCATAGCATATCTCATTTAAAAAAAGTAGCCGCTATTTGGCATATACAAACTGCATACATTTTTTTCTTGGCCTATTTTATGTATGCTAATAGTGTATTGCTGGTCTAAGATTTTTAAATTGCCCCCACAACTTTCGCTCGTAACGCATAAAACGCCAGAGGGAGGCTTGCCAATATAACAAGTCTCCCTCTTAAATAGCCACAAGTCTTATGTGTATAGTCTAACTTTTCCCCTGATATCGTTATTCCATCATACCCAGCTGTTTTTTATGAATAACTGTTTCGACTGATCACTAGACTGTCAACAGTTTACATTTCACTCCGCCTTTATCCACATTACGGACCAAGCACATACATTTGCCGCCGTTACATCATTTGCGCATGTTTCAATATATCCGTCAAAATTTACAATGTCCTGCTCATTCCTATTCCAATCTAGTTATCATCAGCATTACACAGCTTTTCATTCCGATGTACACATTGGCAAGCCTAAGATTGCTTTATAGATTGAAACTTTCCCATAATCGTCAACAATGTGACCATTGTCAATCCGATTGTGTACAGCTCGATAAGGTACATACCCCCCATCCTAGTGGTCACTGCATATAAAATAACGAAAACTAAGGATATTATTTTAAGTCTGCGCTGAAAACAGACAATATCTTCCGTATCTAACTTTCTATTACTGTGTTGGACAGGCGATAGTACCAGCAGCACAATAAGATCAAGAAGCGCTACTGTCGTCATTCCCCACCAACCGAAATTCAGCTTTGTTGCAAAAAGAGATAAAAAAATAACGGCGCAGGAAAACAGGTAGCATCCAATCCTTGTTTTGGCATGGAAACCACCTGTATTGCGCCGAAATATGTAAAATACAGCAAAAATAACAGCAAATTCAAGAAGTTTATTCATATATAATGCTATCACCAGATAGGATGTATAATGCAGTGCTTTTAACAAGGTAGCTTCTACACCAAACTTGTACACCTCCACATCTGCAACATCTATTGAATTGCTCTCCATTAAATTTTCTATTACTTTATTAACTAATATTTCACTTACACTCTTCACTGTTTCTTCTTTCTTTTAAACTTGTTGGCAGCTTTTGGCATAGGCGGCTGATAGCCCAAGCACAAGCAAACACTATCTGCTTCTTTCTGAATATTCTTGTCCACAATCCNGACAATCAGTTGTGATAATACTTTCTTCATCTACATTGTACCTCCTTATAAAAATATAATAATTGTTATTTTACCCTATTAAATCAATAAATCAATACTTTTTGTAANATGTACAACNTTTTGTCCTGATGTACAACCATGAATTACAAAACTCTAAGACTACTCTTACTATTTTCCTCAAAAATAATAAATCTAAAGCAGAAGGGATGAAACCTTGAGCCGTTTCATCCCTTCTGCTTTAATCATCTATTCTATTTAAAACAATATCACATATAAGCAATTTGTCAGAACACTTATATAGGATGCTGCCCCAATAAGCATTTACACATTTTTGTATATTGAGCAGCCCTATACAAGGATTTCCACTTTCTGTGGCATCTATCATGCCATTTTTTATGGGAACCTCATTTTCAATGCTGTTTTCTATCCGGATACACAGCATATCATTACGTTCTTTTATAATAAGCCCGATATAACGATTTTCTTTCCCCTTCTTGCATGCCTCCATTGCATTATCAATCAGATTCCCAAACAAAGTCGTCATGTCAACAGGTTTTATAAAATTAACATCCGCATCCGATATATCAATCTTAAAATTAATATTATACTTGTCTGCCATTCTTTTCTTATCTGAAAGCAGGCAGTCTAATACCGGATTATTGATATATTGATACGGCAGGAGAGGTTTTAACATTTCCTTTATCTGCTTGGCATAATGAATGGCTTCCTCTCTTACATCCGTCTGATACAGTTCTTCCACCATCTTCATATGTTTATCAACATCATGCAGAATAGCCGCTGCTTCTTTATACTTTTCGCACTGCATCTCATAGTTTTCATACTGAAGCTTTTCCTGCTGCTGCATCATTTCTACCTGCAGCTTGTAATAATTCCTCTCTTCTGAATACTTGATAAAATGAAGAAAATATACATTGGCAAATAATGTACATCCCATAATAGCCATTAATATGATCGGTTTTGTGTCCAAAACACTAACCACAACAATCGATAAATTTATCATGCTGTAAACAAACATGATGAAATAGAGTCCATAATGTTTCTTCGTTCCTGACAGGCTTCTTTTCCAAATCCTGCTGACTATTGTATAATATAAGAATATCAGAACCAGCTTGGAGAACATCGTCTCTATGCTCTTCTGTACCGTCATACTTGAAGGCATCAGATTAAAAGCATTCAATATGGTATCTATTAAAAGTACCCCAAAACCTTCGCATATAACAGATGCTGCAAAAAGCGCTTCCGCTTCAAAGACCCTTAAAATCTTTTTAACGCTTTCTTCNTAATAGAAAAAGTANCTGATGATTCCAAACAGTACAATATTCGTTACTGCATTCAGCGNAGCATTCATGCACATATTGACTAACNTNACAATGCATATGCTAACGCNATATGCAGCAATATNTACCNGTTTANCATGATACATTNCAGCAAACCTGTCATTTAAAAACTGAAACAGAATATAATAAATAATCGCACATGATACAAACGAACAAAACAATAAAATTAATGCATCCATATCCTATCGGAATGAATCATNCAGATNTTCATTCATCCTNTCCTTAAATTCNTTGACNCTCCNTTGTNACNGNGGCACTTNTCNGCCGGTATCCAGCNGAATGTCATACATCTTNACCNNCATGACTCTCTCCAGATTAACCAATATCCCACGGCAGCACACCTCAAAGCCCAGAGGCCGCATTCTTTCCTCAAGCTGATTCATTGCCTCGGCGTATACATACTCTGTTGACCTTGTCACAATTTTTATTTCTTTCTGCATTTTGATATACTCAAAATAAACAATCTCCTTCACAGGAATTGATAAGACAGATCTTACCAAGTCTTCCCCATTAAGACGATACCGGACATTATGGAAATCCACCAGAAGTTCCTGCATCCCCTCGCTGTCCTCAAAAAACTCCTTAATCTGCTCCTCTACAACTGAAAGCTTTAAAGGCTTCTCCAGAAATGCAAATGCATGTGTTCTGTTCATAGCCTCCTTGCAGTACTGCCCAAAGTTTGTCTGGAAGATGATTTTGATGGAGCGGTTTTTCCGGTGTATATGCTTGCCAATCTCTATTCCGNNTTCTCCATTCATTACAATATCCAGAAATATCANATGGAAAAGTNATGCTGCCNGCATCAGGCTCTCGCCAGATTCGTATTCCTGAATATCATAATTCACGGAGTATTTTTCCATCACTTCCTGAAGTATGGATTTCAAATGCAAAATATCCTTTTTCTCATCATCACAGATTGCTATGTTTATCATAAGTATTTCCCCTATTACAATTAATGGTGTTTCCATTATTATACATCCTGAAACTTCATAATTCTACATATATTTAGAAATACACCAATTNAAAACGGGGCATCATAAAAAGCCCCCCGGCTTATTAACAACCGGGGGTATATGATTTTATGTTCTTTTCAAGTATTTACTCTTCTCCTCCTTCTACCATAATAGTAACTTCCCTTGCAACCGTACGGCCTTGCCCGTCCTCTTCCTGAACAAAGGAAACGGTCTGTCCTGCCTTGAGCCTCTTGAAACCTTCCATGTTGATGCTTGAGAAATGGACAAAACAGTCTACGCCGTCTTCATCGGAAATAAAACCATAACCCTTTCTCACATCAAACCATTTCACAGTTCCTTTTGTCAAATTCTTTTCTNCCATCGAATTTTCACNCCTTTTCTTCTTATTNGTANTGTACATCNNGTATGACAANNCGAGAANGGCATGGCGGACTTGAACCGCCTNTACCATTCTGCCCTTTNGCATCAATTTTTCGGCGCAATATNCCAATCTNNCCNTAGATTTCNGCTAATCTGCACCGAATCTGTCAGGTTGGCAGACAGCATCCCGCCCGGTGTCCAGCTATCCATGACATAAGTGTATACGGTATAATTTCCGTCAGGCATCCATATAGGAGAGAAATGTGTCCTTCGCCCATAAGTAGAATACTCATTGTTTTTAAATTGGTACTCTGCCTCCATTCCGCTGCCCATCCTCTCAAGCAGCCGCCAATAAGTCCTATAATAAAACTCTGGAAAATAGGAGACTGCTGTCTGCGACCCCGTGACCGCCGAAGTCTGAGTTGTCGTTGTCTCTGTATTGACCGCAATGTTAACACCATATCCACTCTTGATTACAGAGCCTGCAATTGTAGGATTTTTATCGTCTGGTGACAGCTCCATAGATGCGCTCATCGAGGCGCTACAGTGTTCCAAATTGAACTCCCACCAGCCTTCATCTACCCATTCGCCGTCATCCTCCCAGCTCCCGTGCTCTGTCGTGCATCCTGCAGGGCAGGAATCATCATGTGAGCCGGATTGCCAACTCCAATCACTGTGCCATATCCAATGTTCCCGCCACCAAGGAACCCAAATGCTCCAATATGTACTGCTTTTTTCCGGGTTTTCTGGTATTTCGGCATTGAAAGAGGAATAAGAATCATACCTGTCAGTGGCGATGGGATTTGGCGGATCATTCCCATCAAGGTCAACAATCCTTGCCTTCATGCTTCCCTGTCCTGGTGTGCCGCCCCCATTGGTGCTGACGGATATCGTGACTATCTGCGGGGTTGACGGTGTTCTCCATCTTACCCAGGCGAGCTGTGATGCTCCTTCAGGATAATAGACATTCTCCACAGTATAACTCCTTCCATCAACCTGAAATGTCACGCTGACCGGATGATCGGGGTCTGACTGTCCGCCAGAAATGGATACAGCAGTGATAACCTCCGTATCGACTCTGTATTCGTAATCTACCGCCTCCCATTGTGAAGGTCCGACCATTTCATTAAATCGTACAATGCCTATTCCTAATGAGGAAATGATACTTTCATTGGAAACTCGTTCCGTCTTTGAACCAGTCCACGCCGGGAATCCCAAATCCGATGTTTCCAGAAAAATGGCAAGCGGCAGATTTTTGTGCGACAAAGTATTCATATGATAGTACATCAGACCGCTAAGCATCTGGTCATACATGGCAGCTTCTGTTGCAGTCACCGCCGTCCTTGCACCCTGAAATGTCATATACACAAGCGGTTCAATCAACAGTTTATATTCACCGTTTATTAATGTGTCAAAATCAAATCCACAGTAACCAGCAATACTACGGATTATCTGCTCATCTGTAAAGTAACTCTTAATCTGTTCTATGTTACTGCCTCCAGAAGCTGTAGTAATGATTTTGGGAAGCGGCTGCACCGGTATGACATAGGTGTATGTTCCTGTATCTGGTGTCAGAGAAGCTCCATCACGATAAGCGGCTTTACTTTTTTTAGTGAAGTGTACTACAATGTTTCCAGGATTAACATTGGTTATATCCACGGATGCAGACACTGCAGCTCCATCCGATTCCCGAACAACAGTTACCCTCACGCCTTCATCACCATTAGCCCACTGATTGCTGCTGGTACCCACTCCTAAACCACTACCGCCGCTGTCCATATTTCCTTCACCTGCGGCATGCACTGTCTCTGCCCAGAAAAAGGGCAAAAATAAAAGCAACATGAGCAAACATGCCGCTTTTCTGATGATATTCATACATAACCTCGCTTTCTACAAAAGAGGACACCTTACGGTGTCCCCTTTGTTTAATCCATAATCCCTATTGTATTTCCGTTCTCATACATATCATCTGCCTGTGTGCCGGATGTTCCGCCACCGTTGTAATCTATCCAGCCGAAACCCTCTATGAAAATCTTGCCGCCGCTTACCTCCCCATTTTGAGGAGAACCGGATGTCCCTGCACGATCTGTTCCGGAATTTTCTGATGTATCTGCTGGGATTTCCATGTTTGCTGGTTTTTCATTAGAGCTGTTCGGCTCCATTTCCGTAACTTCTGCTGGCGGTTCACTTGGTTTGCTTTCCTCAGTCTTTATCGGATCATTCTGGATAGACTGTGTAGTATCATTTGTATCGGAAGTTTTCACTGAATCAATCGGCTCGGCAGATATTGAGAGTTCCTTCGTATCCTGTGTTGCCAAACCTTCATATTCCGCATCAACAACTACACCCCCATCATCCTCGGCTGCCTTCGGGATGTCCACTGCCGCCTTAACCGGCTTGTCCGTTAACAGGGTAAAGCGGATTCCGCAGAAAGCGCCGATTCCAACTACAAACAATGCTGCCACTAATGCGATTTTCTTTGTCTTATCATTCCACTTTCTCATACAATCCCTCCTTACTTCATTTTCTAATTCTATTGTAATATACTCTTTTCCATATGTCTAATTTTCAACATTTTTTTATTAAAATTTAGGGGTGTATGCAGCTTTGCTCCGTACAGTGATTGTCATGTCCGGAAATACTTTCTGAAGGAAAGATACCGGCACTTCCAGCCTTACCGTAGCCTCTGCCTCAAAGGAGCTTGTATCGCCGGATGCCAATCCTGCATTATGGATATGTACCTGCAAATCCGTAATCCGATATTCTGTTTCTCCATCCGATGTCACTCTGCAATGATACCCTCCATCTTCCTGCAGCCCAAGCAGTCCGTCCAGCCTCCCATAGATATCACCATATCTCAGACTCTCCTCAAAGGCGCCGTCCATCGGCTGGAATCCAGCCGCATATCCCTCACGCACCGCATGGTATACATCCGCATAGTTATCATTAATGGTGGATATAATCGCCTCCTGCATTGCATCCTTTACACCTGCCGCCACAATCATAAGCCTTGCAAACTGCATGATGACAAGGACAAGCATCAACAGCGCAAGCGTTACCGCTGCAGCAAGCGGCATTCCATTTCCTTCCTTATTATTAATGATTCTTTTACAGGCTTTCATCATTTATGGTACACCTCGCTTTTTCCGCTTGCCCTCGCCTTTAGCTGAACTGGAAAGGAACCAAAGCCTCCGAACAATCCGATGTCTCTTTCTAATGCAAGCGTTACCGTTACCTCTTCGTTCAGCTGGATGTTTCCTGTCCTAGACCATGATACGGATGGGTACAATCCCGTTTTTTCATTTAAGACCTGTTCCCTGTCGCTTGTTTCGGGACCTACACGCCCTGCTATTTCCGCCTCCCTCACAAGCTCATCTGCAAAATTATCAAGCTGAAGCTTCACGACATATATAGGATATATGCGCACAGCAAACGCAATCACTAATATCGCGCATAGAACCAGCACAACGGTATCAATATAGCCTTCCCCATCTTTGCTTAATAAGATGTTTTGTTCTTTCTTCATACGCACCTCCTATATCATGCTGCTCATGGACTTTAGAATTTCATATCCAATAATTATAATATAGGTAATCATAAAGCACATCAGCATAGCAAATGAGTATTTCCGAATTTTCGGTGGAATTTTCTGTGCTTTTGCCTTCAGCCGCTGTATCTCTATCTGCTTAAAGTCATGCACAAGCATCTGGAAATATACCACGCTGTCGTCTCCCCTCAATACACCTATCAAACCTCGTACAATGTCGGACAACTGCGGCGAATTTAACCTTGCCTCAAAGCGTGTCAGTGCTGCCTCGTAGCTGGAGGATCTCATATCTGCACATACAATATCCAGCTCCTGCACAAACTCCGGACCTGCATTTTTCTTGTAATTCTCCAGAATGGACAGCACATCCCTGCTGTTTTTTAGCTCCTGTTCAATGGTAGATGCAAATCTGGACAGCTCATCTTCTATGGCTTCCCTTTTTTCGCGAAGCTTTTCATCCGCTTTCCCTATCTCGTTAAAATAAATCATGATACCCACCATAAGCACTATGATTGCTACCAGCGGAAATATATACAGGCAGGGAATAATCCCAAGCATGACTAATGCTGTCTTTATGATTGCATAAGAAGTGTAGACCTCCGGTGATATATTCATTCCTGCCGCCTTCAAGGTTGCCGCCAGTCGCGCCTTCTTATGCGGATTCATAGGCAAGTGTCTTGATAATGCCACTGCCCCGTCCATAATCCACATAGCTGCTGTTTTTGCAGTTTTTTTCTCTGAGCGCCCCACCATTGACATAACCTTTATCGTCTGTATGGTCGGAATTTGAAACACATCCGCAAGCATCAGGAACAGTCCGGCGGCGAAAAATCCCCCAAATAGAATCATTAGTATTACCATTGTTCCTCCTATCTCCGATACTCAATCGGTTTTGTCAGCCGTACCACTCTCGCTGCCGAAAAGAAAATGACCACAGCCGTAATACTCAGCATGACCTGCCCGATTATGGTTGTCATCAATGCGTTATACCAATCCCGGTTCAAAAAGTAAAGCAGTGGTATGTTCCCTACTACCAGGGTTACCATTGTGATGAACTCCTTGCGCGGTTCATAAACCATATACTCTAAATCCGCATTTACCAAGCGCATATCCGATAATTTTGCCACAATTGGAGTCAAGATGGTCTTTAAGCTCCTGTCCGTCTGGCACTCCTGCAGTGCATCGCACCATTCCTCAAAAGTGTCATTGTGGATTTTTGTCTTCAGTTCCTTCAACGCACTCTCTATATCCGGATCCACAAGGCGGATGCGGGATGCAAATTCCTGAAAAACCGTCTGCACAGGCGGATTCAAGTAGCATACGCTTTCCTCAACCGCTGTCAGGATATCTTCGTTTCTCAGATAAGATGTGGTAATGATGGAGAGTGCCGTCTCCAGCTCGGNGGCAACATCTTTTTTAAAAGAGTTCGCCGTAAGCCTTATATACNAGNACNGCAGAAATAANCACCCTGTTGCNAGCACAGGGACAAGAAAAAAGTTTCCCATCAATATAGCTGCTGATGCGCCCACTGCAAANNACAATAGTGNCGTCGTGCAGAGCAATGGANACTGANTCTCTCTTCCCGTCACATTTAGAATTTCCTGCACTTCCAGAATTTCCCGTTTTAGAGGCGACATCTTTCTTGAATTGGTCTCTTCCAATATAGTCTCCTGCATATTTTTAGGTTTTCCAAGTATTCCCCTGAATAAGTCTTCCGTAAAATCTTCAAGACGGATGCCGCCTACAAAGAAGCACCCTGTAATCATCCCTATACAGGCAGCCAACTGTAATGTCAGCATTTCTTTTCCTCCTCCCCAATTATCTTCAACAAGGTTTCCTTGGGCATTCCGTTTTCCAGAAGCCTTCTCTTCAATCCCTCGGAGATTCCGTTTACCTTTTCATGGTCGCCCTTAATCACAAATTTTGTTCCTTCCATACGATTCTCCCTGATATGATAATGGTACAGGGTACGGAAGTTATAATTCCCATCTGGCAGAATTTCGCATTCCATGATCTCCATGATTTTACGCCTCTTGTTCTCAAGCTGCTTTGTGAACACGATAATAGGAAACGCCTCTGTCACCAAGGACATCAGCGTTTCATCTTTAATGTCATATTTTCTTTTGCAAAGCGTACACATTCTGCGGTATGTGGACTCACAGCTGTTGCTATGGATAGTCGTAAGCACGGTATGCCCGGTACGGGCAGCTTCCTGAGCTGTATATGCCTCATAGCTTCTCATTTCTCCTACGCAGATGATTTCCGGATCAAAGCGCAGCGCCATATCCAAAAGCAGGTCCTGGTCGATGTTCTGCTTTTCGTTCTCTGATGCTCTGGTGATTGTATGAATAACGCTGTTGCATACTGCGCCATCGCGCTCCCTGACAAGATCAAGCTCACGGCTTCCGTTTTCTATTGTAAAAATACGCTTGCTGTCTGGTATCGTGCCAAGTAGCCAGCCGGTTACCGTTGTTTTTCCAGAACTTGTTGCTCCAGCCACACATATGCTGATTCCATAGCGAAGGCACTCCGAGAGGAAATCAAGCTCCTCCTCCGTCGCCGTCCCGCCTTTTACAAAGTCATCCTTTGTAAGCGACATCGGATTTACAATACGAATGGAAACTGCCACGCCCACATCTTCGTCAACTAGCGGTGTTTTTAAGACCGCGATGCGGATGTTCTTGCTCAAATGCCCCAAAACAGCAGGACTCGCATTATCCAACACCATTCCTGAAACATGCAGCATCCTCCTGATCACATTGATGGCATGTTCCGGCGATTCAAAATGCTCTTTCAGCTTCTCACAAGTTCCATCGGAATACTGTACCTCAATATCTCGCCATGAATTGACGTTTATCTCCTCTATACCGGTGCCGAAAATGTATTTTGTCAGGAAAGAAAACTCTGCCATTTCCGCATATATGGCATCTATCAGCTCCTCCTCCGTCATGCCTTTCACCAAAATCCGATAGTCCATGACATACTTGCCAATATAGCGCTTGATCTGTTGTTTTACCTCATC
>WFLX010068215.1_pt1 | contig 25860 bp, 18 predicted proteins | sample 4967041 | NCBI WGS metagenome assembly WFLX01 (sample SAMN12857096, study PRJNA449069) | gut metagenome | isolation source: stool from male and female vole | host: Microtus ochrogaster | place: USA:Florida | collected 2017
ACACGATATTCAACCGCATCTATTAAAGTACAAGTTACATCATAGCCCACTTCCCTCAAACTATCTAAGAAAAAATTTAATACATTCTTAAATTTATCGTCAAGAATACCTTTTACATTCTCTATTACAAAAAAGTTAGGTTGTTTACACCTTATCAACTCTATATATTTGAGAAACAACTTACCTCTATCATCTTCCAATCCCCTTTGATTACCACCAACGCTCCAGGATTGACAAGGCGGTCCACCAATAAACCCATCGCAATCGGGAATAAGATTTGGTGGCACGGTGCAAATATCACCAATTACTAAATTTGTTTCAGGATGATTATAACTGTAGGTCTCTTTACATTTCGCATCCAATTCATTTGCCCAAATGATATTGAACCCTGCTTGCTTAAATCCTAAATCTAACCCCCCACATCCGGCAAAGAAAGAAACTACACGCATTATAAACCCTAAGAACTATTCAATAGAATTAAACTCTCTTTTATGAAATGACATCATGACTGACATCAACTCTAAATTACAAATATAACTATTTTTTTAATAATTGTAATATCAAAACATCAAAATCTACAGAGGATATACCCAATTTTTTACATTACATTATTAAGGAATATGCAGAAACGCAATTATTCCCAAGTAATGCACTATGAATTAATCAGTTCCGTTTTGACACTTTCTCTTTTTTAGTCCATATTTAGTTTTATTCCGTCTTACATCGCATTTAAATTTAAATTTTTGTGTGATTTTTTTGGGAAAAATTTTGTGGGTTTTAAAAAATGTTGTAACTTTGTAACCGCTTCCGACAGGGAGTCACAACAATCGGGGTGTAGCTCAGTAGGTTTAGAGTACGCGTCTGGGGGGCGTGAGGTCGCAAGTTCGAATCTTGTCACCCCGACTGAGAAAAAAGCTTATCAGATTTTTCTGATAAGCTTTTTTTGTGCCATCCATTTGCAATGTTTTTTTAATACATGCCGAAGGCATGTCCGAACGTTGCTCGGAGGGGCGATTGTTGGTGCGTACGCGATTAATCACGTACCTACCGGGTTGGCTACTTACAGAAATAATAATGGGACATGCTTTTTCGGCATGTCCCATTGTTATTTGCATTTGACACATGCCAAAGGCATGTCCCTGTGATGCTCGAGTTGATACTACTCGGGTTACCAGCGGTTTACTATCTTTTGACCGGCAGCGATGTAGATGCCGGCGGGGAGAGCATTGAGTTCCTCGACAGTAGCGTTACGTCTGATAATCATGCCCTGAGTGTTGTAGATATCGAAATACGCGGGAAGCACCGCTATATTTGTCAGTTCAGGCTTGGCAGAAGTGTTGGGTTCGATAGTATAATCTGCACATACGCATACCATATCACCATCCACATTGAGCGACTGCACGTCAGAGGTGAAACGATATTTACCCGGCATTGTAGCAGGCACGGATGTCTTGAAGACTACAGTATTATCCTCTACATTTCCCTGCGGATAGAACTGATATGCGGTAGTCTGGCTGCGCAGCCATGCAGTGCCCCATACCACCTTGATATTCTCAGCATAGGGGAAACCGACCTTAATCTCATTCAGAGAATTAACTACTGCATTGGTGGCAGGCTCCAATACCATGTCATAAAGGACGCCCTCAATCACCTCAAAATCATATTCAAATGAGTTGACCCACATATTGCCTGTCGCCAATTTCACCATATAGAGACCGTTGGCTGTCACGAGTCTGTAAAGACCGGGAGCCGGGCAGATACGTGCGTCGGCACCGAGGGTGTTTTTAAGGAATACCTTATTGGCATTCTCGGGAATTTCATTACCCTTCTCATCCTTATAGAACTCATACGTGGCGCGATAGTCGGCTATCTTCACTCCGAGCGAACCGTCTTCGTTGACAGCATAGAGATAGTTACCGCCCATAGTGTTGACAGTGCTGCGTGTCTCTCCCTCCTGGAGTATGATCTCTATCACACCGGGGAATTCATATACCTCACCTGCTTCGGGCTCAATGGCCGGCTGACCGAGACCTACCTTCGGAATGTGATACTGGAATGTCAGATCCTTGCATGCTGATGCTATTCCTTCGCTGTCATAAAGAGTGAGGGCACCTGCAGGAATTCCAAGGTCGTATGTGCTCGGCTTGGTAATGGGATTTACCAGAACTACCTTCACTGAATTGCCTTCGGCGGTAACATCTATGGCGAAGCTGTTGCCGTCATCATCGACGCCTGTCTGGTTGTCATCGGTGAAGTTTTCACCACCGTAATGGTCGATAAGTTCAATCTTATGCTCGGCATTCGGATTTATCTCAACGCGTGCTGACTTACCGAAAGTCACCAAAAACTCCTTGAGTTCGGCGAGAGGTTTTGACTCTTCGGGATAAATCGAAATGCCGTTCAACTCCATCACGTAGTTGAGTACGATAAGGGAATTAGGAGTTTTGTCTGCGCCCACAAGGAAGAATCCCTCGGGAATAGTCACCTGATAGTGACCGCCGGCAAAACTTTCGGCAGACTTCTGGTTGAAGAACGACACCTGCCATACGTCAGCGTAGAAGTTGTCATATTTCACCTGAGAGGTGTTGGAGGCCGGCACATTTGCGATGACGTTGCCGTCGCGTGTCACGGTGATGTAGATATCCCTTGTACGGTCTACCTCCGCACCACCTCTGAAGTTAAACACCATGCTGGAGAAACCCATCTCATAATAGTCAAGGTCAAACTTGCCGGGTGCCGGACTGAGGGATGTAAGTTGATCCGCACCGATGTTGGTCATATCCTGAGCGGACAGTGTGGCCGACATAAGCACAGATGCTGCAAAAAGTAAAAGCTTTTTCATAAAAAAGGTTGTATTTGATAAAAGAATGTTTGATTATGCCAATAAAGTTAGTTAAAAAATTTTTAAAGTTGCGAATATGCAGGAGAAAAAGTATCTCCGAGCGAGACATCGCCGGTAGTGGCGCCACGTTTCAGCCACTTGACGCGCTGGTCGGACCGACCGTGAGTAAACGAGTCGGGCACGGAATATCCCTGTGCCTGACGCTGGAGATAGTCATCGCCTATCTTGGATGCCGCATTGAGTCCCTCCTCTATATCGCCCGGCTCGAGAGAGCCAAACATCTCATTGTCATTATACGCCCAGATGCCGGCATAGAAGTCAGCCTGCAGTTCGAGACGCACGCTGATCTCATTAGCCTCCTTTTCGGAGACGCGAGCCATCCGCGAATGAGCCTTATCGAGAGTGCCGAGCAGATATTGCACATGATGCCCTACCTCATGCGCTATAACATAAGCGTAAGCAAAGTCTCCCCCCGCTCCCATCTGACGCTCCATCTGTTTGAAAAACGACAAATCGATATATACGGTGCGGTCTGCAGAGCAATAGAATGGTCCGGTTGAAGATGTGGCGCCCCCACACCCCGACTGCACGGAGCCGCTGAAGAGCACCATGCGAGGAGGAGTATACTGCAGACCCATCTTCTCAAACTCTCGCGTCCACACATCTTCCGTGCCGGCCAGGATCTGAGAAGCAAACGTGGCCATCTCTTCATCTTCTGCTGATAGGGGCGTCTCCTTACCGGCCTGAGTGATATTCTGTGTGCTGCCATCGAGATGCGAAATNNCATCNATCGGATTGCCGCCNATAAGCCATGTCACCACANCCGCGATGATNAGCCNGGCCACACCACCTANGCCGGCCACACGTCCGANACCTCCGCCGCTGCGCCGGCGGTCATCCACGTTACTGCTCGTTCGTCTTCCGTCAAGTCTCATAAGTGTATTTTTTCTTCTGAGTCATCAGACATACTGATCGCCGAAGCGGTCTTTGACGTCATTCACCATCTGGCGTATCTTCTGCTCCATATCCTTCGGGCAGATCAGCAACGCATTGCCGGCATCGGCCACTATGAAGTCTTTAAGGCCGGCAGCCACCACTATCTTATCACCCGTCACGGCAAACATCGTGTCCTTGCAGTCAGAGGCAAGCACACGGGTGTTTTGCGTCACATTGCCGTTGCGGTCTTTGGGCGAAGCATCATAAAGAGCCTTCCAACTGCCTACGTCGCTCCAGCCAAGATCCACGGTCTCCACAAAGACATTGTCGGCCTTCTCCATAATGGCATAGTCAATGGAAATTGAGGGCGAAGAGGGGAAATTCTCCTGAATAAATGCCTCTTCGCGTGGAGTATCCCACACGGCGGAGCCTTTTTCAAACAAGGAGGCTATCTCCGGTGCATATTTATCAAAAGCGCGAAGCACTGTGTCCGCTCGCCATAGAAACATGCCGGCATTCCAGTAAAATTCGCCGGTGCTGAGGAAGAGTTCCGCCATCTCGAGATTTGGCTTCTCGGTAAAAGACTTCACCTTGAAGAAATTGGAAAGCCCGTGCACTTTGACACCTTCCTGTATGTATCCGTAGCCGGTCTGCGGAGATGTGGGCTGTATGCCGAGCGTAAGAAGGCGGTCACCGGCCTCCACAAACTCAAATCCGCGTTCCAGAGCCTCTAAGAATGCCTTCTCCTTAAGCACAAGATGGTCGGAAGGGAGAGTGACGATAGAAGCCAACGGGTCGCGGGCATAAATATGATGAGTAGCCCAGCAGATGCATGGAGCGGTGTTGCGACGAGCAGGCTCTTTCAGGATATTTTCAGCGGGAATATCGGGAAGCTGCTCCTGTATCAACTTGTCATACTGCTTGTTGGTGACAAGATAGATATTCTTGGCCGGGATAAGATCACGCACACGGTCTACGGTAAGCTGCAACAGACTCTTGCCGCTCCCGAAGAAGTCGAGAAACTGCTTCGGCTTCTGCTCGCGGCTATGCGGCCAGAAACGCGAACCGACACCGCCACACATTATCACACAATATCTCATGGTAATTCTCTATGTTAATGGCGACTACACTTTATTGTAAGGGCGAGGCAGCCCGTGGAGCCTTAAACTGATGCTTCACGCCTTCCACCACGTTGAGCATAAAGTCTCCGAGTTTTTCAGCCTCACCGATAAGGTCCATGAAGAAGATGCCCTCCTGATAGTCGTACGCCTTATTGTTGATGTTATAGATGTTATCATCACGCAGACGGTTGCGGAAATTATTGATTTCGCGCTCCTTATTATATGCCGTGATAATTTTGGAGTCTTCGGGAGTCTCCATCTCGCGCAGCAACTCAAGCATATTGGTCATCGCTCCGCGCACCATACCATACATTGTATCTATCTCACGGTATATTCCTTCTTCAAATTCCACATGATTGTCATTCTTGCGGTTGAGCGTTTTGGCTATATTATAGCAACTGTCGGCTATCGATTCTATTTCGCTGATAATGCGAAGCATGCCCGCAATGCGCATCTTACCTTCCGGACTGAGCCGACCCTCAGCCACGCGGTTGAGGAAGTTGCCTATCTCTATCTCCATACGGTCTGAGATNCCCTCATACTTTTCAAGGCGGGAGAAGAGTNCGTTGTAATTNTCTGCCTTCACGTCNGTATGTANGAGTTGCACGGCCATATCCAGCATCTTGTCTACACGCTCGGCATATACCACAATCTCCTTCTGGGCCTGAGCGATGGAAAGTTCGGACGTGCCAAGCATACCGCGTCCGATATACTTGAGGGAGAATTCCTCATCCGACTCCTTGTGACGCGTAGGCATAAGCCAGCATACGATCTTTACGTACGCCTTGGTAAACCATATCATAATCATCAGGTTGCAGGCATTGAATACGGTCGGGAACATTGCCAGCGCGAAGGCCATTGACGATTGAGCCTTGGAGGTAAGGTGTCCGGCATTGTCAAGCAGTGTGGTGTCAGCCATCTGCATTTCTTCCGCCTTTGTGATCTCAAGCGGATTAAGTCCGTTACACCATTGTGTGATATCAGCCACGAAGGCCACAAACGGCTTGAATATAATCAGTACCAATATTGAGCCCAATACGTTGAAGAGCACGTGGCCCATCGCCGTGCGCTTCGCAGCGAGATTACCGCTCAGCGAGGCAAGCACCGGAGTAATCGTCGTACCGATATTGCCACCGAGGATGATGGCGCAGCCGAGCTCGTAACTGATCCATCCCTGCGAACACATGATAAGAGTGATGGCGAATGTGGCTGCCGAACTCTGGGCTATCATTGTCAGCACGATACCTATTCCGAAGAATATGAGCACGGAGCCCATGCCCATGCCGGTGTAATTTTTCAAAAATTCAAGGATCTGCGGATTCTCTTCCAGATTGGGCACGTATGCCGAGATAAGGTCCAGACCCATGAAGAGGAAACAGAAGCCTATGAGGAATTCGCCCAACGACTTGATGGAACTCTTTTTCATAAAGAGCATCGGCACGCCGATGGCTAATAGCATCAGGCTATAGTCGGAGATATTGATTTCGAAGGAGAAGGCGGTGATAATCCAGGTGGTGACTGTCGTGCCTACGTTGGCGCCGAAGATTACTGCCATTGCCTGGGCCAGCGTCATCAGTCCGGCATTCACAAAGCTGACCACCATCACAGTGGATGCCGAAGATGACTGAATGAGCGCGGTAATCAGGATACCGGTGAGAACGCCGGTGANGCGGNTGNGNGTCATTATCCCTAAGATGTTGCGGAGGCGGTCGNCGGCCACCTTCTGCAGACCCTCACTCATCACTTTCATGCCGTAGAGGAAGAGACATACGGCAGCCAAAAGGCAAATAAAGTCGATAATGGTATAGTTCATATACGTGAAATCTTGAAGCACGGCTTTAGCATCTCTCCGTGCTCTTGTTTCTGCAAAGTTAATAAATCTTATGATATCTGATATAGTAAGTGTAAAAAATGAGTATCTTTGTATAAAAATGAGTGAATTTTACAATCATGATAATTTACAATACCACGTTCATGCTTGAACGAAGCCTCTGCGGAGACTTTCTACAGTGGCTTCGNGAAGAGGCTATGCCGCTCCTTCTAAAAGATAATGTAGCCTCACGACCACGCCTTACTACACTTGTGGAAGTGCCGGGTGACCCGGCCTTCAACGAGCATGCTCTCTCGTATGCATTGCAGCTGGAGTTTGCTGACCTTGATGCGGCTCATCACTGGGCCGATGATGCGCTTATGCCTGTAATCGGACGATACACACAGCNCTTCGGAACNGAGAAGGCCGTGGTATTCANCACCATNCTGGNGGAACTAAACNTCTGATGAATAGAGAGGTCAAAGGGTACGAGCGCATCATCATGGGCATAGACCCGGGCACCAACGTGATGGGCTACGCCATACTCGGTGTCAACGGCAAGCAGCCTTCAGTCATCGTCATGGGAGTCATCAAGCTTTCCAAGTTTGAGTCTCACTATCTGCGCCTTGCACGCATATACGAGCGGGTGACAAGCCTTGTCGAGGAGTATCTCCCTGACGAACTCGCCATCGAAGCCCCCTTTTTCGGCAAAAACGTGCAGTCGATGCTGAAGTTGGGCAGAGCGCAGGGCGTGGCTATCGCTGCCGTTCTGGCGCGAGATATCCCTATAGCCGAATATGCGCCGCTCAGCATCAAGCAGGCCGTGACGGGCAACGGTGCGGCCAGCAAGGAGCAGGTGGCCAATATGCTCAAGCATATCCTGAAGATACCGGAAGAGAAAATGCCGGGAGTGCTCGATGCCACTGACGCACTCGCCGCAGCCCTCACTCATCTCTATGAGACACAGAAGCCGGCCATAGCAAAAGGGGCAAAATCATGGGAGCAATATCTGAGCCAACACCCCGAAAGGATAGCCACACGCAAAAAATAGTGTTAAAAAAATTGAATAAATCAATTTGAATGAATATCTTTGCATATTAGACCCCTTTCCACAAAAAATGTTAACGCAGGGGCAGCAGATTTTCAATACACATCCAGCGAAAAAAAGTTAATGCCATGGATAAATATCATGAAGTGTTGTCGTCAAGCACAGTGACGACCGATGACGCGGCAGTCAAGGCCGCAGTAGCGAAGATAATGGAGAAAGCTCCGGAATATGCTTCTCCGGAGGTATATCAGTTTCTCTTCAGTTCGATTGACCTGACTACGCTCTCCACTGAAGACAACGTCAACAGCGTGGCTGAATTTACCAAGCGCGTCAATGATTTTGACAATGACTATCCTCAATATCGCAATGTGGCTGCCATCTGCGTGTATTCCAATTTTGCTGAGGTGGTGAAGACTCATCTGGAGGTGCCGGGTGTCGACATCGCTGTCGTAGCGGGCTGCTTCCCTTCAAGTCAGACTTTCACTGCCGTGAAGGTGGCCGACGTGGCTTTGGCTTGTGAAGCGGGTGCCAACGAGGTGGATATCGTCTTTCCCGTAGGCATGTATCTCGAGGAGAATTATGAGGATCTCTGCGATGAAATCATCGAACTCCGCCATACGGCCAAACACAGCCGCCTGAAAGTAATCCTTGAGACGGGAGCCTTGAAAACGGCTGAGAATATTCGCAATGCCTCCATCCTGTCGCTATATAGCGAGGCCGACTTCCTGAAGACCTCCACGGGCAAGATTTATCCGGGGGCTTCGCTCGAGGCTGCTTGGATCATGTGTCAGTGTATCAAGGAGTATCATGAGAAGACCGGACGCAAGGTTGGCTTTAAGGCTTCCGGCGGCATACGCACTGCAGAAGATGCCCTCGGCTATTATGCTGTCGTGAAAGAGGTTTTGGGCGACGAATGGCTCAATCAGGATTATTTCCGCATCGGCGCCTCCTCGCTCGCCAATGCTCTTCTCTCCAAGATGACCGGCGAAGAGACTAAATATTTTTAATCAAGATATCAGACCCCTCCGTTAACACTGTTACCGGGCAGGTGTCTTACCATAACCGATGACTAACAACATCCTGACATGAAGATCTTAAANTCACTTTCAGTGTCACTCTCCGNATTGCTGCTGAGCTCCGTGGCCCTGAGCGTCTCAGCCACTGAAAAAGCGGCTGANGCTGCNGACGGTAAACGTCAAATGATGTTTGGCGTGGCCTTCNACAACCTTGAAAACCTCTTNGATACCATCAACAACAACGGCAAATACGACCATGAGTTCTCTCCCTCAGGAAAGAATAAGTGGGACGGCAATAAGTATCGCTCCAAACTCCGCAATCTTGCATACGCTATTTCCCAAATGCCCACAACGGCCACTCCGATGGGTCCGGCCATCATAGGCTGCAGCGAGATTGAAAACAAGAGCGTGCTCGAAGACCTGGTAAAGCAGGAGGCTATTAAGGACATGAACCTCAAGGTGGTGCACCACGACAGTCCCGACCGTCGCGGAGTCGACGTCAGCCTGCTCTATAATCCGCGCCTCTTCAAAGTGACCAATGTCACCAATCACACTCTCTTTATCGACTCCCTCCCCTACTTCAAGACTCGCGACCAGATGTGTGTCGTTGGTCGTCTCGGAGATGCCTCACATCCGGAATACGGAAGCGCTCGCATCGCGGTGATAGTCAACCACTGGCCGTCACGCCGAGGAGGAAGCAAGGAGAGCAGCTGGCTGCGTGAGGCTGCGGCTTCGCTCACCAAGCATATAGCCGACTCACTGACTGCTAAATATCCGGAGATAGGCATAATAGTGATGGGCGACCTCAACGATGACCCGAGCAATAANAGTTGCGCCGAGNTNCTCGGCGCCGTCCGCAATCCNGAGGATATCAAGCCCGGTGGCTTCTANAATCCTTTCTGGCGACTGCTCGACGAGNGTATCGGCTCTTACATCTACCGAGGCTCCTGGGACCTCTTCGACCAGATAATCGTCAATTCCAACCTCTATGACGGTAAGTGTGGCGTGAAATTCAAGAACGCCAAGGTGCTCAACTTCCCCTTCCTCATTCAGGCAGACGGACAGTATAAGGGCTATCCCCACCGCACTTTCAGCGGCGGCGCATGGATCAACGGATACAGCGACCACCTGCCCACTGAGATTTTCCTCATTAAAGAACTGAATAACTAATCATTCCTATCATATATGAGACTTTTTCTAACTTTATTGCTATCGGCCGGCATGGCAACGACTGCGCTCGCAGCACCGACCGGCGTCAAGGGACGCCTCGTCGACGCTCAGACGGGTAAGCCGATAGCGGACGCCGACCTCTTGCTGAGCGACCAGCAACTCTCGGTGACATCTGACAATCAGGGCGTCTTTCAGATCAGCGACGCAGCTCCCGGACCGGACATGCTGCAGATTATTGCTTTCGGATACGATGACAAATACGTAGACGTGGAAATCGTACGCGATATCGTGCGCAACCTCGGTGATATCACCATGAACATCTCCGGCTTCGACGGAAGTGCACTCAATTCCGACTCATTTATCTTCGATGAAGACCAGATAGCCGACGATGAGTCCGCTCAGCAGAGCGTCGGTACTATTCAGGGCGCTACAGACGACCTTTTCTATCAGGCTTCATCCTACCAGTTCAGCGTGGCTCGCTTCCGCGCCCGCGGCCTGCAAAACAACTGGCAACAGGGATACATAAACGGCGTGCTCTATAATGACGCCATGCGCAATGTCTTCAACTATTCCGGTCTCGGAGGCATGACCTCAAGCGCCTTCCGCCAGAAAACCACAGACATAGGCCTTTCGGCGGCAAGTTATGGCTTCGGCGCAATCGGCGGCACGCAGAATTATACCACCTACGCCTCACAATATGCTCCCGGCTTCAGAGGCAACCTCTCCTACACCAACTCCAACTATATTCTCCGCGCGATGCTCCAATACAGCACCGGCCTCAACAAGCACGGATGGGCACTCTCTGCCAGCATCATCGGACGATACTCGCCGGAAGGTGTAATCGCCGGAACATGGTATAACTCTCTCGGATACTCACTCTCACTGCAGAAAGTCTTCAACGTGCATCATAGCCTCAACCTCACCACATGGGGCGCTCCGACCGAACGCGCCGGCAACAATGCCGCCACTCAGGAGGCTTACGACCTTGCCGGCTCTAATCTGTATAACCCCAACTGGGGCTACCTCAACGGCAAGAAAATCTCCGACCGCGTCTACAAGACTTTTGACCCGTCAGTAATGCTCAACTGGATATGGACACCGCGTCTCGGCACTACACTCAATACGGCTGTGGCCTTCCGCCATAACGCCTACCAGCGCTCAAGCTTCGACTGGTATCAGGCCAACGACCCGCGTCCCAACTACTACAAGAATCTGCCGTCATTCTACCTCCCCACTGCCACTTTCGACCCGGAAAATCCCACCAGCAACGAGTCGCTCGAATATCTCGACCAGATGCAGCAGTATGAATACATGGTAGACCTTTGGAAAAACGATGAAAGCGTACGCCAGATCGACTGGGACGGCATCTATCAGACCAACCTCCGCAACAACATCTATTACGACCGCGATCCGGAACTGCGCGGACAAAGCAGTTATGTCCTCAAGTATGAGCATCAGAATCAGACGAGCTTCCTGGTAAATACTTATCTCAACCACCGCTTTACGGATATCATCACACTGCAGGCAGGCGCCAGCTTCAACTATACCAACGCTCACTATTTCCAGACCATGAAAGACCTTCTGGGAGGTGAGTTCTGGAGAGACGTCGACAACTTCTCCGAGCGCGACTTCGCCGGCGACCCCAACAAACTGCAGAATGACTTGCGCAACCCCAACCGCCGCGTTACCGTGGGCGACATCTACGGATATGACTACAATATCCATGTCACCACAAGCCGCCTTTGGGCTCAAAATGAAATCAACACTGCTCACTGGAACGTCAACTACGCCGTAGAAATGTCGCATACCGACTTCTTCCGCGACGGACAGATGCAGAACGGCCGTGCTCCGGAAAACTCCTACGGCAAGGGTCTGACCCACGTCTTCACCAACCGCGGCATCCAGGCCGGCGCTACCTACAAGATCAACGGACGTAACTACATCACCGCCCATATCGGATATGGCTCACGCGCTCCGATGATCAGCAACTCTTACGTAAATGCACGTATCAAAGACACTGCCGTAGGCGACCTCAAGTCTGAAAGATATCTTGGCGCTGACCTCAGCTATACTTGGAACTATAACCGTTTCCGAGGCTCTCTCACAGGATACTGGAACGAAACCTGGGATGGCATGCAGCAACTCTACTTCTACGACTATGACCTCGCCACAATGATGTCTTACACGCTCAAAGGCATCAACTCCCGCTATATGGGTCTCGAACTCGGCATGCAATATAAGATACTCGACGGCTTCACAGCTACGGTCACCGCTTCAATCAATAATTTCATCTACAATAACAACCCCATCGGCGTGCGCTCCGCTCAAAACGGCGCTATGGATGACGTAGTGCGCCGCACATACCTCAAGGGCTATCATATCGGCGGCTCACCGCAGCAGGTTTACGCCATCGCTCTCAATTATGCCGCTCCCAAGCAGTGGTTCTTCGAAATCAACGCCAACTATTTCCGCGACGGATACATCCAGCTGGCTCCCACCCGCCACGAAGAACTCCCCGGACTGTGGAAATTCTGCACCACCGTGGAGCAATATGAGGAGAAAGTGAAGGAATTCACCCATCAGGATAAACTCAAGGATGCCTTTGTGATGAACCTCTCGATCGGCAAACTGATATACACCAAGTTCGGCTCGCTCAATTTCAACCTGGGCATCACCAACTTGCTCAACAACCGCAATATCCAGACCGGTGGCTTCCAGGAGTCTAAGATTGACTATACCAACTATAACCTGAATAAATTCCCGAACCGCTACTTCTATGCACAAGGCATAAAGGTATTCTNCAATTTCGGTATCAGATTCTAACCAAAAAAGCAGACTACAACAATGAAAAGTATAAAATTATTACTGAGCATGACGGTCCTGGGGATGGCAGCATGCACCCTTCTTACGGGATGTGTGGAGCAGGCTCAACCCCCGGTGGTGATACCTGATGACGCGCCATTAGGCAATGGCGACTGGAATAATCCTCTCCAGGCCTGGCAGGCACACCTCGGCACCACCAACGGCGACCGAGAAGTCAACTGGGTGACCGGATATATCGTTGGTTGGATTAACACAGACCTCGGCAGCGCAATGACAGAACGCTCATGCGTCTTCGGTCCTCCCTGCAATGTCAATACCAACTTGGTCATCGCACAATATCCTTACGACCCCGCTACATGGGCTGAATTGGGATATACATGGAAAAACTGCGTATCCGTACAGCTCCCCTCCGGCGATGTGCGCTCGGCTCTCAATCTGGCCGACCACCCGGAGAATTTCAACCGTCAGGTCACCATCAAGGGTACTACCGGCGTGAAATACTGCAGCGTATATGGCGTCAAATTCACCGAAAGTTACAACTGGGGTGACGAAGGCATTTATGAAGAGCCCGCAGTAGAGGCCACATTCGTCAAGGCTACGGAAATCAAGAGCGGACACAAATATGCATTCGTACGCGGCTCGCAGGTGGGCATCCCCATCATACCCTCCTACTCATACGGTTACATTTACATGGTAGACTACAAGAGCACCGGCGCCGACTCCTTCACTACGTCAGAAGACAATGCTTTCCTCTTCGAGGCTGAAGGCGAAGGCTTCACCATACGCGACTGCTATGACCGTTATTACTACCTCGAGAGCGCATATACTTCATTCCAGGTAAGCGCTACGAAGCCGGCGGCCAACTATACATGGAAAGTAGTATTTGACACTGACCATTTCAATATCACCAACATCGGACGTCCGAATACGATAGACTGGATACCGACACATTCCAACTTCTCGACCGTGGCCACTTCCGAATACACCAACGGCGGCCCGATGCTGTATGAAATGCAGGAGACAGAATAAGGATGCTTAATTCTAAATAATAACGGCAATGAAAACTTTAAAATATATCATATTCAGTGTGGCCCTCTTAGGCTTGGCATCCTGTCAGGACAGTTATACTGCTCCCGAACTCGAGATACCGGAAGCCACCATGCAGGCCAACACTACCATCGCCGAACTGAAGACTCTCTTCGGCGACGATATGGCCATAGAGACTCCCTATAAGGATGAGGCCACATCCACGCCTTATATCATCAAGGGACGTGTCATCTCCTCCGACGCTTCGGGTAATATTTACCGTATGCTCGTGGTGCAGGACGAAACGGCTGCCATCGCGCTCTCTATCAACCGTGGCAGTCTCTATACCTCCTATCCTTTAGGACAAGAGGTGATAATCAACGTCACCGGCCTCTGGATAGGTCAGTATAACAGCCTCATACAGCTCGGATGGCGCGGCGACTATAACGGCGAGCCTCAGATCAGCTTCATGGCTTACGACCTATTCGCCAATCATGCACAGCTTAACGGTCTCCCCTCCAAAGAATTCAAATACATACCTTTCGGCGGGCAGGCTCCCACGGGTGAACCCTACTGCATCATCTCCTCTCTTGAGCAAATCAACAGCATAGCCGGAGCCGGCGAGGAATACCGCAACATGATGTCTCAGCTCGTGGAGATTCCTAACGTAAGCTTCGTGGACGGCGGCAAGGAGACCTTCGCCCCCTATCAGGATAATGCCGACAGATATATCAAGGATGCAAGCGGGGCCCAACTCAACGTGCGCTGCTCGGGCTACAGCACGTTCTATAACGACACCGTACCCGCCGGCATCGGCACGGTAAGGGGTATCCTCTCACGCTACGGCACAAGCTGGCAACTCATACTGCGCGACACCCGTGACCTGATTTTCGAGAGCAAGGGCTCTAAAGATGACCCCTACACCGTCAAGGAAGTTATAGAGATGAAGAACAACGGACGCAGCGGCTGGGTGAAGGGCTATATCATCGGCAGCGTTCGCGCAGGTATCACCGGCGGCGTGACAAGCACTGACGATATCATCTTCAACGCCACAGCTGCCGAACTTGAAAACAACGTGGTGATAGGCATGACACCCGACACGCGCAACCTGGATGAGATGGCCGTCGTCGAACTCCCGGCAGGCAGCCGTCTGCGCCAGTATGCCAACCTGCTCGACAATCCGGGCGTGCTCGGCAAACTGCTCACCGTCAAAGGCACCTTCAGCGAATACCTCGGCATGCACGGCATCACCGGCAATGCAGGCGGATATTCCGACTTTGAGATACAAGGCCTCATCATCGACGGCATCACCGGCGGCGGCAGCGGCACGGAAGACTCTCCCTATACCGTCAGCTACATTCTCGCCAATCCGGAAAACCAGACCGGCGTCTGGGTGACCGGATATATCGTCGGCTTCGTCAGCGGAACTGACTTCGCTACCGGCGCGCGATTTACCTCCGACACCTCCAATGCTGACTATAGCGGCAACAACGTCATCATCAGCACAAGCCCCGATGGCGCCAATACCGCCAACTCCNNACCCGTAAGCCTCTCCGGCGACGCTCGTAAGATGTTCGGCCTCAAGCAGAACCCCGACAAGTATCGCAAGGAAGTGAAAATACAGGGTAACATCGGCACATCATTCGGCACGGTGGGCATCAGCTCTGTTAACTCAATGTTTGAGATAAAGTAATAGAATGACTAAAAATCTGATTTGGACAATACTCATCCTCTGCGGAGCCTTCTCCGCAGAGGCTGCTTATACTGAAGGATATTACGACCGTATGGAGGGCAAGAGCNAAGAGGCTCTCAAGGCGGCCGCTAAAGAATGCGTGTCGCAACACACCATGCTTGTCTATATGGATCTCCCGACATATTGGCAGTATTCCGACGTATATCCGGAACTCGTGGACGGCTGTAAAAGATGGTGGGAAATGTACAGTGACCAGATGTATCTCATCTCACCGGGACAAACGGCCAAAAGCAGTTTCTCGAAAAACCGTATGCAGCGAGAGCACAGTGTGCCCAAATCATGGTGGAAGAGCGGCGGCTCGGTGGAATACACCCCCTGCTACTCTGATATGTGGAACCTCTNCCCCTCCGACGGAAGCGCCANTATGNCCNAGAGCAATTACCCGCNCGGTGAGGTGGATGTCCCCTCCTTTGACAATGGCGTCACTAAGGTAGGCACACCCATGTCAGGCACCGGTGGCGGCTCCGGAAGCGTCTTTGAGCCGGCCGATGAATACAAGGGAGACTTCGCACGCGCTTTCTTCTATGTAGCCACCGTATACGACGACCTCCCCTGGGTGAGCTATTACAACTGGATGTTCACACAGCAATCCTACCCTACTCTCAAGACGTGGGCATATCAGATGCTGCTCAGATGGTCGCGTCAAGACCCGGTGAGCCAAAAAGAGATATTGCGCAACGANGCTGTGGAAAAATNACAANGCAACCGCAATCNCTTCATNGACTTTCCGGAACTTGCCGAATATATCTGGNGCACACGCNCTACANANACTTTCCGCCTCGCGGAGCAGGACGGCTCTCAGACACCTCCTATCACCGGCCCGGCTGAAATCACCATGCCGGTCAATAATGAGTCGCTCGACTTCGGGCAGGTGGCTGTCTCCGGCTCCGGCACTTCATGGCTTGTCATAAAAGGCAAAAACCTCACCTCTCCCCTCTCTGTAAGAGCCGGAGGTACAGACAAGGAGGCATTCCGGCTCTCCGTCAATTCTATCCCGGCTGCATATATCAACAAGACCGGTGAATATATGCTCACCATAGAGTTTACCCCCACCCGTCTCGGAGAGCATTCGGCCACACTGAGCATATACGATGGTGGTCTGGAGGGTAGCCTCCGTGTCAATCTGCGTGGTGAGGGCTGCAGCGTGCCGACACTTACCCGCCTGACGGCAACAGAGCCCACAGACATCACAGACACGGGATATACCGCACGCTGGAACGCCGCACCGGAGGTGGTAGACTACTACGTAGTGACACGCACTCGCTATACGGCTACCGATGAGGAGAGCGACCAACTCGAGTCTGACACCAACTATCTGCGTATTGACGGTCGCGACCCGGCTGTCATGGAGACTTACAGTGTGCGCTCATCTCGCTTAGGTTATCTCTCCGAAGCCTCCAATACCGTTACTGTTCAAGCCACAGGCGTCGATGGCCTCTATGCGGAGTCTGACTTTGTCACCATCGCTCCTATCGATGAGGGCTTCAGAGTGCTTACCTCAGTCAATCCGGGACGCATCCTCGTCTATGACACCACCGGCGCTATAGTAAGAATCATAACGGAGGCTGCACATGGTGATATCATCACCCTACCCACGGGCATGTATATCATCTGCGGCGATAAGATAAAAAGACCCTGCAAACTGATAATCAGATGAAAGCATCACGCATATTAATTATCGCCGCCATGCTCGGCGGCTCATTGGCCGGTATGGCCGAATATCCCGAAGGATATTATGACAATCTTGAAGGGAAGAAACGCACAGACCTGCGCAATGCTGCCAAAGCTATTGTCAAAGACCATAAGAAAATAGCATACGGCTACAGCACGTGGGATGCATTCAAAAAGACTGACGTTCACTTCGTAAACGGTCGTCAGGCCTGGTGGGACATGTATAGCGATGATGTAGTCTACACCGCAGACGGCCATCAGGGACTCAACATCGAGCATTCGATGCCCAACAGCTGGTGGGGCAAGGATGAGAATGGTGACGCATACTGCGATATCGTCAATCTCAATCCCTCCGATCAGACAGCCAACAGCCAGAAGAGCAATTATCCGCTCGGAGAGGTGGGTCAGGCCACATGGACCAATGGGGTCAGCACTGTAGGACGTCCCGTAAGCGGACAAGGTGGTGGCGCTGCTTACGTCTTTGAGCCGGCCGATGAATATAAGGGCGACTTCGCGCGTCAATATCTCTACATGGTGACTGTCTATGATGATATCGCCTGGCAGTCGCGTTACAACTGGATGTACGACCTCACCTCGATGACATTCCTGAAGCCCTGGGCTGCAACATTGCTGCTCAAATGGTGTGAGCAAGACCCTGTGGATGCAAAAGAGACTCGCCGTAATGACAACATCTACAAGGTGCAGGGCAACCGTAACCCCTTTGTCGATCTGCCGGAACTCGCGCAATACATCTGGGGTGACAAGAGCAATCTCCCCTTCACTCTAAATCCCGAAAGCGGTGTGAATGAGACTGCCGTTCAGGCCGATGAGGTCGTCGCGGCATATAATCTGCAAGGCGCGCCCGTAAATTTGGAGAGCGCCGACAAGGGTGTATATATCATTAAATACAAATCAGGAACAACTGAAAAAATAGCAAAATGAAACTGAAACACATCATAACGATTTCCTGTATCCTCGGAATGACAGCCGGAATGACAGCTGCTGCCCCGGATGGATATTACGACAAACTTGAAGGGTGCAAAGGCACCGGACTTCGCAAGGCTGCCAAAGGTGTAGTAAGAAATCACACCGCCATATCTTACGGCAATAGCACGTGGGAGGCCTTTATGACTACCGACACGCGTGTCGTAGACGGCAGACTCTGCTGGTGGGACATGTATTCCAACAATAACGTCGCTGCCTCCGACCCCTCCTCACATTCGGGAATGAATATAGAGCACAGTATTCCCAACAGCTGGTGGGGCGGCTCGAAGAATGACGCATACAAGGATCTCTTTGAGCTTAACCCCTCCGACTCCAAGGCCAACAGCGCCAAAAGCAATTACCCCTATGGCGAGATTGAAGGGAGCTGCAACTTTGACAACGGCGTGACACGCGTGGGTCATCCCAAAAGCGGTATGACAGGCAGCAGTCAGGGCAATTGGGTGTATGAGCCTATCGATGAATATAAGGGAGACTTCGCCAGAAGCCTTTTCTATATGTTTACCGTATACGACGACATAGCATGGAGCTCAAGCACTGCATGGATGTATACACCCGGGAGCGATGAGTTGCTCAAGCCCTGGGCCGTGGAGATGCTGCTGCGATGGGCAAAGCTCGACCCGGTGAGCGAAAAGGAGATACGCCGTAATGAGGCGGTATATAAGGTGCAAGGCAACCGCAATCCTTACATCGACCTTCCCGGACTGGAAGATTATGTATGGGGAGCATGGAAAAATGCGGCCTTCTCGCTCGCCAACATAGATAATCCGACTATTCCTGACGATCCGGTAATCCCGGATGATCCGACCAATCCCGACGATCCCGTAATTCCGGACGACCCGACTCTGCCGGAGGGTGTATGGTATGCCGTCACCTCTTCAGCAGATCTTAATGAGACAGACACTTACGTCATAGTCAGCGCTCAGAGCAGCGTCTTCATGTCTGACGAGAGTGGCGGCAAGTATCTTAAGGCCGGGGCAATGGCCGACATCAGAAATAACGGCACACGCGATTATCTGGCCGACGTGCCCGAAGGCACTGCCTTGCTACGCTTCGAAAGTCTCGGAGGNAATAGTTATTACATCTCAGTCTATGACACTCACTACAATCATTTGCAAGGCTATCTGACCAGCACGGCAGCGAAGACCGTCACCATTTCCGACTCCCCCTCTCAGAATTCTGCAGCCACAGTGACGGTAAGCAGCTCGGGTGAGGCTACCATCGGTTATGGCAGTTTCGGCAACCTTCTGTATAATGCGAGCGCACCGCGCTTCACCACTTACACATCATCTCAAGAGCATCTGCGTCTGTTCCGTCTCCACGAGGACTCCACTACTATTGTGGACCGTATGGAAGAGAACTCAGGTGATGTAAAGGTATTTACACTGCAGGGTCTATGCGTAGGTGAAGGTGAAGAGAGCAGTGTGATGGCCGACCTCCCTGCGGGGATATATATAATTGTAAGAACTAACGAAAGCGTTAAAATCAGAAAATAAAGATGAAACGATATTTGATGCCGTTATGCGTCATTGCTGCGCTGAGCGCAGGCGCTACCGACTATACCTCACTCAACGGCAAATGCGGAGCTGAACTGAAGAGTGCCGTCAAGCAACTTTCCGGTGCCAATTTCAAAAGCATCACTTACGGTGACAANACATGGGAAGCCTTTGAGACCACTGACATCCGCATGGTGCAGGGGCGCGCTGCATGGTTTGATATGTATAGCAACCGCCTGGTGTATGTCTCAAGTGGCCACGGGGGTATGAATATCGAACACTCTGTAGCCAACAGCTGGTGGGGCGGCGTCAAAAACAATGCCTATAAGGATCTGTATCATCTTAATCCTTCGGATGCGGATGCCAACAATCGTAAGAACAACAATCCGTTAGGCGAGATTTCCGGCACTCCTACCTGGAGCAACGGACTCACAAATATCGGCGCGCCGACAATGACAACCGGCGGTGGTGCTTCTACGGTTTTTGAGCCGGCTGATGAATATAAGGGAGACTTTGCCCGAGCCTATTTCTATATCTTCACGCTTTATGATGATATCAGCTGGGAAGAGACCCCGGCGTATATGTATGAGTTGTCGGCATTCCCCACTCTGAAGCCCTGGGCCACGGAAATGTTGCTGCGATGGGCTGCCGAAGACCCCGTTGACGAGCGCGAGCTGAGCCGCGCAAAGGCTGTGAGCGGCATCCAGATGAATGTCAATCCATACGTGGAGATACCGGACCTGGCTGAATACGTCTGGGGCAGTAAGAATACTACCGCTTTCTCTTACACAGAGCCGGTATATGCCCCCAATCGTCCGGATGCTCCTGTATTCATAGCGACCGGCAGCGCCGATAGTGACTATACTCTCGCGGGCGTAAACACATGGACAGGACGTTGGTGGGATGCATTCTCACTGGAATTGACCTCTGACGCTGATGATATCTATTACTCTTTCGGTGATACGGACGCTTACCGACTCTACACCGCACCGATTAATATCGCAGCTGCGCAGTCAGCCGGAGAGACTATCAGTTTCAAGGCTTTTGCACGCACCAAATATAACGGCACAGACTATGACAGCTCCGTCTCTTCGCTTACTCTTACGGCCCGTGAGGCCGGCAAGACCGACTATATGCATGCTCGCTGGGAGAAGGTGGTAAATAGCGACAATATCACTGACAGCGACATCTACATCATCACTTACGAGGTGGCTGAGAACAATACTGTAATGGCTGCGACAGCCGCCGGCACCTCCTCTTCCAAATATGTCAACGTAGCGGGAGAGACCACTAATGACTCCGGAGTCATAACATACATTCCTGAAAATACGGGATTGGTGCGTCTCGTGTCTGCCGGAGGTAACCAATACTATGTAAGCGTCAACGATATCACTCTGAAGAATGTAGGCTATCTTTACTCTACAGCAGCCAAATCGCTGCAGATTGCGGAGGAGGGCACGGAGGTGTCAATAAAGTTGTCTCCTGACAAGACAGTGGCAATGGATTTCGGCACGTCCGTAGGCACGCTGCAATACAACAAGCAGAGCCCCCGCTTTTCAGCATACACAAGCGCACAGCAGAAGGTGACGCTCTACCGCTGTATTTCCGACGAAGGAGATATCTCCACAGTAGTATTCCCCACGGTAGCGAGCGCTGAGGAGCCGGCCATCTGGTATGACCTGAACGGCCGTCGAATAGACATAGACCGAGCCGAGCCCGGCATCTACATCCGCCTCTCCGACGGCCGCCCCCTCAAAATCCGCAAAAAATAGTTGGTAATATGGGGTAAATGATTAATTTTGCATGAAGAAAATGTGGCTTTGCGCGGCTTTTGTCGCAATTGGCTGAAATATAGAACACTAACCTTAAATCCTAATATGACTCGGTAGCCGATTTTGCCTTACGGCGTCATTTTACGCTCCCGGCTTTCGGTGACCGGTCGCAAAACAGACATTATGTTACCCGGCACAAATGTGAAAACGTTAGACCGTGTAGTAGTCCGCTTCTCAGGAGACAGCGGCGACGGNATGCAGCTGGCTGGTAATATCTTCTCCAACGTTAACGCCGGAGAGGGCAGCCAAATCAGCACGTTTCCGGACTATCCGGCAGAAATCCGCGCCCCGCAGGGGTCACTCAGCGGCGTNTCCGGTTTCCAAGTAAATGTTGGTAAGGGAGTGCACACTCCCGGCGATGAGGCTGACGTCCTTNTGGNGATGANTCNCGCAGCGCTCNNNACTAACCNTANATTTCTCAAACCCGGCGGCATCATCATCTGCGATGTGGACACCTTCCGCCCCGCAGACCTGAAGAAAGCACAGTATGCCACTGACGACCCCGTCAAAGAGCTGGGCATTGACCCCAACCGCATCATGCTCGTCCCGATGACCACTCTGCTCAAGCATACGCTTGAAGACAGTGGCATGGACCCGNAGGCCATCCTTAAATGCAAGAACATGCTCGCCCTCGGACTGATATGCTGGCTCTTTGACAGCCCCGTGGAGAGCGTACTGCGCAAGTTGGAAAAGAAATTTGCNAAAAAACCGGCTGTCTATGNGGCAAATGCCAAAGTAGTACGCGCCGGCTGGGNCTACGGCCACAACACCCNCTCCTCGATGTCTACATATCGCATCGAGACAGAGCCGACTGTTCCCGGAATATATACAGACGTCAACGGCAATACCGCTACAGCCTGGGGTCTTATCATGGCTTCAGAGAAGAGCGGACGCCCCCTCTTCTTGGGCTCATACCCCATCACTCCGGCTACGGATATCCTTCACGAACTCGCCAAGCGCAAAGATTTAGGTGTAAAGGCTTGCCAGATGGAGGATGAGATAGCAGNCGTATGCTCATCAATCNGNGCTTCTTACGGCGGCAGCCTCGCAGTCACATCCNCTTCAGGCCNGGGACTTGCTCTCAANNGCGAAGGCATCGGCCTGGCTGTCATGGCTGAATTACCACTTGTGGTAATCGACGTGCAGCGTGGCGGACCCTCCACCGGCCTACCCACAAAGACTGAGCAGACTGACCTTATGCAGGCCCTCTATGGCCGCAACGGCGAGTCGCCCCTCNGCGTATTGGCAGCCTGCAGCCCTACCGACTGCTTCAATATGGCCTTCGAAGCCTGCCGCATAGCCCTCGAGCACATGACGCCGGTAATCCTCCTTACAGACGCATTCATTGCCAACGGTTCCTCTGCATGGCGCATACCCGAGGCTTCCGAATATCCCGATATCAAACCTCACTACGTGGATGAAGCCCGCATAGCAGCCGGCTGGAAACCCTTCGACCGCGACGAAAACAACGTGCGCTATTGGGCTATCCCCGGCATGGAGGGAGCAATGCACCGCGTAGGCGGACTCGAAAAGGACATCAAGACAAGCGTCATCTCCACTGACGGTCACAACCATGAAGAGATGGTGAAGATCCGCCGTGAGAAAGTGGCACGTATCGCCGACGACATACCCCTGCTCGAAGTGATGGGCAATCCCGACGCGGAGACTATCCTCGTAGGCTGGGGCGGCACTTTCGGACATCTGCTGACCGCTGCCGACGAACTCAACAACGGGGGCACACCCGTAGCCTTCGCCCAGTTCAGATATATCAATCCTCTGCCGGCCAATGCCCTCGACGTGCTCAAGGGATATAAGCGCATCATCGTGGCCGAACTCAACACCGGCATGTTTGCCGACTATCTGCAGATGCACCTCCCCGGAAAGGAGATACTCCGCATCAACAAGATAGAGGGACAGCCCTTCATGGTGCGTGAGTTTGTGGAAGGAGTGAAGCGTCACATTAACGAATAAGGACAACAAGGACCAACCATGGAAACAAACAATACTCATCCCTGCGGACAGACTTACGTAGCAGGCGATTTTAAGAATGAACAGAGCGTACGCTGGTGTCCGGGTTGCGGTGACCATGCTATCCTCAACGTGCTCCATAAAGCGATGGCCGAACTCGGCGTGGCTCCCAAAGACACTGCCGTAGTGTCAGGCATCGGCTGCTCGTCACGTCTCCCCTATTACATGAACACATATGGCATGCACACCATCCACGGCCGTGCAGCCGCCATCGCTACCGGCCTGAAGACAGCTCGCCCCGACATCACCGTATGGCAGGTGAGCGGCGACGGCGACGGTCTGGCTATCGGTGGCAATCACTTCATTCATGCAATACGCCGTAACATAGACATCAATATCCTTCTCTTCAACAATAAGATCTACGGACTGACAAAGGGTCAATACTCCCCCACATCTGACCGTGGCGCCGTGACCAAATCATCCCCCTACGGCACTACCGAGGATCCCTTTATTCCGGCAGAACTCGTATTTGGCGCCCGTNGCANCTNCTTTGCCCGCAGCGTAGACNTCGCGCTCGACACTACTAAAGNGATCATGGTAGCCGCCGCTCGCCACAAAGGCACATCGGTGGTGGAAATACTGCAAAACTGCGTTATCTTCAACAACGGCTCGCATTCCTTCCTGAGCGATAAGGACAAACGCGACGAGCATACCATCCATCTTCGCGCCGGCGAGAAGATGCTCTTCGGCAAGAATATGGAGAAAGGCCTCGTGCAAAACGGCTTCCTGCTCAAAGCGGTGACCGTAGGAGAAGATGGCTATACGATGGATGACGTGCTGGTGCACGACCCACATACCGTAAGCAACTTCCTCCACCAGCAGCTCGCCATGATGGACGGCCACGACCTTCCGTTGGCCATCGGCGTGATACGCGATGTAGAGACACCGACGTATGAAGCGGCCGTGGCTCAGCAGGTGGAAGATGTCCGCGCCAAGAAAAACTTCGGCAGCCTTCGCGACATGATCCTGAAGACTACCGAGACTTGGGAGGTGAAGTAAGCAGGACCGCAGAGACATAAGAGCCATACATGTCCCGGAGGGACTCAATCTCAATAACCTGGAACGAAGTGTCCGAAGATGTCTAAAATATAGACAAAAGAATGCACAAATGTTAAAAATTTGTGCATTTTTTGTTTAAAAATTTCTTTAATTGGAAATTTATCATTTACTTTGCACTCTCNATGTGCAAATGAGCAAAAACAGAAACTAAATATTAACTCTGAGACAGCGGCCTCCGCTTACCGGTGGAGAATGCTGTTTCGCAAATCATTAAGAACTATGTCTGATATCGAAAACAGAGTAAAAAACATCATCGTTGAGAAACTTACAGTAGACGAGAGCGAGGTTACACCCGCAGCTGAGTTCACTAAAGATCTTGGTGCCGATTCACTTGACACTGTAGAGCTCATCATGGAGTTTGAGAAGGAATTTGGCATCCAGATCCCTGACGAGGACGCAGAGAAGATCACCACTGTAGGTGACGCTATCAGCTACATCGAGTCTCACAAGTAATATATCCCCCCATCCCTTCACCAACCGTTTTTCCCTTATGGAATTAAAAAGAGTTGTAATCACCGGGCTTGGTGCCCTGACCCCGATCGGCAATGACGTTGCCACTACGTGGCAGAATGCCGTAGAGGGTAAAAGCGGTGCTGGTCCGATCACACATTTTGATGCGGAGCTCTTCAAGACGAAGTTTGCCTGCGAAGTCAAGAATTTCAATGCTGCGGATCACTTTGACCGCAAGAAATTGCGTCAGCTCGACCTCTACGCGCAATATGCCCTCGTGGCTGCTCAGGAGGCTATAGATGACGCCGGCCTTGACACAGATGAAAAGGTAGACAAAAACCGTGTTGGAGTAGTCTTTGCAGCCGGTATCGGCGGCCTGCACACATTTGAGGAGGAGGCCGGATACTACGCTCAGAACAGTGAGGCCGGTCCGAAATACAATCCTTTCTTCATTCCGAAGATGATTGCCGACATTGCTGCAGGTCATATCTCAATAGACCACGGCTATCACGGCCCCAACTTCGCCACCGTATCTGCATGCGCGAGCTCCAACAACGCGCTCGTCGACGCCTTCAATCTGATACGTCTCGGTCAGGCGGATGCCATCGTGGCCGGCGGTGCCGAAGCTGCCGTATTCCCGGCCGGCGTGGGAGGCTTCAACTCCATGAAGGCTCTCTCCACACGCAATGACGACCCGGAAGGCGCTTCACGCCCCTTCAGCGGCTCGCGCGACGGCTTTGTCATCGGTGAGGGCGCTGCGGCTCTGGTGCTGGAAGA
>WFLX010212826.1_pt1 | contig 25845 bp, 20 predicted proteins | sample 4967041 | NCBI WGS metagenome assembly WFLX01 (sample SAMN12857096, study PRJNA449069) | gut metagenome | isolation source: stool from male and female vole | host: Microtus ochrogaster | place: USA:Florida | collected 2017
CCTCCTCCCTCCAAACAAGAAAATTAGAAATAACGACATATGCTTACAATTCAGCAAATTAAGGCCGACCCTCAGTTCGTCATCGAGCGCCTGGCCGTAAAAGGATTCGACGGCAAGCACGCCATCAACCGTGTGCTGGCCCTCGATGATATGCGCCGTCAGCTTCAGCTCAAGAGCGACAATGCCGCTGCCGAACTCAATAAGAAGGCAGCAGCCATCGGCCAGCTGATGAAGGCCGGCAAGAAGGACGAGGCCGCCGAGGCAAAAGCTTCGGTAGGCGTGCTCAAAGAAGAGCAGAAGGCCCTGGCCGACGAACTCGCCCGCACCGAGCAGGAAATCCTCAACGAGCTCCTGTCCATCCCCAACCTGCCCTACGCCGGTGTGCCCGAAGGTCGCACCGCAGCGGACAACGTGGTGGAGAAGGAAGGAGGCCATATGCCTGACCTCGGTGAAGATGCCCTCCCCCACTGGGATCTGGCCAAGAAGTATAACCTGATCGACTTCGACCTGGGCGTGAAGATTACCGGCGCCGGTTTCCCCGTATATCTCGGCAAGGGTGCCAAGCTCCAGCGCGCCCTCATCCAGTTCTTCCTGGACGAAGCCTCCGCTGCCGGCTACCTCGAGGTGCAGCCGCCCTACGTGGTGAACGAAGCTTCCGGCTACGGCACCGGTCAGCTCCCCGACAAGGAAGGGCAGATGTACTTCGTAACCGAGGACAAACTCTACCTCATCCCTACGGCCGAAGTCCCCGTTACCAACCTCTACCGCGACGTAATCCTCAGCCCTGAGCAGCTCCCCATCAAGAACTGCGCCTACTCCGCATGCTTCCGCCGCGAGGCCGGCAGCTACGGCAAGGACGTGCGCGGCCTCAACCGGCTGCACCAGTTCGACAAGGTGGAAATTGTACGCATCGAGCTCCCCGAAAACTCCTACGCCGCTCTTGAAGAGATGAAGGACCACGTTCAGGGCCTGCTCGAAAAGCTCGGACTGCCCTGGCACATCCTGCGCCTGTGTGGCGGCGACATGAGCTTCACATCGGCCATCACCTTCGACTTCGAAGTGTTCTCCGCCGCCCAGAAACGCTGGCTGGAAGTGTCGTCGGTGTCCAACTTCGAAACCTACCAGGCCAACCGCCTCAAGTGCCGCTACCGTGGCGCCGACAAAAAGACCCACCTGGTGCACACCCTCAACGGCTCGGCCCTGGCGCTCCCCCGCATCATGGCAGCCCTGCTGGAAAACAACCAGACTCCCGAGGGCATCGTAGTGCCTGAGTGCCTCAGAAAATACACCGGCTTCGACATCATCAACTAAGTCGCCGGAACATGCAACGCAAGCGGCGCCAGAAGGTGCCGCTTGTCNTTTAAGGCATCCCCGTTGGGCGGCAAACCTTATGCGCGGCCGTGGCGTTATATGGTTGGTGAAAAGCGGAAGTTGACATTTTGTCAGTCGCCGCAAATGGAACAATATTTGCATTAAGCATTGCAGAAACTTAAATTTTACTATACCGACATGAAACTTANACCCNTGGCAGACNGAGTGATAATTCAACCCACCCCCTGCCGAAGAAGTAACAATGGCCGGAATCATCATCCCCGATTCCGCAAAAGAAAAACCCCTCCGCGGCACCGTCCTGGCAGTAGGCAACGGCACCAAGGATGAAGAAATGGTCCTCAAGGCCGGCGATCAGGTGCTCTACGGCAAATATGCAGGCACCGAGATTGAAAACGACGGCGAAAAGGTGCTCATCATGCGCCAGAACGAAGTTTTGGCCGTTATAGAATAAGGTAATGTCTGCTCGACCTTTGTCAAAAAAACATCCTCACCTAACTAATAGAAAACAAGACAACTAAATATGGCAAAAGACATAAGATTCAATATCGAAGCTCGCGATGAGCTCAAAAAGGGCGTCGACGCTCTTGCCGACGCCGTCAAAGTTACCCTCGGCCCCAAAGGCCGCAATGTAATCATCAGCCGCCAGTTCGGTGGGCCCCACATCACCAAGGACGGTGTGAGTGTGGCCCGCGAAGTGGAACTTGAAGATCCCTTCCAGAACATGGGTGCTCAGCTGGTGAAAGAGGTTGCCTCAAAGACTGGCGACGACGCCGGCGACGGTACCACCACCGCAACCGTGCTCGCTCAGGCCATCGTAGCCGTGGGCCTCAAGAATGTTACCGCAGGTGCTAACCCCATGGACCTCAAGCGCGGTATCGACAAGGCTGTGGCTGAGGTAGTTAAGGGTATCAAGGCCCAGAGCCAGGAAGTAGGCGATGACTTCAAGAAAATCGAAGACGTGGCCCGTATTTCCGCCAATAACGACGAAACCATCGGCCGCCTCATCGCCGAAGCTATGCAGAAGGTGAAGAAAGAAGGCGTCATCACCGTGGACGAAGCCAAGGGTACCGAAACCACCATCGAGGTGGTTGAAGGTATGCAGTTCGACCGCGGCTACATCTCGGCCTATTTCGTGACCGACGCCGAGAAGATGGAGTGCGCCATGGATAACCCCTTCATCCTGCTCTACGACAAGAAAATTTCCAACCTCAAAGATATTCTCCCCATCCTCGAGGCCACCGCTCAGAGCGGACGCCCCCTGCTGATTATCGCCGAGGATGTTGACCAGGACGCCCTGGCTGCCCTGGTTGTGAACCGCCTCCGCGGCTCGCTGAAAATCTGCGCCGTTAAGGCTCCCGGTTTCGGCGACCGCCGCAAGGAGATGCTCGAAGACATCGCCATCCTCACCGGTGGTACCGTCATCTCGCAGGAGAAGGGCATGTCGCTGGCCACTGCCACCATGCAGGACCTCGGCACAGCCAACCGTGTCACCGTCAACAAGGACAACACCACCATCGTTAACCGCGACAGCGACAAGGACAAGATTGCAGCCCGCGTAGCTCAAATCAAGGCTCAGATCGAAGCCACCACCAGCGACTACGACCGCACCAAGCTCCACGAACGTCTGGCCAAACTTGCCGGCGGTGTAGCCGTGCTCCACGTTGGCGCACCCTCCGAAGTTGAAATGAAGGAGAAGAAGGACCGCGTGGACGATGCCCTCAGCGCCACCCGCGCTGCTATTGCCGAAGGTATCGTGCCCGGCGGCGGCGTAGCTTATATCCGTTGCCTCGACGACCTGAAGAACCTCAAGGGCGCCAACGAGGACGAGCAGACCGGTATCGCAATCGTAGAGCGTGCCATCGAGGAGCCTCTGCGCCAGATTGCCGCTAACGCAGGCGTTGAAGGTGCGGTAGTGGTACAAAAAGTGCGTGAAGGCAAGGGCGACTTCGGTTACAATGCCCGTACCGACGAGTATGAGAACCTGCTCGCCGCAGGCGTAATCGACCCCGCCAAGGTTACCCGTGTAGCCCTCGAAAACGCTGCTTCCATTGCCGGCATGTTCCTCACCACCGAGTGTGTCATCGCCGACAAGAAGGACCCCAATGCACCGGCAGCTCCCGCCATGGGTGGCGGTATGCCCGGAATGATGTAATCCCGTAACACCCCCCATAACCAACCCCATGTGGCTGCTCCCTCCCGGCGCAGCCACAATTTTTTATCCGGGCATGTAGTTTTTGAGCAATCTTTGCGTCAAAAGGATAAACGACTCGTCTTTATGGAATCGAATATCAACCGCGACTTTGAGCAGCTGGTGATGGAGCACAAAAGCACCATCTACTCCGTGTGCTACATGTTTGTGCCTACACGCGTCGAGGCCGACGACCTCTTCCAGGAAGTGCTCATCAACCTCTGGAACGGCATGGAGCATTTCCGTGGTGAGGCTACGGTGCGCACGTGGGTCTACCGTGTGAGCATGAACACATGCATATCCTACAAGCGCAAGAAGCGAATCACCACCGTGCCGCTCGACATCGCCGCCAACCTCTCCGACGCCAGCCCCGAAAGCCGCCAGACAGAGCAACTTCACGCCCGCATCTCCCGCCTGGAGCCCGTCGACCGCGCCATCATCCTGCTATGGCTGGAAAATCTGCCATACGACGAAATTGCGGCCATCATCGGCACAAGCGTCCGCGCCATCAGCGTGCGCCTGGTGCGAATCAAAGAAAAACTCAAATCTCTCTCAGAATAACTATGGACGAACTCGAAATTATGCGCGCTCAACTCGAAGCGATGAAGCAGCGCCTCGACTCGCAGCAGATTGTCAACCAGTCGCTAATGCGCAAAATTATGCGTCGCAAAGCCTCGTGGCTCAATATATATGTCAACGCCGAAATTATCAGCATTCCTATCCTTTTCGGGTGCATCGCTGTGGCCTGTAACTTGTTCAACATGTCGCTGTGGTACGCCTGGGTGTTCCTGGTGATGTGCGTGGTGGATGTGGCGGTCGACTGGCGCTACGTGCGCATTCCGCCCAAATTGTTCGGCGCCNCTTCCATTGTCGGATTCAAGGAGTTCCTGCGCAAGCAAAAGCGCGTGCGCTACCTGAGCATGTGCGTCATGCTTCCGCTTTCGCTTATCTGGGTGCTGATGTTCACTTACTCCATGATGATTCATAACCCCAACCCCTACCTGGCCGCACACCCCGAGGTAGCCCGCGCCTTCGGTATCGGCAACGGCATCTTCGGCTGCATCCTGGGTGCAGTGGTTGTAATTCTGATTTACCGCAAGATGCAGCGCACCAACGACGACCTCCTCAGCGACATCCGCGACCTCGAGGACTGACCCAACCGCTCATAGATTGGCACAAAGCCTATTAGAAACCCACTATTAATAATAGGTACTTACTAAAATGCGGATTTGACAACTGAAAGGCTTGTCCCAATCGTCTTTGTGTTTCTCTAATTTAAATTCACAATATTGAGGAAACTTAAACAATTGAGTCTTTATAGGGGTCGTTATGGTGGCGGAAATAGTTCTGTTTGGCTGAATTTGAAGTTGAATTCGCGTAGCAGTACAGGCACCCATGTGGGCATGTGTTATATGCTCCGATGTCCTTGGAAGCTATACAGCCGCAAAGGGTGCGTTGGCCTTTATCGGTTTTGTGTTTTGAAATCTCATATAATAGCGAAGGGCTTATGCGAGTAATCAAGTCAGGGTCTATACACCGGTTATGCGAAATGCCGAANTGATGTAAATCCACTTTCTCGGCGCATGTGGATAATTCTAATCCGATATCAAGGTNGGATAACCTCTGCGCAAATTCTAACATTTCGTGTTCAGTCCACTCCCTGTAGTTCACCCCGGAGGCACTGAGATTGCGACCTACTTTTTTATAAGTTGAAATGTCTGCAAAACTGAACACGAGTTTTTCTACATATCCCTTAAGCTCTGCAGATATATACTCGATTTTGTGTAGTAAATCATCAGTGGTAATTCTATCTGACAAAATCAAGGGGTCAAAACGCCACACAACCGCACCTACCCCAAGCAGATCTGAGAGNTGTTTGAATGTGTCTATTCTTTTGGAGAGTGCCGGCACATTGGGTTCAAGCTGTTCGGCGTCGTAGTCATTCAAAGTGTACTGAAAATAGCACTTTATATCACGATCTTTGAGCCGGGTCAGATATGGAATTATCGGAGCAGGATTTTTTGACCAAAACACGATAAACCTTGTTTTGCGAAATGAGACAAAAGAATCTTTGCCGCTATATGGATTCCGCCAACGCACATACCCTTCTTTCAACCGGTTAAAAAACCACTCGGAATAGAAAGCTGGTATATCTGTGGCCCGACTGGCTGAGATGATAGTTGGGGCTGACGCTTGGACGATTTGTCCATCCGGCAAGCACAGGTTTGTCTTCTCAGTTTTCATGTCACAAAGATAATCAAGGATATGTGAAAAAAACGTGCTATTCTATGTTAGTAGATGTATAGAATTGGGAGCATAAATGAGCCACCGCGATGATCCGATTAACTTCGGGTCACATAGCGGGTTGTGCGGGCGTCGGATATGGGGCCTCTGTAGTTGAGGCCGAAGCCGAAGGTGTAGACGGAGCCTTCGGAGTCGGTATGAGGTTCGATGTCGTGGGGACGGTCCTCACAATGAACTTCAATGGCATCCATTGAAGCAGGTACTTCAAAGGGGAGCAGTGCCGATGGCTCATGATTGCCCATAATCAGATCCATATACACTGAGCTATCCACGTCAAATCCCATAAGGAGTGCGTCGGCCAGTGGCTCCACTTCGGAGAGAACCGGCGGATTGGATGCCATCAACACAACGATGACCGGTCGCTTCCCCATCACACGGCGGGCATTTTCAACTGCGTCGAGGTCGTTTTCGTTGATGGTTCGAGCACTTTTGCCAAGGTAGGACCTGTTTTCGGACGCTTCGTGCGGGTCGCCTCCGGCCAGGGATACCTCCCGCGCTTTGGTGGCTGTGTAGGGGCGATACTGCAGTGAAATAGGTATATAACCTGTGCCACCACTGAGGGCTTCATCGGTGTCGTAGCCCATCATGTAGCTGTGGGGCGACTCTATGAATATAACTGCAGCATCTGCTTCGGCCGGATCATCCACACGGATAAAATCATGCGGAGTACAACCTTTGAGCGGGTCGACATGCCGTGCAGGGATGATTGAGCGCCAATATGTCAACGTCTCAGGAATATCGCGGCCCGGAATCCAAAGTTTGGTTCCTTTCCGGAGGGGAAGCAATGAATTTCGGTTTTTGAGCATTATCACCGAGTCCAATTGTTGCTGCCGGCCTTGCTCCACAAAGTTCGGGTTCCCCACAAATGTCTTGGTTAATTCGGGGTTGACGTAGGGATTCTCAAACAGGCCGACGCGGAACATATTCCTGAGGAGCCGAATGGCCGATCTTTCCATACGCTTGCGCATAGCTTCTTCGCCCTTTTCGGAAACCCCAATGGCATAGGCTTCGAGTACCGGTCCTTTATCCTGATTGCCACCAAATTGGTCAACTCCGGCCTCGAGCGCTATGTAGTGGCGTTGTCCTTCGGTCTTATCCTCAACGCCCCAAGGCTTGCCGGAGTGAATGCCTGGGTGAACTTCGTCGTGGGTGATGGCCCAGTCGGTGCACACAACACCGTCGAATCCGGCTTCATTGCGGAGCTGATTGGTTATGATTTCAGGGCTATATGAATTGCCGGTGTCGCCGACGCCCACAGAAATCGTATAGTATGGCATAATGGCGGACGTACTTTCAGTAGGTGTACCCAAATTGAAAGCGCCTTCAATGAATGGCTTCTTATGCAGTTCATAGCAACCGCCCGGGTATACGGCATATTTGCCGTTGCCATAGTGCGCGTCGCGCCCTCCCTCCCCGCTACCGCCGCCGGGCCAGTGTTTGGTCATGGCGTTTACACTTTCCGGGCCCCATCCGGATTTGGAGTCCGACTCCTGAAAGCCGCGGACATATGCGCGGGTAAGGTCTGTGACCAGACGTGGATCGTTACCGAAAGTTGACGAGTAGCGGTACCACCGCGGGTCAGTTCCCAAGTCGCATTGAGGCGAAAGGGCTGTGGCTAACCCCATAGCGCGATATTCGGCCGAGGCAATGCGTGCGAATTGTTCTACGCGTCCGGGGTCGAAGGTTGCCGCAAGTCCGAGGCAATGGCTCCAAAGGGAGGTACGGCCCAGGCCGCCGGAGGAGAACTGTTCGTCAAAAAAGGCCGAATGGCGAGGGTCGGAGGAATTGTTGGCCGGAATACCAAAACCAAGATTTTCTACAAAGGCCTGGATACGATTGTTCCACCGGGCTGCCGCTTCGGGACTCTCTACTCCGGCCACAAGCAGGTGACGCACATGGTCGTGGCGAAGTATCTCCTTTTGCTCGTCGCTCAATTCCCAGGAGGAATTTACTGCGGGGTCGAAGGGCTGACCGTTGAAATTGCCTGTACGCGCCGGAACATGATATTGCGGACTATAAAGCATCAAACCTGCAATCTGCTCTATGGAAAGTCGGGAGGCCAAATCGGCTGCGCGTTCTTCGGCACTCAGGCGCCAATCTTCGTAGGGCAAGAGTTCATCTGAGCCGTCGAAGCTCTTGAACGGCAGCCCGTCAACTTCGATTATCTTTACCCGGGAGTTGGGCGAATATCCGAGTGTGAGAGCCTGCGGGTGTTCAACTTTTATCCAGCCGTCGGGTTGTGGGGTGTACTTTGCTGATGCCATGGAATGTCTAAGGTTTTTGTTTACAAAGTTAGGAAAATTTTTCAATTCCTCTGGGGTTGGAATTCGGAATAATAAAAAAGAGACCCCGGGCGGGGTCTCTTTGGCTATTGGGAGGGCAGGGGATTATTTCACGTATACCTTCTTTTTGCCCACGATGTAGTAGCCGGGAGCGAGGCCTTCGAAAGCTTCGGATTCAGGCACTGCTACCTTTACGCGGAGGCCGTAGACGGTGTAAACGTCAACGAGTTTGTCCTCGTCGGCAACAACGGAGTCGATGCCGGAGTAGCCTACGGTGTAGGGAGGAGTCATCATGAAGGCTTTGGGGAATACTTCGTTGGTGATTACGCACACAACCACGTCGTTGAACTTGGTTTTGAAGGTTGTGACACCGTCCGTGAGGTCGTACTCGTCGTCAACGTAGAGGATTTCGCCGCTGATCTGGCCGGAATCGGCGTNGTAGACNGGCTGGCCANGGAANCAGGTGTAGTCGGAAGNTGTACCGTTCACCTCAGCCTGCGAGGAGAGGTCGTAGCTCATGAAGTCGTCGGAAACTTTGGCTTCAACAAGTGCCTGGTTGTTGTAGATGTAGCGGGTCAGGGTGGGGTAGTCGGCCTCAATGGGCAGGGTTGCAAAGGTGAAGCGGTTGTTGTTCAGCATCAGGTTGCGGATGGTGCCCTTGACGGGNGAGAGGTCGATTTCGGACAGCAGGTTGTTGCTGGCGATGAGCTGGTCGAGCTTGGGCAGGCCGCTGAGGTCGAGGGTTTCGAACTTGTTNGATTCGATACCAAGGTGCCACAGCACGGGGTTGTCGCACTTGAGTGAGGTCATCTCGTTGCCGCCCAGATATACTACCTGGAGCGATTTCAGGGAGGAGATGTCGATGGAGGTGAGCTTGTTGGAGGTCACGTTGAGCATTACCAGGTCGGGATAGTCGGCCAGGAAGGGGTACTCGGTCAAGGTGTTGCCGCTGAGGTTGAGCTCAGTAAGAGGAGCCTTGGGGAGCTTGATCTTATCGGCGGGGAGGTTGGCGCCTGCGATGCTCNGGNGGNAGATNTTGGTGAGCGGGGTAGCGTCGAACTCGCTCATTTCAATGTTGGAGAAAGTGATGCCGCTGAGGTCCTCCACGTCGTCGTAGGTATAGACCTTGACGTTGGCGCCTTCATAGGTCTGGATTTCGGAGTAGGTGGTGTAGTCAACTCCGGTGAGCGAGGAACCCGCTGCGATGAACTCGTAGGGGAGGTACTCGGTGCCGTCGCCACGCCAGTCGATGAAGATGGAGCCTTTCTTGTAGCCGGTCAGCACCAGAGAGCCGGTGTTGGCATCCTGGGTTGTGGTGAAGGAAGTGATGACGTTGGTAGGCTTGCCTACAACCTGTACGAGGGTAGTTTTAAGCACATTCTCGCCTGCGAACTGGGGGAATGCGGGGTTGGTCATTTCGCAGTATACCTTGCCGAGGTCCTCCTTGAGGAACTTGGTGCCGCCGTTAACGCAGTCGACGTCAACACCCTGTACGAGGGTCTGGCCGGCTTCGTTTTTCCAGACGTAGGTGGTGCCCTTGCCGTTGACTACGCGGTTGAGGTAGCTCAGGTTTATAGCGGGTGCGCTGGGAACAAGCTCAACGGGCAGCTGGGGTGCGTAGGTGTAGGTGGCTACGGAGGGTAGCAGGGGGAGGGTTTCGAAGGTGAAGTAGTTGTTGCTCAGGTCGAGGTCGGTGAGCTCGTAGAGGGTGTCGTACTTCAACGAGTTGAGGCGGTTGTTGGAGAAGTTGGCTGTCTGGATATCCAGGGGATAGGTGAGCGAAACTTCGCCGGTGAGTTGGTTGTAGCTCATGTCGACGTTGAGGAGCTGGTCGTAGTTGGTGAAGTCGTACTCCTGGAGCAGGTTGTGGCTTGCGTTGAAGTTCTGCAGGGCGCGGGTTGCTACGATGGTGATGCTCTTAAGCTGGTTGTAGGAAACGTCGATGTCCCGCAGGACGGTCTTCTGCATGTTGCCGTAGGGGCCGGAGAGGTTGAGTGCTGCCAGGTTGTTGTGGCTCAGGTTCAGGGCCTGGAGGCATCGGTTGTAGGTGAGGCTGATGCTGCGCAGGCCGCAGTTGGTGATGGAGAGGAATGCGAGTTCGGTNGCCTTGGAGAAGTCAACGGAGGTGAGGCTTACGCCATCGACTCCGATGGCCGACAGGGCGCAGTTGTCGTCAACATAGACTGTCACTTTACCCGTGCCCATTACCGAGCCTGAGATGTTGGCTTCTTCGGGAATTTCGTGGGTTGTGATGTTGTACTCAACCATTTCGCNGTCGCCGTAGGNCACGTAGAGCTTCNNGGGGNTGTCGGCAGTTNCACCGGCTACACCAAGGGCTGCCTTGAATTCGGTGCCNNTGGGAACGGNGAAGGTTGCCATCTGAATGGGCTTGCCAATTTCATCGGCGGCCTTAACCTTGAAACGGGTGGTGAACAGNGGATACTCGTTGAGCAGGCTGTTGTAGTAGTAGACCGTCAGCGAGTCGGCCACGATTTCGTTGAGGGTAATCACGCCGTCGGCATAGGTGTAGGCGGAAGCGGGGAGTTCTTCGGCTTCGGCAGCAACCTTGTTCACCATGATTTTGGCCGTGGTGGTGGTACCTTCGCGGAGCACCTGGCTGCTGAGGTCNATTGAGGAGCCTACGGCATATGAGCGCGCTACGGGGATGTTCTGCTGCTCGTAGAAGTATTCGCCCCAGGTTGCCTGCGGTGCGGGCAGGGTGGCGAAGTTGAGGTTGTTGTTGGAGATGTTGATGCTGTAAAGCTCAACGTTCTTGCTCAGGTCAAGCGCCTTGAGGCTGTTGTTCTTGAGGTTGAGATTGGTGAGCTTGGTGTTGGCGCTGAGGTCGATTTCGGTGAGCCAGTTTTCGGCCAGGTTCAGGCGGACAAGTTCGGGATTGTGGCTCAGGTCGATGGAGTTGAGTTTGGAGCCAACGTTGATCCAACCGGACTGATGGTCGGCCAGCAGGTTGATGAGCTGGGTGTTGGCGCTGAGGTCAATTTCGGAGATGGGAGTGTTGGAGATGTCCAGCGACAGCAGTTTGGGGTTCTTGGACAGGTCCAGAGTGGCTACGTCGGTCATGTCCAGGTTCAGGTACTGGAGGTTGGGGCAGCCGGTGGGGTCCAGCGACTTGAGGCCGCGGGCGTGGTAGCCGTCGAAGTAGATCAGGTTGGGATAGTTCTTGAGGTCGAAGTTGGGGTCGAGATATTCGCAACCGGAAATGCCGAGCACAATCAGGTCGGGCTTCGGGCCACCTACAATCAGGGGTGCGTCGGGGGCGTATTCAACCATTTCGAGGTACACGGCCATAAGCTTGGTGAAGGGCGTCAGGTCGAGGCCTTCCAGGGGGTTGTGGCTGAAGTCGAGTGCCTGGAGTTCGGTGCAGGCGCTGAATTCCACCTTGGTGGCGTAGATACCTTCGATGTCGAGGTATGCCAGCTGGGTGGGGTCGCCATAGATTTTGATGATGCCGTCGGGGTTTACGTGGATTGCGACGTTGGTGGCCTTGATGGCACCTTCGTCGAATCCCCAGGGAGCAACTTCCACTTCCTCGGTGCCATTGCCGTAGTCAATGTCGAAGTAAGCAGTCTCCAAGTCGGCACCCAGACGAATCTGGTATGCGTTGGATTCTCCGACGATGTTGTAGGCGTCGGAGTAGATGGTGACGATTGGCTTTTCATCGGCACGATGCTTGGCTGCCCACGAGGCGGGCATGCAGAGCATGGTGGCAATAAGGGCCAATGCGACAGAATAGAACTTTTTCATTGGATATGGTTGATGAGTTGGTTTTAGGTTTTGGGTAGAGGTTGCAGGGCTCGGTTGCCGTTGCGTGATTACCTATATAATTAAGGTGTGCGAAAAGAGTCAAAGAACCCGGAGGCCCGGGAGGGTATCGGGTTCTTTGAGAGAAATTTTACTCAGCGCCGAGGCAGATTTTTTCTGAGTGGCGACCGTTGATGTTGAGGATGTAAACGCCGGCGGCGAGGTGGCTGAGGTCGAGGGTGATTTCGTCGCCTGCGGCGGATGCAGCCATCACTTCGTTACCTGCCAGGCTGAACACACGTGCATCCATGCTTTCCTGGCCGCCTACGAATGCGCGGTAAGTGCGGTTGCCTTCGGAGGTGAGGATGAGACGGTCGTTGTTGGTGGCGGCGTCGATGTCGTTGAGGCCGGCGGCCATGCGGATAGCTTCCTTGAGGCCGGCCAGGGCGTTGAACTTACCGGCACCCCAGCGAGCCTGCTCCTTGGTGTTGTTGACGGCTTCGTCGCGTACGGCGGTGCGTTCCACGATGTCNTTCACGTCGTCGATGGTCAGGTTGGGGTTTNCTTCAAGCCACAGGNCGATAGAACCGGCCACGAAGGGGGTGGACATGGAGGTGCCCACTTCCTGCTTCCAGTAGTTCATGCGGTGGGGTTCCTGCATCTTGGCCTGGAGCATCACGTTGAGATATTCATCGGGCGCACCTTCTTCTTCCTGGAGAGCCTTGATGTAGGCCGAGCTCATGGAGGAGATGATGGCGGAGCCGGGAGCGCAGACGTGGGGGAGGATACGGCCGTCGGACATGGTTGCGAAAGAGGAGAATCCGCTGATGCCGCCTTCGATGAAACCGTCGCCGGGATAGGAGGAAATTCCGCCGTCGAGGCATAACCAGCTCTGGCGGGTGTTGTAGCTACCTACACAGAGCACGTTGTCGCCAACGGCGAGGTCGGAGATGGAGCCGTCGCAGGAGCCGTCGTCGAATTTGGGGTCGCCGTAGTTGTCCATCCATGTGGTGTTGCCGTCGCAGTAGCATTCGATGGTCTGGCCGGGCTTGCCGGTAACGATGAAGCCGAGTACATAGTTATCGTCGAGATTGGAGTCGGCGTTGACCACGGCGTAGTCCACCATGCCGTAGTAGCGGCCGGAGTCCTCGTCGATTTTAGCGCCTACGCCAATCCAGCCCTGACTGTAGGCGCGGGACATGGCGGTGTCGAAGATGATGTCGGTGTCACTGTAGCGGAGTGATTCGTCGCTGACCCAGTAGGTGCCGATGTCATCACCCTGAACGGCCATACGCTTCACAACGGCCCATTTGCGGCTCCGGTTATAGATTACGGCCTGGAGTTCGAAGGGGGTTTCGTCGTTGGAGTAGATGGCGATAGAGCCCTGGCGCATGGTGTAGGAACCGGGCACTTCGGGGTCGTACTGCTGATAGTAGGGGAAGATGAGTGTCTGGACGGTGTTTTCCTCCTCGGTGAGTTTCTTCTTCAGGGCGATTTTGAGGTCGCCTTCATTTCCGGCGGAGATGCAGATGATAGCCTCTTTGCCGGCCTCGGCCAGGTACTGGCACATGAGGTTGGAGCCGTCCTTGGCGCCGCTGGTGCTACCGAGGGAGAGGTTGAGCACCATAGGGAGATTCATAAAATAGCGGTAGTCGAGGAGAGCCTCGATGTCGGCCGCGATGAGTGCGTCCATGAGGTCGCCGCAACCAACGGCAATTTTGGAGCCGGGCGCTACGCCGTAGAACCGGCAGTTCTCGGTCACGTACTCGGTGGGTTCGTCCTCGGTGGTTTTTGCCTTGGCGACAGTCACGGGGTCGTCGAATCCGCCGGCCATGATGCCCAGGGTGTGGGTGCCGTGGTAGGAGTATTTGTCGTCGGTTACGAATGTGCCGAGGTTGGTGTAGTTGTAGTGGTCCTCAGCCAGGCCGGTTCCGGCTGCGTTTACGCGCATATGAGCCAGATACTCAATGCGGAAGCTTTCGGGGTCGTAGCTATAGCGGAAGTTGATGTGGTGGGGGTCGATGCCCTGGTCGACGAGGGCGGTGATTACGCCGTTGCCGGTGTAAGGCCGGGTAAGGCCTGCCTCCTTGCTGCCGGAGTGGATGAGGTCCACGCCGGAGTCCTTACGGGCCAGGTCCATGCTGGGCTTGACGTCCTGCTGAAGGGCCATTGTACGGATGGCGGGGCTTGAGGCTACGGCTTCAACGTCGTCGTAAGCTACTTCCACCAGTGCTATGGCGCCACGGCTGGAGCGCACGTTGATACCCTCCTCGCGGAGGTCGTCAACGGTGTAACCGTGGTTGAGTTTTACGAAAGCGAGGGTGACGGCAGGAGCTTCGGCAGAGGCTGTTTTGGAACGAGCCTTGAGCTTTGCTACCGCTGCAGGGTTGGCCTTGCGCGTGGAGTGCTCGCGAACCTTGGCCATGCTCTGCAGGGTCAGGCTCTGAGCCGATACGGCAAGCACACTTGCGAGTGCTACCGCCAAGAGAGTAAATTTCTTCATATGATTGGTATTTGTAGTCGTAGATAATAGTCGTTTGCGCAGCAAATCAATCTTTCTTTGTTCATTGTGCTATTGAAGGCGCAAAATTAATTAAAAAAAATGACTTTTGTGCAATTAGCTCCCAATTAAATTCATATAAGAACNAAAAATAATGCNAAATNATGTNAAAATGGCNTTTCNGAGGNNCAAATTCGGGCAAAATGACAAAAAAGATAATTCACAAAGAAGAGATTAAACCATTTCACGGAATATATTGTTGATAATGATAGAAAGTATTCAACTATTGTCAAACTAACAATTTTACTCCAATGGACACTGAAAAGATCGGCACAGATGCCGGCACTGTATGGGTCGCTCTGAATGCCACTGATGCATTAGGCATCAAGCAGCTTAAGAAGATTACCAAGCTCAAGGATAAAGAAGTATTCGCCGCCCTCGGCTGGCTCGCCCGCGAAGGCAAGGTTAACATCAACGTTGACCCCGAAGACGAAAAAGAATACATCGTATCTCTAGTACAGGACAAGTAAATCCCCTTACCCTCATATCGGAGGCGCAACCCCGGCGGGCTGCGCCTCCGCACGTACTGTGGTTTTCAAAAACTTTAGGGTGCCCACAGCCCTGTGATATTCCTAAAAGGGGACGACAAAGGGCTGAAATTCAAATAAAATTCATACCTTTGCACTGCTATGCGAATGTTTGCCCAATTTCAGCGCTACGGGCGCTTGAGTTTCCTGGTGGCATCGGCGGCGGTGGTGGCCCTGTTCCTGTATTTTTCAAACAGCCTCATCGGCGACCTGGCCGTCCAGGAACGCGAGCGCATGCAGATATGGGCCGATGCAACAAAGGAAATCATATCCTCTACTGCCGACCAGACCCACACGGAGGTGAACATCGACTTCCTGCTGAAAATCATCCAAAGCAACACCACCATACCTGTGCTCCTCACCGACGACGAGGGCAACATTCTGGACTACCGCAACTTCAACCTCCCGCAGCCCGAAGATGGCTCCGAGTTCGGACTCCCCACGTCGGATGTCAACCGCGATTTTTTGAGCAGGAAACTTCAGGGGATGCGTAATTCTCCCAATAAAATCGACATCGAAATCGAGCCCGGCCTCGTCCAGCATCTATACTATGAGGATTCGACGCTGCTCAAGCGGATGAGTATCTTCCCTTACATTCAACTTGCTGTTATGCTGGCTTTTATAGCTGTGGTTTACTTTGCGGTACTATCCACTAAGAAAGCCGAGCAAAACAAGGTGTGGGTTGGTCTTTCGAAAGAAACCGCTCACCTCNNNTGNGCAATCTNCNCATATCTTCGCTTATGGCCTGGATGGAGCTGCTTCCGGACATGGGCGTTGACTCTGAGACAATAGCGGAGATGAACAAGGATGTGGCGCGTCTGAGCACCATTGCCGCGCGTTTCTCTAAAATCGGATCCGTGCCCAAGATGGAGCCCGAACCGCTCGGGTCGCTGGTTGAGGGGGCTGTGGACTATATGAAAACCCGCATTTCGTCGCGCATAAGCCTGAGTTACCATCCCTCGCCTGTGCAGGGAAGGGTTGAGGCGAGCCGCCCGCTGCTGGAGTGGGTCATCGAAAATCTGATCAAGAACGCAGTCGATGCCATGGATGGTGCCGGAGCAATCACAGTTAAGTCAGGAATCTCAGCCACAGGAGCTTACATCGAAGTGGCTGATACCGGCAAGGGCATTCCGCGCAAGAATTTCAAGACAGTCTTTTCTCCGGGCTATACCACCAAGAGCCGCGGTTGGGGTCTGGGTCTGACTCTGGCCAAACGAATAGTAGAGCAATACCATGGCGGGCGCATCTGCGTCAAATCCTCCACCCCCGGCCAAGGCACCACCTTCCGCATCGACCTCCCCACGGTATAATCCCCGTAATCGTTACTGTTATCGGCCGAGCTCGGCCGATAACAGGACAAGGGCTTTTTCGATGGCGGAGCGGATGTGGTGGCCGGAGGAGATTGCGGCTTGCATGGAAGCTACGGCGCCACGCATGGCGGCATACTTTGCAGGGGTGACGGCCGGGAGGACTTTCCCGAGGCTGTCGAGGCTGTCGACCGTCAGGCCAAGACCGTGGGCGAGCACATAGGGTGCGATGGCCATCTGCGACCACACCACTACGGGCAAGCCGGCGGCGATGTAGCTCGAAAGTTTGTAAGGGGCGTTGTAGCGCAGGTATTGACCCATGGGGCCGCTGCAAGTTTCAGTGGAGTTGCCGTCCCACACCAGACCGTAGGCTTCGTTACTAATCTTTTGTGGCAATTCTTCCGGCATGCAACTGCCCCGGTAGTCCACGCCCGGCCGGTTGACGAGTTCCTCGGGTGCGCCGGTGCCGTAAAGCACCAACCTCCAGCCGTCGCCGGGGGCTAATTTGCTGAGGAAGGTGGATTTGCCCAAATTGCCGGCGAACACCACCGTGGGCTCAGCCGGCGGTGCGCCGGCGGGGATGGAGGATTGAAGATAGTCGAACATCTCCAAAATGATGACTTCCTTTCCGGGGAAGCGTTCGCTCACCCAAGCGGCCATGGCGGGTGTGTGAACGATGATGACGTCAGCCAGCGAAAGTGTGGCGCCGTCGTCGTGGAGGGAACCTCCGCGCAGGGAGTTGATGTCGTGGACGACAACGATAAGACGGTTGCCGCGGCGTTTGGCCTGACGTGCGAGGGACTCGACGGCATGCTGGGCCGGGTACTGCAGCAAAACCACCTTGCCTCGTGGCATTTGGCGCAGGCTCAGGCGAGTGTTGATGATGTCGCGCAGATGGACGAGCTTGTTGCTCTTGGAGAACCATCGTGGCAGACCGATTCGATGCGCACCCATGGAGGCAACGACATCTTCAACGTCGGTGCTGGGCTTGGAACCGGCGTTGGCCTGGCGGTTGAAGCAGTGGGCTATATAATATAGGTGTTCAGGACTCATGGTCGTTGGTTATCGAAAAGTTCCATGGCGCGGGCGATGACCGGAGCCATGTCGTAGTATCGGTACTCGGCCAGCCGTCCGCCGAATATCACATCCTCCTCGGCTTCGGCCAGGGCCCGGTAACGCCCGTATATGTCCTGATTGCGTGCGTCGTTGACAGGATAGAACGGCTCCATGCCCTCCTGCCATTCGGCAGGGTACTCGCGGGTGATGACGGTGCGGGGGTTGTCGTAGACGCTGTTGCCGAAGCTCTCGAAATGCTTGTGCTCTATTATGCGGGTGTAGGGAATGGCGGCGTCGGTGTAGTTCACCACCGCATTACCTTGAGCGTTGGGACGCTCCTGCACTTCCGTGTCGAAACGCAGGCTGCGGTAGTCCAGCCGGCCGAAACGGAAGCCGAAGTACTCGTCGATTCTGCCGGTGAACACCATCCGCTTCGCCAGTGGGCGCCATCGGTCGGGATCGTCGAAATAGTTTGTGTTCAGTTCTACGTCGCTGCCCTCGAGCAGTTTGTCAATCAGCGGATTGTAGCCCCCTATGGGTATGCCCTGGAAGGCGTCGTTGAAATAGTTGTTATCGAAGGTGAGGCGCACGGGCAACCGCTTGATAATGAACGCGGGGAGCTCGGAGCAGGGTCGGCCCCACTGCTTCTCGGTGTAGCCTTTGACCAGGAGCCTGTAGATGTCGCGGCCCACCAGCGACAGGGCCATCTGCTCCAGATTCTGCGGCTCGCCTTCGAGGGCAGCCTCGGCGCGCTGCGCGTCGATTCGTGCGGCGGCCTGCTCAGGGGTATGCACTCCTGGCCATATGCGGCAGAAGGTATTCATGTTGAAGGGCAGGTTGTAGAGGTTGCCGTCCGGCGCTACGGCCAGGGGTGCATTGGTGAAGCGGTTGAACGGCACCAGCGCGTTGACAAAGTCCCACACGCGGCGGTCGGAGGTGTGGAAAATGTGTGCGCCGTAAGCGTGCACGGTGATGTCGGCTATTCGCTCGCAGTGAACGTTGCCGCCCGTGTGGGGCCGCTTGTCGATGACCAGACAGCGAAAGCCGGCGTCGGTGGCCAGGCGGGCAAAGGTGGCGCCGAACAGCCCTGCACCAACGATGAGGTAGTCGTATTTTTTTGCAGAATCCATGGTAGGTGCAAATATAAGCATTTAATTCAAGTTGCGCAAGCGAAGGAGTGTCGGGTATGAGGCTTTAGGGAGTGGGGATTGGTTTTCCAAGTGCGAGCAGATGTTGATAAATTTTTGCAGAATGTATGATAAAAATTTGTGTAATAGTTTAAATTATGCTAAATTTGCGCCTCAATGAATTTTTGTAGCTGAGCTGATAATAATCGATTCTATAATATAAAAACCACAAACCTAAGTTTCGGGAGCGAAACTAAAAATTTCCGGATTTATGCAAATAAGCAAATACGCATTGATGGCAGCTCTTGTGGCAGCCCTTCCGCTGAGCTCGTGCATCGACGATAAGTACGACCTGTCGGACATCGACACCACAGTGCGCGTAGAAGTCAACGACCTCGTAGTGCCGGTAAATATCGACGAAGTGACCCTCAGCAGCGTCTTCAAAATAGAGGAAGGCGACCGCGTACAGGAAGTCAACGGCGAATATGTAGTACTTGAGGATGGCACCTTCACCAGCGAAGGAATCAGTGTTGAAGCCGCACACCTGCCCGCACCCACCATTTCCTCGACTTCGAACACCATCTCCATCCCTGCCGGAGGCGTTGCCTTCAGCCAGGTTCCCGGCGGCGTGCTTAAAGTCGACATCTTCACCGACCCCACCACCTTCCATGCCGAGGACGCCTCCGTGAGCTCATCCATTGTGTCGGTCAGCAGCGTGGGTACTGTGTTCGACATCGTGATGAAGCTTACCCTCGGTGGATTTGACGGTATGCTTAACAGCTTCAGCCTCAAGGACTTCAATATGCAGTTGCCCAAGGGTCTGACCATGACTGCATCGCAGGGCTCGTACGACCCGTCTACCGGCCTTTACAAGGCTTCCACCCTCAAAGGAAGCGGCAATGTGCTCACCATCGACTTCTCCATGACGGCCGTGAACACAGACGGCGGCGCACTGGTTTACAGCTCTGANAGCGACGAACATAAGCTGACATTCGNCGGCNNGNTGTTCNTCAAGTCGGCCGTGCTCGAAATTGCCGAGAGCGNCCTGATTGCAGGTTCTGAGGTTGTACTGCCTACATCCATGTCGCTTAATGCCGACTACGACATGACCGACATCGACGTGGACACCTTCTCGGGCGAAATCCGCTATGTCATCGATGTCTCGGCCTTCTCCGACATCGACCTCAGTGACCTGCCCGACGTCCTGAGCCAGGAGGGCACCAACATCGTGCTGGCCAACCCCCAGATTTACCTCAGCGTCAACAACCCGCTCAATACCTACGGAGCTTATGCCACCACGGGCCTGCAAATCACAGCCAACCGCACCGACCAGGCCCCCAAAACCTTCGCCCTCGATGCTCCGGGCTACTTCACCGTGCCCGGTACTCCCGGCGTGAGCGACTACTCATTCGTGCTCTCTCCCAAGGCTCCCGCAAAGCCCTACGAGGGTTATGTCAACCCCACTCACGTGCCCTATACCTCGCTAAGCGACGTGCTCAGCGGCGACGGACTCCCCGGTAGCCTCAGCATCGAAATGATGGATCCCCAGTTGCCCACGCAGCAGGTAAATAACTTCCGTCTGGGTCAGGATCTGGGCTCGGTCGAGGGTCATTATACCTTCTACGCACCTCTTGCCCTGGGCGCCGGCTCAATGATACGCTACACCGACACCGAGGACGGCTGGAGCTCGGACGACCTGGACAAGATGACAATCTCCAGCCTGAGCGTGAGCTTCACCGTAAGTTCCGACCTCCCTCTGGGCGTGGAACTCACGGGCTACCCCATCGATGTGGACGGGAACCAGATTAACAACGTAACCATCACCGGCGCACATGTTCCCGCCGGGGCCAAGGACATGCCCGTCACCCTGCAGACAACCGGCTCCATCACCCGTCTGGACGGCATCGAATTCACCGCCGAGGTGAAGGCCGGAACCACCGGCGAAGCACTTGCTCCGACTATGGGGCTGGTGCTCAAGAATATACGTGCCAAAGTATCCGGTTTCTATGAAGATGAACTCTGACCTTAAACCTCCGAAAACCACATGAAATCAATCATAAAGAACATTATTGCCGGTGCTGTCCTTGCATCAGCCACCCTCGGAGCTGCGGCTCAGAACACGGAAACGGGCTACTTCCTGGACGATTATACCTACCGCTTCCAGATGAACCCCGCCATCGGGAACTCGCGCAACTTCGTGGGTATGCCCGGCCTGGCCAACCTGAACGTGAACCTTCAGGGCAATCTCCATCTGAACTCGGTGCTCTACAACATCAACGGGCGCACCACCACCTTCATGAACCCGGCCGTCGACGCCGACAACTTCCTGCGCAAAATCAGCAATGTGAGCAAGATAGGCGTCGACACAAAAATCAACATCCTTTCGGCCGGTTTCCGTGCCTTTAAGGGTTACAACACCATCAGCATCAACGCGCGTGCAAGCGTCAATGCCCACTTGCCCAAGTCGCTGTTCTCGCTGCTGAAAGAGGGCGTAACCAACGCCACCTACGACATTACCGACGTCCGTGCCAATGCCGTAGGCTATGCCGAAGTTGCCCTTGGACACTCCCACGACATCAACACCGAGTGGCGCGTGGGCGGAACGTTCAAGTTCCTCGTTGGCGGTGCGGCTGCCGATGCCCGCCTCAACGAGGCATATCTGGAGTTGGGTCACGACTCGTGGAATGTGGTATCCGACGGTAACCTCAACGTCAACATCAAAGGCTTCACCTATGACCATAAGGTCAACGAACACACCGGCCACGAGTATGTGAGCGGCGGCAAGGTGGACGGCGCCGGAGTCAACGGTTTCGGCATNGCCTTTGACCTTGGCGNTACCTACAAGCCCAAGTTCTGTCCCGGCCTCGAAATCAGCGCCGCCCTGCTGGACTTCGGTTTCATCAACTGGAGCAACAACATGCTCGCATCTACCGACGGACGCCAGACATTCGCCACCGACGGCTATGTGTTCAACCCCGACGGCGANGCTGACAATAGCTTCAGCAAGGAGTGGAAACGCATGCGCAACAACCTCACCGCCCTCTACGAACTCAACCCCATGGGCGACACAGGTTCCAAGGCACGCATGCTCCACGCCACCACCAACATCGGAGCCAAGTATGTGGTGCAGACCGACAAGCGCCTCTCCTTCGGCTTGCTCAACACCACCTACATCGCCGGTCCGTACAGCTACACAACCTTCCGCCTGAGCGGCAACTTCGCCCCCTGGAAGGTGTTCGACATCGCAGCCTCCGTGGCTGAAGGCACTTTTGGATTTGAATTCGGATGGATGCTCAACCTCCATGTCACCGGTTTCAACTTCTTCATCGGCCAAGACCGCCTCGTAGGCAAACTCGCCAAGCAAGGCGTACCCCTGTCGTCCAACGGCGCCGTCAACCTCGGCATGAACTTCCTGTTCTGACCCGTTTCACAGAAAATTAAATTCAGAGCACTTTGACAGCTTAGAGTGCTCTGAATTTTTTATCGCTATTTTTTCTTTGGCGGTTTGGGAAATTTACGCTAACTTTGTGGCGAAAGTAATCCTCAAGAGGGGTGCCCGGACGGGCTGAGATCATACCCTTGGAACTTGACACGGTTAGTACCGTCGAAAGGACTTGAACTTTTCCGGCTTCCCGGCTTCGCGCCGCTGTCCACCCCTTGCACAGGGAACTTTCAATACTAAATTTTAGAAGTATGAAAGTGGAACTTAACAATCGCGAAGTCGAAGTCGCAAATCCAACCACCCTCGCCGAACTTTTGGCTGCGGAGCACCTCGGTGGGCCGGGCACTGCTGTGGCTGTCAACGGCAAAGTAGTGACCCGCGCATTACAGGCCTCTACGCCGCTCACCGACGGCATGAAAATCCTCGTTATTAAGGCTGTGTGCGGTGGATAAAGTGGAATTTCTGAAAATATCCATCACTCCGGACTATTTTTACCCCGACGAGGCCGGGGCCATCGAGGCGTGCCTTGCCCGGGGGTATGACTATGTGCACATCCGCAAGCCGGGTTCATCGGCTGAACAGGTTCGCGCACTGATTGACAGCATCAATCCTGACTTGCGTGCTCGCCTCGCCCTGCACGATCACTTTGAACTCGCAGCCGGGCTTGGCGTAGGCGGGGTACACCTGAACNGCCGCAACCCGTCGACGCCGAGTGGCTGGACCGGGCGGCTCAGTGCTTCGTGCCATTCGCCCGAAGAATGTCCGGATTACAAATCCTTCGACTATGTTACCCTCAGCCCTGTTTACCCAAGCATCTCCAAGCCCGGGTATAAACCCGCATTCACCCTTGCCGACTGCGAGGTCCTTCTGAACAGCTCCGACCGCCCCGCGGTTGTGGCGCTCGGAGGCATACAGGAATCTAACCTCCCGGCTTTGCAGGCCATGGGCTTCGACGGGGCTGCACTCCTTTCGGGAGCCTGGCGCCGGACAGTCGACCCGCAGCAATTTCGGCTCCAGTTCATCACGCACCCGCGGTCGGTCGCTGAAGCTGAGGCCCAGGTGGAGGCTGTGCTCGGAGGCGGTTGCCGCTGGGTGCAGTTGCGCTGGAAAGAGGCCCCCGACGGAGAGTATCTTCATGCCGCCCGTCGCATAGAACCATTGTGCCGCCGTTACGGAGCAATATTCCTGCTCAACGATCGCGCGCACCTTGTTCAAGAAGCCCGTGCCGACGGCGTGCACTTGGGCAAGAACGATATGAGCGTGGGCGAAGCGCGAAGTTTCCTGGGCCCCGGCGTCATAATTGGGCGCACTGCCAACACCCCGGAGGACGTACTCGAAGGCTTGTTTGCCGGAGCCGACTACATCGGCCTCGGACCCTTCCGTTTCACCGGCACCAAGAAAAACCTCAGCCCCATCCTCGGTCTGGATGGTTACCGGCGCGCCCTCGACGCTCTGCGACAACAAGGCCTTACCATACCAATAGTAGCCATCGGCGGCATCACCGAGGCGGACGTCTCCGCCCTCATGGCTACCGGAGTGCAGGGCATTGCCGTAAGCGGTGCTATAATCAACTCGGCCAACCCTTCCGCCACCACCCGAACGCTCCTCTCCAAAAACTAAAACCTAAAACCAAAGCAGTGGACGAATTAACCCTTGGAGGTCGCACATTCACCTCCCGCCTNTTCCTCGGAACAGGCAAATTCAGCAGTAATGCGCTTATGCGCAAGGCCATCGAAGCCTCCGGCACACAGATGGTNACCATGGCGATGCGCCGCATCGAACTTGACGACAGCGAGGACGAAATGTTGGTCAACATAATTGACCCCAACATTCAACTTCTGCCCAATACTTCCGGCGCGCGCAATGCCGAGGAGGCCGTCATGGCCNCCGAACTGGCACGCGAAGCCTTTGGAACCAATTTCCTCAAACTCGAAATCCATCCCGATCCCCGTCACCTCCTGCCCGACCCCATAGAAACCCTCAAGGCCACCGAGGCGCTTGCCAAGGCCGGTTTTGCAGTGCTCCCCTACGTGCAGGCCGACCCGCTGCTGTGCAAGCGCCTTGAGGATGCCGGGGCTGCCGCTGTGATGCCNCTGGGNGCTCCTATCGGTACCAATAAAGGCTTGATNACGCGCGAGTTCCTTGAATTGATAATAGAGCAGAGCAATGTGCCCGTAGTGGTTGACGCGGGCATTGGCGTGCCATCCCACGCCGCGGCAGCCATGGAAATGGGAGCCGACGCTGTGCTGGTGAATACTGCCATAGCCGTGGCGGCCGACCCGGAACTGATGGCCGGGGCTTTCGCAGAGGCCGTACGTGCCGGTCGCCGGGCATTTCTGGCCGGCCCGGGCGCCGTGAGCAACCGTGTGGCCCCGTCCAGTCCGCTAACTTCTTTCCTGGACTGACCATGTTTTCCGATGAATTAAGCCGCTACGACTGGGACGAAACCACGGCCTGCATCGGCGCTATGACCGAAGCCGACGTCCGGTGTGCTTTGAGCAAGGATCGTCTGAGCGTCAACGACTTCATGGCTCTAATATCGCCTGCCGCTACGCCATTTCTGGAAGAGATGGCCGCCAGGAGTGTTGCCCTGACGCGGCGCCGCTTCGGCAACACAATTTCGATGTTCATCCCTATGTACGTCACCAATTCGTGCACAAACGGGTGTGTCTACTGCGGGTTCAATCACCGCAACCGCTTTAAACGTGTAATTCTCACTCCCGAGCAGATTGAGCAGGAGTGCCTGGCCATAAAGGAACTGGGACCGTTCGAAAACTTGCTCATAGTGACAGGTGAAAACCCCCATGCAGCCGGGACTGACTATATCGAAGAGTCCCTCCGGGTGTGCCGCCGACATTTTGCAAACCTTACAATCGAGGTCATGCCCTTACCAACGGAGGACTATGCACGCCTGCGTCGAGCGGGGCTCAACGGAGTGATATGTTTCCAGGAGACTTACAACCGCGCCAATTACGGCAAGTATCATCCCACCGGCATGAAAAGCAACTTCGAGTGGCGCCTCAACGGCTTCGACCGCATGGGCATGGCCGGGGTGCATAAAATCGGCATGGGCGTGCTTATAGGGTTGGAGGACTGGCGGACGGACGTCACCATGATGGCGCGTCATCTGCAGTACCTTAAGAAAAAATACTGGCGTACGCGATACAGCGTCAACTTCCCGCGAATGCGCCCTTCGGAGTCTGGTTTTCAACCCAATGTGGTGATGAGCGACCGCGAACTTGCGCAGCTCACGTTCGCCTTCCGCATTTTCGACCCCGATGTGGATATTTCCTACTCCACCCGTGAGGAGCACACCTTCCGTACGCACATGGCTGCTTTAGGGGTGACCACCATGAGCGCCGGCTCGCGCACAGATCCCGGGGGTTATGCTGTGGCAAAGGACTCGCTGGAGCAGTTTGCAATCTCCGACGACGCATCCCCGGACGCCGTCGCCGCCGATCTCCGCCGGATGGGCCTCATGCCGGTGTGGAAGGACTGGGACGAGGCCTTCAACATTAATTCCGAAGCACTATGAACGACGAACGATACTTCCGCCAGCTTCTCCTGCCCGAAATCGGCACTGAGGGGCAAAGTCGCTTGAGCCGCAGCACGGTGCTGGTGATAGGTGCCGGCGGACTGGGCTCGGCCGTGATTCCATACCTCGCTGCGGCCGGTGTAGGGCGGCTCATCATCTGCGATCACGACACCGTGAACCTCACCAACCTCAACCGCCAGACGCTGTACACCACCGCCGACCTCGGTGCTCCAAAATCCGCCACGGCTGCCGAGCGCGTGCGGGCTGTCAATCCGCAGGTGCATGTGGATGTATGCGAGGAGTTTACGGCTTCCAATTGCCATGAGCTTGTGAGCCGGACGGACGTGGTGGTGGACTGCACCGACAACTTTACCACACGTCTCCTCATCGACGAAGCCTGCGCGACGGCCGGCGTGCCGTGGG
>WFLX010373123.1_pt1 | contig 25829 bp, 19 predicted proteins | sample 4967041 | NCBI WGS metagenome assembly WFLX01 (sample SAMN12857096, study PRJNA449069) | gut metagenome | isolation source: stool from male and female vole | host: Microtus ochrogaster | place: USA:Florida | collected 2017
CTGATATTAAGAAATATGGGAATTAAGACTTTCAGGAATGGCACTGACCATGCACCTCTTAATATCTTCATACCCAATTATATGTCACTTCCAAGTTTCAGATGATGAAATGTGTCTTCATTATAACAATATTTTTTGTTTGCTTTATACAAAATATTCATGCTTCAGTATCTTCTGAAGTTGAAAAAGATACCGGACTTCAATTGGATTATTACCGCCATTACATNTGCTATGAGTTCGGGNTTTCCAATATCGTCACTGTATNTATTGCAGNAGGTGACTCAATTTGNGATGTTTNTATTTGTAATNAACAAGAGAGAATAGTTTCAACAACTTGCCCCAAAACGCCCATTTTAAAATNGGCATTCAATATTANGCCTATTGAATCATCAATCACCNCCCCAATTAGAGACAACGATTATAAACCTTATTATTATAAGCTTTCACTTATATATTGTGGCAGGCAGATGATCCTATCGTCAACATTGCCATTTTATAATCATATAGATGTCGGTGAGACTCAAATAGAGGATCTTAAATCCTTCATGATTCAGCTCTGGTATTCGAATTGTATAATCAATTCTGATAATGGCTCAAATGCACTGATAAACGTCAAGCAACCAAGGTATTCTTAATTGGATCTATGAGCGGAGAGTTTAATTAATCTTAGAAAATAATGGAGGATTACCCTTATGGGTTATAATGACTGATGGTGGTTCTGGTGCGACAGTACATACAAAGAATGGCTCTCATTCAGTAGTTGCCGTTGACGTTATTCATCTCAATGGAAGGACAGTAACTACCGGACACGAGATATTAGGGCATGGACGATCATGGGCTGTAGGATACCAAGAGAATTTGGCGTATAGGTCAAAAAGGGGGGAGGGGGGATGAACCGGAGCGGCAGTTCTGACGTTATAGTAGTGTAGTCGGCAGACTACCACAAGGAATCGGATTTATGGTACTCGGCAGCGGTACTTTTCATACTGATAGCTGCAACTTTAAATAATAATTTCCGACCATCAGAACTGCGGGTTGCTCCAATGGAGCGCCCGCAGCGTGATTTCAGCCCTATTTAACGTACAGGTCAAAATCGTCGTAGGTGTCGAGATTTGTTATCGTTCCTGAGATATAACTATCGTGAATAGTCATATAGAGAGATTCAAACGGATCGGGCTCTCCATACAGGTACGTATAAGCATCGACATGGATCTGATTTCCGTCGATAGTGTAATTGCCTCTAAGGGTAATCCAGCTCGCCGCCACGTCGCCATATTTATTAAGCGTAAGGTTATAGGCATATCGGCCCGTGAAGCTGTCGTTGTAGCCAAGCTCATAGTACATAACTATCGGGTAAGAGCCTTTGGAGTTTCTAAGCGTGCCCTTGACATATTGCAACGCTCCTAACTCGGTAAGGTCGGAGGTATCCACCACGACTTCCTCAACCGCCTCTTCTGTCACAACCTCTTCAGCCATAGGCTCAGCTATATCAACCATCCCCGCGCTTTCCTGGTCATTGAACACCAAAGGCGCGCCGCGGTGGCTCTTATTGCCGTTATTCATCAGGAAAAACGCCCCTGTACCGGCCACCACGGCAAAAAACAGAAACGGCACTACCAGCACCCATAGGTTTTTTGACTTTTTCTTCGGCGCACCCGGCCGCGGCAAAGGTTGGGTAGCGACCCGCTGATGCTGCGAAGTGCCAAGCGGCGTACCGAGCGGATACATGGAATTGTCGGGGCCGTATCCTTTGCCTCCACCAAGCGGAGTTATCGACGATTTATTCACGCCCGGCCCCATAATCACGACCGGAGCACCGCATCCCGGGCAAAACCGCGCCTCGGGGTCAATTCGTCTTCCACAATTAGAGCAAACAGTATCTGACATATTTTATATCTATTTTATATCTTAGGTTATTTATGGTTTCTTTCGCTTACCTCTACCGAGCTCGCGGCGCATGAAAGAGAGGGTATATATGGCCGCGAGAATGCCGATAATCAAAGTAGGCCACCGCAATCCGTTTATCCTCAACAGGCTGCAAGCCAACAACACAGCCGTGACCGCAGCATAAAGCTTCATCACGCCGGGGCCAAGTCTCAACCGATAATGTCGACGGTAGACCACATAGACAATCAGGGCATAAGACGCATACCAAATCATGTAGGCCGCTCCCATGCCCAAAAAGCCACCGAGATGATAGCCACCGATAAAGAGAACAACGCTGAGGCAAGCGCTTATGGTATCGGTCAACAGAAAGACCTTGCCATCGCCGCGCACAAGCATCACGAACGCCATGCACCACGACAACGCCCGGAAAGGGGTTGAAACCAAGGCGACCGTGATAAACGGAGCAGCTCCGAGAAACTTCGAGTCGTAGAGCATACGTATCACCGCGTCGTCGAGGGCGATGAACAGCGCGGCAACCGGGAGAATAACTATCGCGGCTATCGAAGCCTCATGCCCCACAAACATCGAGATACGGCGGGGGGAATCCTTCACGCGGCTCAACCGAGGGAAATACTCCACACCTATGGCAGCGAACACCAGCCCGATATAGCGGTTGGCAAGCATATAGCCCGACTCGAAGATGCCGACCACATCAGTGCCCTGATGATAATTAAGCCACGCCTTGACGGCGTAGGACGCGGCAAACGCGACGGTATAGGACGCGGCCATGCAGATACCCAACTTCACAAACGCAAGCCCCTCGCGGAATGTATCGCCCGCCGAGGGGACAGGGTCAGGAGCAGGGAGACGCTCGCGAAGCAGCAGGGCGGCCAGCATCGTCACAACCGTGTAGGCCAATATAGTAGGCACAATCGACTTGATGCCGAACAAATAAAACAGGGGTATCGATATGAGCAACCCGGCAATAGCCCCGGCGACAGACGCCTTGGCCATTCGCTTGACTTTGCCCAGACCCTGGATAATCGACAACTCGGCCGAAGTAACCGAGGCCATAAACACCGACACCGAGAGGGCCACGAAGGCCCAAGCGTGAGTCGAGTCGTCAAACGTCAGCCTGCTCAACAGCGGCGACAACAACGCCGTGATAACCGACCCGATAGCGCCAACCACCCAGTTCCACCTACGCACAACGTAGCATATCCTCGCTATCGCGGCCAGAGATTTCGACGAGGCGATCGAGGGAATGGTCGATGAGCGAAGTCCGAGCTCAGAGAGCGACTTCATCATGTCGATAGTGGAATTGTAAAGGCCAAAAAGACCAACGCCCTCCGGCCCGAGCAACAGAGCGGCAAACTTTGTGCGCACCACAGAGCATATGATATTCACCGACTGCACGCCGGTAAATATCCCCATAGCCTTCAGCACCGTGGCCGAGAGGCCCTTACTATGTTTACGCGCTTTATCCAGGATTAATCGTTGTTTATTTCCGCAGCCACTGCTCAGGGTTCTCCTTTTTGTTATCTGACACAGAGGTAGCGTTGCGTATCTCGAAATGGAGTATTGATTGGTTGGAGTCGTAGGGGTCAACGTAGACGGTGCCTAACTTTTGCCCCCGGCTGACGCGGTCGCCTTTACGCACGGAGAGACTTCCGAGATTGGCGTATACGGTGACATAGTTGCCGTGGCGCACCACCACCACGTTGTTATATCCGTCGGGGCAAAAAATCGCCGACACCTCGCCGTCAAACACCGAGCGGACCGCAGCTCCCTTAGAAGTGAGCAAATCGATACCGGCATTGTCGGTCACGACATTCGGGAGATTGGGGTGGGTGTTGCGTCCGAAATGCCGGAGAATAGTCCATGACCCCTCGACAGGATAAGGGAGCGAGCCTTTGCTTTGAGCGAACGACTTGCCTGAAATCGGCTCGGCCGAGGCTATGTCGCGCGACGCAGACGCCGCCTGAGCCGCAGTAGACCGGGCGGGTTGCTGAGGCTCAGCCGACTGAGTCGACGCTGACTGGGTATTAGACTTAGAGCCGCGGCGAATTGGCGACCGCTTAGATGATGGTCGGGGAGAAACGCCGTTACCGCCGGAAGTGTTAACGGCGACGTCGGCCGATTGCTTCGCAGGCTTCGGCTCGGACTTGGTGGCCGACGGCTTCTTAGATTCGTTTTTTTGAGCGGCTGCTTTCGCGTCGGCGTCGGCGCGCTGAGCCAAAAGCCGCGCTTCCTCCTCCTTACGCCGCTCCTCGGCGAGCCTCTGCTGCTCAGCCTTGCGCTGCTCGGCAAGGCGTCGTTGCTCCTCGGCCTCACGCTGCCGCCTGGCCTCCTCGTCTTTGCGACGCTGCTCAGCGAGCCGCTTCTCCTCGGCTATGCGCCGAGCTTCAGCCTCTTGCTCTAAAGCGGCCTGTAGCTGCGATTCGAGCTGCTTGGCTTTACGCCGCTGCTCGGCCACCAGCGCCTCAAGTTCAGAGCCGCGGTCGCGGAGCGAAGCGACTATGCGGTCGGTCTCCGCCTTGTCTTTAGCCACTTTAGCCCGCTTATCGTTGACTTGGGCTAAAGCGGTTTGCGCCTTATACTGGAGCGCGCTCAGACTGGCTTTTCGCTTGTCGAGCTCGCTTTTCACCGCCTTGATTTCGTCGGCTTTGCGGTCGCGCCACTTCGAGAACTGCTTCAAAGCCTGCAATCGGCGAAACGCCTGCTCGAACGACGACGACGAGAACACGAACGACAGATTGCTGATAGCCGAGCGCGAACCCCGCGCCTGACGCAGAAACTTTGCCATAGTTGACTGAAGCGACGCGAGGCGGTCGTTAAGCCGGTTGATAGAGTCCGCAGTAAGTTTTATTTGCTTCTCATACCCCGCGATCTGGCTATTCAGGGTCGCAATCGAGGCGTTGCAATCGGCTATATCAGAGTTGAGCGCGTCGAGGCGGGTAAGCGACGTCTGAATTTCGTTGCGGTTGGCCGAGAGCTCAGAGGTGGTCTGCTTGATATCGGCCTGAGCCTGCTTATGCTCCTTCCTGACCGAGGCCGAAGAGGGCACCTCGCGCGCCTTCTTGGTCGCCGCGGGCTTCTTGGCCTCCACAGCAGAGAAGAACAAGCAGGTGATAACAATCAGAATAATATTACGGTATTTCATTAAGACGTTAATTTACATTTCCGGCACACGCTGACTTCACTATCGGCGCGTCTTAAAGGCTCAAGCCCTTGATTAGCGAAGCTGCCTCTATACGGGTGTATTTTTTAGGGGTTTTCCAGCCAATCGAACTGCTGACTTCATATTTCGCTCCCGAGAAATCCCACACGAGAGCCACGTTGAGCTTCTTAGCTCCGAGCGAGGCGGCTATCTCGGCTAACTGCATGAACGTGCCCGACTTGGTTTCGACCGGAGAAGAGTAGGCGCACGAAGCCGAGTGGCCATCGACCTCAACACTGAGGGTCGCAACCCGCGGGGGAGCGCCGATTATCTGGAATGAATACGCGGCTCCGGCCACTTTTGTCTTAGGTGTCAGAGACCACCCTTCGCCGCTCTCAGCCAAATCGACGCTACCGATCATGGCCGAAGTGAAGGTGCCTTTGGAGTTAACAAAGGCTCGACCGAGCAGCAAATCCTGAATGTCGGCGACAGTAAGCTTCGCACCCGCCAAGACTTTCGATATAGGCTCGGCCATGTAGCGCTTATTGATTTTATCGGCAACGCGGACCGAGTCAGAGTCGATATAAGCAGAGGCGACTTCAAAGCCGAGCATGCGCATGGATATGTATATATCCTTACCGCGACGCATATACACCTTGCCCGAAACCGCCAACTGGGCCGGGGATTTTATCATCACTTTCAATGGCAGACTCAATTCCTTCCAATCCTTGTAGCTCCGGGCGAGCATCTCAGCCCGTTGGGTCAACGACCCAGACTGAGCCGCGACGGCCGGAGCAGCTGCCGCAGGGGTATCGGAAGGGGCATTTGAAGCTGTCTTCGTAGAGCCGCACGATGACAACACAAGCAGGGCAACCCTGAGTAAAAGACCGAAATATCTCATTATTTCCTAAAATTTCACTTCTGAATAAAATGATTGGCGCGCCGGACGAAACATCCGGTTTTATTTGTAAAAGTATGTTTTGTGAGCGACCTTACGCGAGAGCAGATCATTGGCGGGGTCGAGTTTGAGAGCTTTCTCCCAATACAGGAGGGCACCGTCGGGGTCGCCGCTCATGAAATGAATGTCGCCCGCGTGCTCAAATACCTCTGCCGTAGGCTCGGCATCGGCGGCAATAGCTCTGTCGATATATTCCATCGCCTTAGCGTAGTCGCGTTTTTTGAAAAGCACCCACGCGTAGGTGTCGAGCCACGACGGATTTTCGGGCTCCATCTCAATCGTTTTCCTCGACAGCTCTTCAGCCCGGTCGAGGTCAGTCTCATCCACTGCCATAAAGTAGGCCATGTTGTTCATAACCATCAGATTGCCGGGATTGAGCTCAAGGGCCTGCTCATAAGCCTCGATAGATTTCTCGCGCTCGTTGAGGCGGTGATATGTGTCGCCTATGGAGCCGAGAATGTCGGACCGCATCTGCGTGTCGGCTGAGTCGACAAGCTCGATTGCTTTATTGAAAGCATCAATCGCCTCCTTGTCGCGGTCGAGATTGAGCAGCACAGAGCCGCGCATACGGTGGAGGTTGGCGTCGGAGGGGTGATATGTAAGCGCGCGGTCGGCGTTAGCGAGCGCCGCGGAGTTATCTTCGGCTAAGGAGTGAAGCGCTATGTCGGTTATCCACTGCGCGGGATCAGATGGGTCGATGTCGACCGCCGCATCGGCCTGCTCAGCTGCCTGAGCATACTTTTTCGACGACGACAGGAAGGTAGTGTAGAGCGTGCGGAAACTGAATTCGTGGGGGTAACGGTCGATCAGTTTGGCAAACAGGGAGTCGGTGGGGGCAAACTGAGTCGAATCGGTGTAGAAAGCCCGCGTGTAGTTGAGCATCATGTCGTGCTTCACCTCGACGTCGAGATCGGTGTTGAGCAGCGCATGGGCGGTCTCGCGCATGAAAGCGGCCGAATCGTTTTTCGACCTATAGTAATCGGCGCGGGTGTAAAACGCCATGCCATTGGTAGAGTCCACGTCGCAGGCGCGGTCGTAATAGTAGATAGCCGAATCGGGGCGCTGGATCGCCGCATAGAAATGACCTGCGGCAAGATAGTTCTCGGAAACGAGCGGGGCCTCGCTGATAAGCTTGGTAAAGGATCTCGAGGCTCCGGCAGTGTCGCCCTGCTCGATATACGCGCCCGCCTTTATGCTCGCGAGCTGCGCCGAGGGCCCGGAGGCTACCTCCAACTGCTCTATCAGGTTTATCACCTTCGACATGTCGGCCGAGTCGCCGTTTTCATACAGGACGTTGGCGTACTGCATCTTCACCCCAAGCTTTTCGGGATAGATAGAGTCGAGAGTATGCCACACATTAATCGACTCGTCGAAATTGCCGAGCTTGGAGAGCAACGTGCCATAAACCGAGGCGTTGGTCAAATCGCCGGGAGCGTCGACAAATCGTCGGCGCAACATATCCACGCCCTGGTCGAGCAGCTCGGGCACGAATTGCGCCATCGAGATATAGTAATAGGCAAGCTCCGAGGCCACCTGGGTATTGGTGGTATCCATGCGGTAAGCACGCTTCAGGAAATCGAAAGTGGGCTCCAGGCTGTCGAGAGCTTCGAGGCGCCGGCTCTCCATGTAGATGTAGTCGAGCTTGCGATTTCGCGCGTCATCGTCCCAATTGGTTTTGGGGGAGCCGGCGAAAGCGGCGAGCACTGTCAACGCCGCCGCTGCCGCAGGAATTATCTTTGTGAGGTTAATCTTCATCTGCCACTGGTATGTTTAGAGGCCGGTGTGACCAAAGCCGCCGTCGCCGCGGAGAGTTTCGTCGATACGCTCTACCGCTTCCCATTCAACGCGCTGATACTGCGCTATCACCATCTGGCATATTCTCTCGCCGTCGTTTATGACAAACGGCTCTTTGGAGAGGTTAGCCACAATAATCCCAACCTCGCCGCGGTAATCGGAGTCGACCGTGCCGGGCGAATTCAGTATCGTGATACCATGCTTCAGCGCTAGCCCGCTGCGCGGACGTATCTGGCACTCATAACCTTGGGGGAGCTGCAGGTAGAGGCCCGTAGGCACAAGCACCCGCTCCATAGGGTGCAGCACGATCGGGTGAGACAGGAAGGCCCTGACATCCATGCCGCTCGACCCATGGGTAGCGTAGGNAGGGAGGGGATGATGCGACTTGTTTATGATTTTTNCTTTAAGACTTTNCATAGAATTATACGTTTTTAAACTGCGAAAATACTCNATTTTTCGCTCATATTATTAATAATTGTCGAAATATTTTCACTCGGGCGACAAATTTTATTACCCGCGCCGTGTAATAAACATCACTTTACTGCGTCTTAGTAAGTGTCGACAATTAATTTCACATCCGACGGCCATATCAGGCCAATAATTGTCGATGTCAACTTTAACGCAAGAGGGAACAGGGTTTACCCGCACCCGCATAATAATAAACGTCTCAACAACCAAAATGTCACGATTAACTTCTTTTTTTATCGCGCTAATCGCTTTCGTCAGCTCTTCGGCAGCCAACCTCACGGTGAAAGGTCATGTAATCGACTCTCAGGGCAACCCTGAAGCTTACGCCACAATACGCATTTTCGCCGCGGGCGACACTCTCAAAGCCGCGGCTCTAGGGGTGGTAGACGAGCAGGGCGACTTCAGCCAGTCGCTCCCAAATGCCGGCGCGTACACGCTCAATATTACCTCCGTAGGCAAAGCCCCGGTCACGCGGGAGTTTAAACTCGTCGCACCAGGCTACGATTTCGGCACAATCACTATGGCCGACAACGCCGCGGAGCTTGGAGAAGTAGTGGTAGAGATGCGCAAGCCTCTGGTGAAAAAGGAGATAGACCGCATCGGCTACGACGTGCAGGCCGACGACGACTCGAAGACGGCCAATCTAAGCGATATGCTCCGCAAGGTGCCGATGGTGACGGTTGAGGCCGACGGCACCATTAAGGTCAAAGGCTCGTCGGACTTCAAAATCTACAAAAACGGCAAGCCCAACAAATCGTTCAGCTCCAATGCCAAAGATATTTTCAAGGCTCTCCCCGCGTCAATGATAAAGAAAATCGAAGTGATCACCGACCCGGGAGCAAAAGAGGACGCCGAGGGCGTGGGGGCGATTCTCAATATCGTGACCAACGAAGACACCGATTTCGCCGGAATCATGGGCATGGTATCGGCTCAGGGGGGCACCAACAAGTCGCCCGGCGCCAACTTTTGGGTGACGAGCAACGTGGGCAAAGTCAACCTCTCGGTCAACGGCGGCTACTTCCATATCGACAAGAAAATGGCAAACAACAACAGCTACAACGAGCAAATTTTCGCCGACACGGGCAACCGGCTCATATCTAAAGCGACAGCAGACGGCTGGGGCGAGATGGGCTTCTGGGGATTAGACGGCAGCTACGAGCTCGACTCGCTCAACCTCTTCACCGCCGAATTCAACGGCTTCATCCAGAACATCAACGGTGAAGGCTTGACTTCGACTATCCAGACAGCGCCCGACGGCAACACGATGTTTTCATACGACACACGGTTTTTAGGGAAGCCTTACGGGAAATACCTGTCGTTTAACGGCGGCATCAACTATCAGCGCATGACCCGCCGCAAGGGGGAGATAATCACCCTTCTCTACCAGATCGCCAACTCCCGCAACCGAAGCGACCAGCAGTCGACCTACGACAATCTCTTCAACTTCCCGGCCCCCTACCAGGCCATGCTCACCACATCTGACCAGAAATTTCTTGAGCAGACCGCTCAGGCCGACTGGGCCCGACCGATTTTCACAAACGGCAATATGTCGGTGGGCGGTAAATTCATCCACCGAAACAATCACGCGACCGGCGCCAACGAATACATAAGCGAGCAAAGCACGCTTCGCGCCACCAACTTCATTCATACCACCTCAATAGGCGCTCTCTACGCCGACTATCGCCATACTTTCGGCCCCCTTAGCGCGAGAGCCGGCCTACGCTATGAGTATTCTCACATGAAAGCGAAATTCAAAGACGGCTCAGAACCGGATTTCAGCTCCAATCTCAACGACTGGGTGCCCAACCTGTCGCTCATGTGGAACGTCAACGACGCCAACTCGCTGAAACTCTCCTACTCCACCCGCATATCGCGACCCGACATAAGCCAGCTCGACCCCAACGTCACCACTACACCGACCTCGCAATCGTCGGGCAACCCCGACCTCGAAAGCGTTCACAACCAGTCGATCGCGCTCAATTATTCGCTCATAAAGCAGGACTTCAACATCAACTTCGACGCGAGCTACGCTTTCTCCAACAACAGCGTCACCTCGCTTACCTACCTCCGCCCGGGCTCTGACGACTACCTGATAACCTCTTACGACAATATCGGGCGCAACCGCAAGGTCTACTTCAGCCTCTTCAGCCAATGGTCGGTTACCAAGAAAACGTCGTTGATGCTCAACGCGTCGGCCGACTGGCGCCGAATCCTTATCCCCGAAATATCCAATTCGCACTGGGGCTACTCAATCTTTTTCCGCGTCAGCCAGGATCTCCCCTGGCAGCTCAAACTCGAAGGCGCGCTTTATCATGGCTCAGGCAGCCTCGAAAGCGTCTACGCCTACGACTATACGCGTATATTCCCCATGTACTACGGATTCTCGCTCCAGCGCTCATTTCTTAAGGACAACGCGCTTACCGTTCAGATCCACGCCCAGAACCCCGGCCGCAAATATTCGAGCTGGTGCTCGAAAACCGACCGCGGCCCATACACCGGAATCAATGAGACCAAAGTGTCGCAAGGCAACACATACACCCTTCGCGTAAGCTACCGATTCGGCTCGGTTAAGGCCCAAGTTAAGAAAACCTCCGTTTCGGTCAACAACGACGACGGCGGCGCGGCCTCGGCCAAAAAAGCCACTCCCGGCGGCTCCGTTTCGATGTAACTTCCGATTGTAGCAAATTATTTTCTCCATAATAATTCATTTTTTGACGTTATTATGACATCATATTGAAATCAATTCGCTATCTTTGCATAAAAAACATCAATTATGGCTCAGATTGCAACAACAATAAGAATGGACAGCGAATTAAAGAGCGAGTTCGACAGCTTATGCGAAGAATTCGGTATGAGTTTTAACACAGCTTTCAATATATTCGCGAAAGCGGTTGTTCGCAGTCGTAGTATTCCGTTCAGAATTGAAGTAATTAAAGAGGACTCTGCCGATACAGGCCGCAAGGCTTTTGAAGCATTGCGCAAAGAAGCAATGTCGTCGTCCGATCTTTCTCTTGATGAAATAAACCGCGAAATCAAAGCAGCAAGAGCATCTTCAAAATGAACAAAACCTTCTATGCGGTAATCGATACCAATGTGCTCGTTTCTGCCATATTGTCAAAAAACAACGATTCCCCTCCCGTAAAAATTCTATACAAGATTTTCGACAAGGCCCTTATCCCTGTTCTCAACGAAGAAATATTACAAGAATATTCAGAGGTGCTTCATAGGCCAAAATTCAAATTAAACCATGAATTTGTCGACAAATTAGTTTCATCTTTGTCCGATTTAGGACAATTTGTTGTCAAGGCAATATATGACTGCCCGATGCCCGACCCCGACGATCGTGTTTTTTACGAAGTGGCTTTAAGCGCCGACTCGTATCTTGTGACCGGGAATATAAAGCATTTCCCCCGAAGCCGTAGGGTATTGACTCCGGGGGAAATGATTGCCGTTATCGATTAAACGTCTAATTCGACCGCGCCTTCGCGAAGGATTTCGGGATCGGCGGGGTCGAGCAGCGACACTACCGCCGACGGCGTCATCGGGCGAGGGCCCGCATCTATCATCAGGGAGATTTCCCCGGGGGCGTAGCGGTCGGCTATCTCTATCGTGGCTATGTCGCTGAGGTCTTCAGAAATGTCGCCGGGCAATTCGATAGATGTGGTCAACAACGGATTGCCGAGCGACTCGGCGATAGCTCGCGCGATATTGTCAGCGGGGACTCTGACGCCCACCTCTTTCCTGCCTTTGAATACTTTGGGCAGAGTCGACGACGCGGGCAAAATGAATGTGAACGGCCCCGGCAGATTACGACGCATTATGTCGAAGGCGACATTGGATATTTTGGCATAGCGGGCCGCTTGCGAGAGGTCGGAGCAGCAGACAGCGAGCGGATGCTTCTTAGGGTCGATATCCTTCAATCGGCAGATATGCTCAATAGCCTTATTGTTGAGCGCGTCGCAGCCGATCGCGTAAAGCGTGTCGGTAGGGTAAATGACAACCTGACCGTCGCGCAGCTCGTCGACTATCTCGTCGAGATAATGCTCTGAAATCTCATCACCGTAAACTTTGATCGTTCTCATGGTTATTAGTTATTTATCGTTGAGCTCTACGATATGATTCGCGAGGAGATATTGGCGGCGGAGGCGTGAGTCGCAAGCAGGCGGGTGGCTTCGGCTATTATATCGTCGGGCGACATCTCCGACGCGCTCGGCTCGTAAAGGTGGATAGTCATAACGATGCGCTTGGTGTCGAGATCCACCGCCGTGCGCTCATGATCAGATGTCGGGGTGCCGATGCCCCCCACGGCGTCGCGGAGTATGGGCAACCCTTCGACATTGAGCGGCCCGCGGCCTATCCCGATATACTCCTCGCCAGCCTCGCCGCGGCCCAATCTGAGCTGATCGCCCTTGATTTTATCGCGGTCAAACACCCCGAGAGCGCACCCCGACTTAAGCGACAGCAGATTGCCCAGATCGGCGAGCGCATTGACCGTGTACAGACCGAGACCTTTGACTATACGGCGCGACATCTGCTCCTGCGACGGGCGGTAGCGATTAGGATCTTTGCCAAATCGCTTGTAGGCGGCTCGCGTGGCGGCGATGCACGGGCGCTTGTTAATATCCTCGATTCTCATAATGCTGGCCATAGACCGGGCCAACCGGTTGATTTCATCGGTCAGCTCCTCAGGGGTCGGCGCGTTGGTCACGTCGGCCTCAATCAGTATCATCCTGTAGTCGGGCGCCAGCTGACGGAATATCGGCTCAAAAAGTATTTCCACGATTTCAAGATTTAGAGTTGTGGCTCGTAGTCGGTGGGGTCGGCAACGCCGGCAAGGCTGAACGCCTCGATGCGCTCGCGGCATGTGCCGCATCGGCCGCAATGACGTTGGCCGCCGCGGTAGCAACTGTAGGTGTCGGCGTAGTCGACGCCGATCTTGGCTCCCCGCTCGACGATCTGCGCTTTGGTAAGCGAAGTGTAAGGGGCAAAGATGTCGATGCCCTCGTAGGTGCCCGCGGCGATCGCTCCCGACATCGAGTTGATGAAACCGGGGCGGCAATCGGGGTAAATGGCATGGTCGCCGGCATGGTTGGCGATCATCACCTGCCTGAGGCCGCGGCTTTCGGCCATACCGGCGGCTATCGCGAGCATTATACCGTTGCGAAACGGCACAACGGTCGACTTCATATTCTCCTCGTCGTAGTTGCCGTCGGGGATAGCGTCGGCCCCTTCGAGAAGCGAGCTTTTGAAATATCGCGACATGAATCCGAGAGGTATCTCTATCAGCTCGATCCCGAGTTTCGCGCAATTGGCGCGGGCATAGGATGCCTCGCGGTCATTGTGGTTAGACCCGTAATTGAAAAACAGCGCAACCGCTATATCGTCGGCATATTCATGGAGCATCGTGGTTGAATCGAGCCCCCCGGAGTAGACCAATAATTTATCTTTCATACGTTGACCAAATATCAGAAATTATCAAGGAAACTTGCCTTCAGGCGGTCTTTGACGAGCCATTGATGGTCGGCGTCGCCGCGGTTGGCGAAGGGATAGATCGAAATGCCGCCACGGGGGGTGAAAAGCCCGCGCACATCAATATATTTGGGATCCATCAGCTTCCAGAGGTCGTTCATAATAATGTTGACGCAATCCTCGTGAAAATCGCCGTGGTTTCTGAAGCTGAACAGGTAGAGCTTCAGGCTCTTGCTCTCAACCATACGCTCGCGGGGTATGTAGTTGATTATGATTTTGGCGAAGTCGGGTTGGCCGGTCTTCGGGCAAAGCGACGTGAACTCCGGGCAGGTGAACGTGACGAGATACTCGTTCTCGGGATGCTTGTTGACGAAGGTTTCGAGCACATGGGGAGCGTAATCGGTAGGATATTTGGTGGCGTTCGCGCCTAACAGGCTGACGCCCTCCAGTTCTGATTCGTTTCGAGACATAATACCGGCTTATTTGATTTCGGGAACGAGGAAATGATCGCCCGTTGAGCGGACTATTGTGCGGAAATACTCGTCGTTGTATCCGCCGAAGGTCGGGTACTCCCCTTCGCCGTATTCGGTTCGCTTGAATGAGCCGTCGGCCTCCTGGTGCTTGATGTTGCCGTCCATGAATTTAACGAACAGGAAATCGCCGAGCGCCTTATAGTCGTCGGTAGCTTTTTTCGCCCATTTGTCGGAGATGCCTTGCAGATAATCAACCGCCTGCGCTTTTGCCATACCGGGCACGGCCGCTTCGGCCGCGGCCACGTCCTCGGCAATCGCCTTCTCCAGTTCCGACTGCTTGGCGCGTATGTCGGGTATCATCTGCGAATAGCGGTTGTAGGCCTGATTAGCAACGTAATTATTCACCCAGAAGTTGGCGTCCCAACTGAGGGTGCAAATATCGCCGTTGCCCTCGGCAAGCTGGTGAGGCACCGTGGTGATCGAGCAGAATATCGGGAGATATACGCAGGTGTTGGCGTCGTCGGTGCCGAACCATAGCATACCTTTCATCGCGTCGGGCATCTGGTCGCGCAACTGAGCCACGAAGGAGAATCCCGTCTGCTGAGTCGCGATGGCGCGTTCATGGGTGTACTCGCGGCCATCCACCGTAAAGCTCATCGGACGCCAGCGATAGGGCACGCCGAAGGGGCCGGCGCCNATATCCTNNGTCATNTCGANNGGTGTGCCCTCGAAGTGGTCGCGCATCATCCATTTCATGTCGTCGGCCGTAAGCTTGCGGTTGGGCTTTACCCAGAGCGGGAGCACCTCCCCTTCGCCTTTGCTTACCCACGGGAAATACTGGTCCATCCCGTCGGCAAACTTGTTGTAGTAGGCCCACACGCGGGCGTCGCAGCCGCGTAGCGCCCCGGCGTCGGTGACAGCGTAGGCGCGCGAGAAATCAAAATCCTCATCCTTGCCGTCGAAATACCCCTGCGAGCGGGCAAACGAGATCACGTCGGGCGAATAAAGCGTCTCAGGGTCGTTGAGCGGGAACGTGTGTATGCGCGAGTGGTTGGCATGGCCCGAAATGCAGTCGTCGGGCACTCTGCGCGCCACCCATACGGCGCCCTTGTCGGCTTTACCTTTGCCGATCATCTCCATGATCCACACCTCGTTAGGGTCGGCTATCGAGAACGATTCGCCCTCGCTGGCATATCCGTAATCCTTCACGAGATTGGTCATCACGTCTATCGCCTCGCGGGCGGTCTTCGCGCGCTGCAGCGTTATGTAGATGAGCGAGCCGTAGTCAATCATGCCCGAGCCGGCGAGCTCTTCGCGGCCGCCCCAGGTGCTCTCCGATATGGCGAGTCCATGCTCGTTCATGTTGCCTACGGTCGAGTAAGTGTGCTTCACTTCGGGGATTTCGCCTAACGGCTTCGAGGTGTCCCAGTCGATAACTTTGCGCATCGCGCCTTTCTTGTGGTCAGCCGCCTCCTGGCGATAAAGCTCGCCGTAAAGCGTGTGGCTGTCAGCCGCGTAGGTTATGAAGACGCTATTGTCGGCAGTGGCGTTTTTTCCTGCGATGAGACTTGTGCACGCGTCGGCTGCGTGAATCGACATGATCGCCGCCGCGGCTGTGATAAAGAGGTGTTTAAGCATATTTCGGTTTACTGATTTTACTTGTTATAATATCGGATAACGATCTGGCGGATTGATTAAATTAGCGGTATACCCGCCGAAGCGCATGCCTCGATCTGGTCTTCGGGCCATACCGACGCCTGCACTTCCCCTATATGGGCTTTCTGCAGCAGGAACATGCTCAGGCGGCTCTGCCCTATGCCCCCGCCTATCGAGAGGGGAAGGCGCCCTTCGAGCATGCGACTGTGATACCACAGGTCAAGGCGGTCGTTGCAACCTGCCGCCTCAAGCTGGCGGCGAAGGGCGACCGCGTCGGTGCGTATGCCCATCGACGACAGCTCCAGAGGGGAGTCGAGCACCGCATCCCACACCACTATGTCGCCGTTAAGGCCTATATTGCCATCCTCGTCGGCCGACGACCAGTCGTCGTAGTCGGGCGCGCGGTTGTCATGGGGCTTGCCGTCGCTCAGAGGCGCGCCTATGCCTATGATAAACACCGCCCCGAATCTTCTCGCGGCCTCCTTCTCGCGCTCTTTCGGCGACAGGCCGGGATACATGTCGAGCAACTCCTGCGAGCGGATGAATTTTATCGACTCGGGGAGCGTCGGCACTATGTGCGGAAATTGCTTGTAGACCATCTGCTCCGCGCCGCGGATTATATCGTAGATTTTCTCGACGATCTCTTTAAGGAACGCTACGGTGCGCTGCTCGGGAGTTATCACGCGCTCCCAGTCCCATTGGTCAACGTAGAGCGAATGGAGGTTGTCGAGCTGCTCGTCGGGCCTGACGGCGTTCATGTCGGTGTATATGCCGTAGCCCGGGGCGATGTCGTATTCCGCGAGCTTCACGCGCTTCCATTTGGCCAGCGACTGCACTATCTCTACGCTCCGGCCACCCAAGGCGTTCACCTTGAAGCTCACGGGGCGCTCCACGCCGTTGAGATCGTCGTTCAGGCCCGTTCCCGCCGCCACAAACAGCGGGGCGGTGACGCGGCGCAAGTTGAGATCGTCAAACAGCCGCTGCTGCACGTAATTCTTCAGTTCCTGAATCGCTATTTCCGTCGTTTCGGGCAACAGCTTCAGCTTGTATTTTGCCGGTATGATTAGTGACATATTTAATAAAATTGATATACTTACTTGTGGTTTAGCAACGCAAAGTTACAAAATTTCGGGATTATAATTGCTTATTTTAAAGAATATTCCTATATTTGCGGGCTGAAAATTAGACTCTGCCCCTCCCGGCCAGCCCGGAAGCGGAGCCTATTAGCGCATTTACCGATGCGCTAAAACCCTATCCGCTAATTAATTAATAACCAGTTTAACATAAATCAACACATGCAAAGCAAAGGAACCTTAGGAAGTGTCATTGCCGGAGTGATCGCGATTTTCCTGGTGCTTATATGTCTGTTCTACCTCTCCTTCACTTTCGTGCAGAATCATCACGAGGGAAAAGCTGACGCATACGCCCAGAGTCTCGCCGGCGATAAGAATTCCAGCGACTACGAGGCTAAGTACAGCCAATTACGCAAACACTACATCGACTCCATCAACCAGGAAAAGGTGTGGATGGGCTACAATTACCAGGAAGTCCAGCGTTGGGGCGTTGGCCTCGGCCTTGACCTTAAGGGCGGTATGAGCGTGATACTCCAAGTATCGATGCCCGACATCCTCCGTTCCATGAAAAACAACGACAAAGACGAAGCGTTTGAGCAGGCTCTCGCAGCTACCGACTCTATCGTCAAGAAAACCAACAACGACGACTACGTTGGTCTCTTCGTTGAGCAATATCGCAAACTCAAACCCCATGCCGACCTCTCGGTTATATTCAACTCTGCCTCTTCTATCAAGAAAGGCGCCGACGACAAAGCTGTCATCAGCGCCCTTAAAGGCGAAGTGAAGGACCGCGTTGACAACTCAGCTACCAACGTCCTCCGCAACCGTATCGACGCTTACGGCGTGGTTTCTCCCAATATCCAGGTGCTTCAGGGCAAAGACGGTCAGATCCTTCTTGAGCTCCCCGGCGTCAAAGAGCATGAGCGTATGGCCGAGCTCCTCCAGCGTTCAGCCAACCTCGAGTTCTACGTCACTTTCCAGAACCAGTTCAACGGTCAGGTCGGCGCTGCCCTCCAGGCCCTCGACCAGGCTCTCAAAGCCGACACCACCTACACCGGCGCAGGTGTTCTCGAAAGCTCTTACGTGATCCAGCGCGACCAGCGCACAGGCGCACCCACGCAGGCCGTTAAGGGTCTCGCCCTTCAGAACCCCGTCGTGGGCTACTACGCCGTAGCCGACACCGCTGCTGTCAACGCCGCCCTCCAGTCTGTTCAGGCTCGCCGCGCGCTCCCTCAGAACGCCAAATTCTTCTGGGGCCGCTACCCCGAGAAAGTGGGCAAGGCTTCTTACTACGCCCTCTACGCCCTCAAGGCCAACAACGGAAAAGCAGCTATGGACGGCTCAACCGTGACCGACGCCAACTCCGACCACGACCCCAACCGCAACNTGGAAGNCGTGAANATNNAGATGAACAGCGACGGCGCTNGTCAGTGGGCAGCTATCACAGGCGAGCAGCGCGGATTCCCCGTGGCTATCGTGCTTGACAACCAGGTTTACTCCTCGCCCAACGTCAACGACCAGATCACCGGCGGCCGCTCTGAGATCACCGGCAACTTCTCTGTTCAGGAAGCTCAGGACTTGGCCAACGTGCTTAAGTCAGGCAAGATGAACGCTAAGGTCGACATCATCTCTAACTACGTTATCGGCCCGTCGCTCGGTCAGCAGGCCATCAACTCAGGTATCATGTCGTTTGTGGTTGCTATCGTGCTCCTCATGATCCTCATGATCGCTTACTACGGTTTCATCCCCGGCCTCGTTGCCAACTTAGGCCTTATCTGCAACCTCTTCTTCACCCTCGGCATCCTCGCCTCGTTCCAGGCCGTGCTTACCCTCTCAGGTATCGCGGGTATCGTCCTCGCCCTCGGTATGGCTGTCGACGCCAACGTGCTTATCTTCGAGCGCACTAAAGAAGAGCTCCGCGCAGGCAAGAATGCCCGCACAGCTATCGCCGACGGTTACTCCAACGCGTTCTCCGCGATCTTCGACTCTAACTTGACCTCTATCATCACAGGCGTCATCCTCCTCCTCTACGGCACCGGCCCCATCAAGGGCTTCGCCACCACCCTCATCATCGGTATCATCTGCTCGTTCTTCACCGCTGTCTACTTGACCCGCATCGTCTTCATCGTCGGCGCTAAGAAGAAAGCTTTCGAGAAGCTCACTTTCGAGACCGCTCTCTCGCGCAAGATGTTCACCAACACCCATATCGATTTCCTCGCCAAGCGTAAGATCAGCTTCACGGTCGTGTTCGCTATCATCGCCGTCATGATCTGCTCGTTCTTCGTCAAAGGCATGAATCAGGGTATCGACTTCTCCGGTGGCCGCAACTATATCGTTAAGCTCGACAACGACGCCGACCGTCAGGTTATCGAGGATAAGCTCAAANANGTGTTCCCCGGCGCTTCGNCGATGGTTATCAACATCGAGGATAAGAACCAGGNGAGAATCTCTACCAACTATAAGATTAACGACGGCACTCAGGAAGTTGAGAAGGAAATCACCGACAAGCTCTACCAGGTTGTCAACCCGATGATGTCGACTCAGCTCACCCCCGAGCAGTTCTCCGCTACCGACTCAAGCCGCGGCATCATCTCTCAGCAGAAGGTTGGTCCTACCGTGGCCGACGACATGCGCAACGAGGCTTACATCGCTGTCACCCTCTCCCTCATTGCGATGTTCCTCTACATCTTGATCCGTTTCCGCAACGTCGCCTTCTCGCTCGGCGCTCTCGCTGCCGTTGCGTTCACGGCCTTCACTATCATCGGCTTCTACTCGCTCTTCTATGGCATCCTTCCCTTCGCTATGGAGGTTGACCAGACGTTTATCGCCGCGATTTTGACCGTAATCGGTTATCAGATCAACGATACCGTGGTTGTGTTCGACCGCGTTCGCGAGAACACCACCCTCTATCCCAAGAAAGATTTCTACAGCGTCATCAACGAGTCTATCAACTCTACATTAGGCCGTACGGTGATGACATCGTTCTCGACCCTGCTCGTGCTCCTCGCCATCTTCTTCCTCGGCGCCGAGTCGATCCGCAGCTTCGTCTTCGCGATGATCTTCGGTGTGATTATCGGTACGTTCGCCACTATCTTCGTGGCTTCGCCCGTGGCTTACCTTACCGACCGTCGCCGTCAGGTTTCGGCCGCTAAGACAGCTAAGGCTACCGCTAAGAAATAATCAGGAATAAACTGAACGCAAATCGCCCGGTCGTTTGGCCGGGCGATTTTTTTTGCGCCATTTCCTGCCCCGGGCGCGGCAAATATTTCCGCTACAAAGATTTCCGCAACATCTTTAACGATTCTTTAACATTTTTTCGCTATCTTCGCGACGAAAGGCCATATTATCTACTCCGAATACAATCTCAAAGAGCAAATATTGCATTTATAAACCAATTAATCAATCATTTATGAACAGAATTCCTGTCTTAGCCACAGCCGTATTGGTATCGGGCCTCGCTGCCTATGCCGACTTCACTTGCCGTGGCACTATCGTCGACGAGCAGGGCGATCCTCTCATCGGGGCCACTGTGACCGCACCCGGCACTAAAGCCGCTACAGCCACAGATGTTGACGGTCACTTCTCCCTCAGAGTACCTGACAACACCAAGGAACTGAAAATCGACTACATCGGCTACAAGAGCCGCACTGTTGCCGCTGAGCCTAAAATGGGCGACGTGAAGCTCGACATTGAGACGAAATTGCTCAAAGACGTGGTTGTCACCCAGTCTATCGCGCGCACCCGCAAAACGCCTGTCGCCGTGTCGACTGTCGATGCCCTCTCTATCGAGACCAAGCTTTCTAACCAGGAATTACCCGAAGTGTTGAAGACCACCCCCGGCGTGTGGGCCACTAAAGACGGCGGCGGCTACGGCGACGCCAAGATCAACGTCCGCGGCTTCAAGTCGGAGAACGTCGGCGTGCTCGTCAACGGTATCCCCGTCAACGATATGGAGTGGGGCGGCATCTACTGGTCTAACTGGGGCGGCCTCTCCGATATTCTCTCCTCTATGCAGACTCAGCGCGGCCTCGGAGCCTCTATCATCTCAGTCCCCTCTGTCGGCGGCACTATCAACATGACCACCCGCGGCCTCGACGCCAAGAAGGGGGGCAACGTGTTCTACGGCATGGGCAACGACGGCATGAACCATATCGGCTTCTCTGTCTCTACCGGCCTTATGGACAACGGATGGGCCGTGTCTATCCTCGGCTCGCGCAAATGGGGCGACGGATACATCCAGGGCACCTCGTTCAACGCCTACACCTATTTCATCAACGTCTCTAAGCGTCTTAACGACAGCCATCAGCTCTCGCTTACCGCCTTCGGCTCTCCGCAGACCCACTTCAAACGCTCCTCGCAGGACGGCCTCACCATCGAGGGCTGGCAAGACGTCAAGACCTACATGGACGGCGAGAGCATGTATCGCTATAACCCCACTTTCGGTTACGATAAGGATGGCCAGGTGCGCTCTTCCAATAAAAACATCTATCATAAGCCCCAGATCTCATTGAACTGGATCTGGCAGATCAACCATAAATCGTCGCTCTCGACCTCGGCCTACGTCTCCCTCGCTTCGGGCGGCGGTTACTCAGGTCAGGGCCGCGGCACCTACAACGGCCAGTCGATCAGCTACTCTTCATGGTACGGCGCAAGCAACGGCATATTGAACACCACCTTCCGCCGCGCCGACGGCACATTCGACTACGCCGCTATCCAGGAAATGAACGAGCAGTCATCTACCGGCTCCAATATGGTAATGTCTATGTCCAACAACTCCCATAATTGGTATGGCCTCGTTTCTACCTATAAGGGCGACTTCCTCGACGACAAGCTCTCTATCACAGGCGGTCTCGACATGCGCTACTATATCGGCAAGCACAACAACGAGATCATCGACCTCTACAACGGCGCGTACTACATGGACGACTCTACCCGTAAGGGCGTCAACCCCGCCAACAACGCTGCCGCCGCCGACCCCAACTGGGTTTATCAGAAACTCGGCATCGGCGACGTCGTTTACCGCGACTTCGACGGCCACACCCTCCAGGAAGGTCTCTTCGCCCAGGCCGAGTACACCGCTCTCGACAATAAGCTGACAGCCGTCATCGCCGCGTCGATGAACTATACCACCTACTGGCGCGTCGACCATCTCTACTACGACAAGGAGCACGCCAAATCCGACAAGTCTAACCACTTCGCGGGTTCTGTCAAGGGTGGCGTCAACTACAACATCGACCGCCACAACAACGTTTACTTCAACGGCGGCTACTTCACCCGCGCCCCCTACTTCTCTGGCGGCGTGTTCCTCCAGTCTGCCACTTCCAACGCTATCAACCCCAACCCCCTCAACGAGAAGGTTGGCTCTATCGAGATTGGCTACGAATACCATTCGCCCATGTTCACCGGCACTTTCAACGCCTACTACACCAAGTGGATGGACAAGACCACTACCCGCTCGTCCGACATGTCTAACGGCGACAANTACTACCTCANCATGGGCGGCGTCGACGCCCGCCACATGGGTATCNAATTCAACGCCAAATACCGCCCCTTCACCTGGCTCGAACTCGACGGTATGCTCTCTATCGGCGACTGGCAGTGGGATTCTAACGCTACCGGCTACCTCTACAACGGCTACGGCCAGCCCCTCGCCGACACTAAAGGCACCCTCGCTTCAGGCATCCTCGCCGAAGACCACGCCCGCGTGCAGCTCAACCNGNAGGGTCGCAAGGTAGGCGGCTNCGCTNAGACCACCGGCGCTATCGGCCTCACCGTTAAGCCCCTCAAAGGCTGGCGCATCGGCATGGACTGGACCGTTAGCTCTCATAACTATTCCGACTACGCCGTGTCGTCGTCGGCTCTCGCCCCCGGCGCTGTTATCAATGTGGCCGACCCCTGGTGCATTCCATGGGGCAACGAGTTCGACCTCAACGCAAGCTACACCTTCAACATGGCTGGCTTCAAGGCTCAGATTTTCGGCAATATCAATAACCTCTTCGACTACAACTACGTTCGCGACGCCTACACCCAGACTGGCGCGCCCGGCACTTGGCAGAACGCCTACCGCGTGTTCTACTCTTTCGGTCGCACCTATTCGCTTCGCCTCAAACTCAGCTTCTAAGAGTATTACCAAGAGATTAATTATTTAGATTACTTCAATATGAAATCATATATCAAATCAGCCTTCCTGGCTCTCGGTGCTGTTGCCCTCCTGGCTTCTTGCGACGAAAACTCGTGGAACGACGACCTCGACGGCTTCAAGGTCCCCGAATTAGGCTCTACCGCTACCGTAAGCTACACGCTTACCGACGCCGACTACACCCAGATCGCCGGTTACTCCTCGGCCGCGACTACCGATGAAGAGAAAGCCGACCTCGCCGCTGTCGGCGCCAACAAGGCTTTCGTCTCCGAGGCCCAGGCCCAAAAACTCCTCACCATTTTCCTCGCCAACACCTCCAACAACTTCTTCGTGCTCAACAACGGCTCAGCCGTCAACATCACCTACAAAGTTTCAGGCGAGCAGAATTCAGTCGTGAAATCAATCAACGACGGCGCCCTCCGCTATACCGTGACAGAAGACGACTACATCGCCGCCTACGGCTCCGACGATAACTATATCGACGCCTTCTCTCCCGCCACTCCCGCCTCGCGCTCTATCCCCTCGATTCTCAAAGCGCAGTTCCCCGACGCCGAGGCCGGCCAGTACGCCGTAGTGGCTTACAACCAGGCTTCGCAGAACCCTATCTTCGGCAACGTCGGCTCCGAGACCCCCTCTTTTGAAATCACCTCCGCGCTTACCGACCTCGAAGTCGGCGACGGCGTAGAAGTGACCGGCTACGTTACCGCTATCGACGCCCGCGGCTTCGTCCTTACCGACAACGCCGGGTCGATCCTCTGCTACCAGGCATCAGGCTTCAACATCGAGAACGTGTCGATCGGCGACGTCGTTTCCATCTCTGCCGAGGTAAGTGCCTACAACAAGGGCCTCCAGATCGCTATCTCCGACGGCTCTTACACGGTTGAAGGATCCTCCAAATACACCTATCCCGCGCCTAAGGAATATACCGGCGCGATGATGGATCAGGCTATCACCCGCTCCTACAACGACTTCTGCGAGTACTGCACATTTGTAGGCACCGTGAAAGTCAGCGGCAACTATACCAACATCATCATCGACGGAGCCGAGACCGCTCAGGGCAGCCCATATCAGGCTACCGAAGCCGTAAAGGCGCAGCTCACCGACGGCGCCAACGTGCGTATCACCGGCTACTTCTGCTCTATCTCCAGCAGCCGCTACTTCAACGTGGTTATCACCGAGGTGACTCCCGTGTCTAAGTCAGCCAAGACCCGCCGCGCTCCCGCCGCTCCCGTGCCCTCTGAAGTGACCAACGCTCTTTATGTTTACAACGGCTCGGCCTGGACCGCCTCTACCGACGCCTTAGTGCTCCAGCCCTCCGACTACGCCGCCATGGATCAGAAGTACGGCAACCTCTCCAACAACCTCCCCGCCGAGCTTCTCCCGATCTACCTCAAGACCAAATTCCCCTACGCCGAGCCCGACGCCTCTAAGATCGTCGCTTACCTCTACTACGGCGGCGGCACGACAGCTTACCGCGCCGACGAGTTCACCTTCGACGGCTCCGCTTGGGCTGTCAACGACGGCGCTCAGAGCGTCACCTCCCAGTTCGTCAAGAATAATAACCAGTGGAACTTCGACCCCTCTGTGACCCTCGTCCTCCCCTATGCCCGCAACACCGACCCCTCTTATACCGTCTACATGGCTTGCGTGCAATGGGTATTCGACAACATATCTAAGCCGATGGGCGCCACCTCTATGACCGCGTCCTCAGCAGCCGAGGCAGCCCCCTTCATCGACTACCGCGGCAACGCCGAGTTCTACTCCGGAGCCTCAGCCTACTACGGCAACGTCGACATCCGCGCCACCACGGCCAAAAACAACGCCCCCGCCGGCTACACCGGCTACGACGGCCTCGACGACGCCCAGATCACCCAGCTGATGAAAGAACGCTTCTGCTACGAAGTGCTCCCCGGCGCGCTCAAGGCCCTCTATCCCGCCGCTAAGCCCGTCGAAGGCATCGACGTGAAATTCACCATCTCGTTCGTCGCCTACGAAGACGGCGGCGTCACCAACGAATACACCGTCGTTTACCTCGTCGACGCCCCCGGCTCCTTCAAGTTCGAGAGCTGCGACTGGTTTGCCGCCGAATAACCCCTATGCCCCCTCTACGGGAGCATGAACCCCTAAACGGGAGCGACGCATAACCCCGCCGCCCCACATCTCCAAGAGGCCGAGTCAAAAAACCACAGATTTTGACTCGGCCTCTTCCGAATTTTCCCCTAACATGTAGCAGCATGCCTTTGGCATGCCAAAGAGAATCAGCCCTGCAACCCCCGCCAGTAGGGCTGTACCATAGCGCAGCCTCCTGACTACCAAGCCGATACAAACTAACATCCTCAGGCGCACATAGTCTCCGGTGCANCCTCCTAAAATTCATCCCCTTGGCTTTCTCTCTATTACTGGGTGACGGCTTCAGCCGTCAGTAATCGTCAGCCCTTCTGCCTCCCCCTCACCGACAAAATTCCCCGTGTTTTTCAATAATTTTTCAATAAATTTCAGCGGGAGTTGTTTATTTGCCTGAAAATTACTANCTTTGNCGTCCGATTATATCCAAAATCAANTCAGCCATNCGCTNTCGGCAGCTTTTNNCCGAGCTGACGATCGTCGCAAGCTGTGTNTAANTAATTAATTTTTAAACNNTTAGAAGTGGATACTTTAAGTTACAAAACNNTTACGCCCAATGCGCAGAGCATCGAGAAGAAATGGTACGTCGTTGACGCGACCGGCCAGCATCTCGGCCGCCTTTGCTCTA
>WFLX010089679.1_pt1 | contig 25791 bp, 20 predicted proteins | sample 4967041 | NCBI WGS metagenome assembly WFLX01 (sample SAMN12857096, study PRJNA449069) | gut metagenome | isolation source: stool from male and female vole | host: Microtus ochrogaster | place: USA:Florida | collected 2017
CGGCTTTTTTCTTTTTCCGCTCCTTAGCGGCTTTTGTTTTGGAAAGAGATGTTCTAAGTGTTCTCTAAAAGAAAAAATAAAGAGGCGCAAGCCGTCAGCTCTTTTCTTATTTATTCTTAGATAATTCTTAAAGAGTTCTTAAATACTTTCTTATTTACCCCGCAAAAGTGGCGACTCGCTTTAATTTAATGACCGAAATATCTTATATAAATTGGCGCTTCATATTAGATAAATAACCATTGCAATTTAAGTCAACAGGCGCTATTCTTTAGATAGAAAGAGGGAGACTTATGGAGAACTTACCTATCGCTAAACCACTTGTTCGGCAAATTGCCGAAATGCCGCTTAACACCGCAAAGCTCGTTTGCACTCTCTTGATAGCTCGCCAAAAAGGTGAAACTGAAATGTGTTTTTCGACAAATCGATTAATGTCAATCGCTTCTGGAGGTAGAGCTGGGGGAAGCACTAAGAAAGCTTTTTTGCCTGCGATTCAATCTTTATCGACCGATACAACTATGTCGATCGATGTAAAAGCAAAAGACTTACTTGAAGAAAGTGCAGATCCAAAAAAGATTATAAAAATATCAGGGCCTTTGATTTCTGCTTCTATCTGTAATCCAGAGAATGGAGAAGTGGTCTTAAANATCAATCCNGATTTTTTGCCAATCTTAGATCGTACAAAGAGCAATTGGGTTGNCCTTGATCTTGATGTTGTTAGAAAGATTCGAAGCGAGTATGCGTTTAAGCTTTATTGTTGGATCCTTGTTCATTTAGGAGGACACCAACGCTTTGAATTTGACTGGCACTTGTTTGGATCGGGAGAAAAAGAAGAATCTGTAATGGAGTATTTCGGCCTTGAGAACAAAAAAGGGTATCGGATCCCCTCAGACATTAAAATGAGGATCTTTGAGCTTTACCGGATGGAAATGATGGAAGAGATTTTTGATGTGTATTCCAGATATAGCGGCAGGGGTATATTGATGGCGCTTTTTTTCGTTTCCCTTTTCTATTTGGCTCTGGCGGAGAAAAAACGTACAGTCAGGACGATCCTGCTATATGGAAGCGTGATGATCATCCTGTTTATCTTTCTGCCGCCGGTCTATCAAGCATATGTTAATTATGTAGATGCTACGACTTACTGGAGAATGTGGTGGATCCTGCCGGTAGGGATCGGTCTTGCCTATGTGGGAACGCAGCTGATTGCAGAACACCGCCTGACCGGGTTTTGCATGATCTTTCTGATATTGCTGCTGGGCGGAGAGTTTGTTTATACGAGCAATCCTAATTTCAGAAAAACAGAGAATATCTACCAGATTCCGGAAGAGGTCATCAAAATTATTGATTTTCTGGAGGAATATGATGAAGGCGTGGTGCATGCGGCCTTTCCGGCGGAGCTGTTGGGACTTGTCAGACAGTATGATATAGAACTTCGGATGCCGTATGGCAGGGAGAGATGGGAAGAAAACTGGAGCGAACCAAATGGATTTTATCAGCTGATGTACGCATCAACCGTAGATTTTGAAGCATTGGCGCAAAAATGCAGTTATAACTATACAAGGTATATCATTGTGGATGCCAGAAAAGGATACCTCAATGCCCCTGAGCAGAACGGCTACCGCCTGCTGCTTATTTCCGGAGTATATCGGGTATATGAATATACGGAGGTCGATTGGGAGCAGCGCCGGGAGGAACTTGAAAACATGTAACCCCGCAATTGCTCAATCTCCCGGATAGATAAATTGCATAATATGGTTGACGATCAGACGGCGTCCTGCTTCATTGGGAAATGTCCCGTCTTCTTCCAGATAATCTTCGTAATTTGCAAAATTAAAATCTTCAAAGAAATAATTATCCACAAATGAAACATGATTTGCTTCCGCAACATTTTTGGCATTGAGTACATAGTCGCCCAAAGTGGCTCTTTCTGAATTAAAATAGACGTCGGCGCCGGTCATATCGCCGTTTTCATCGGCTACAAAACAATAACTCGGTGAAGAGACAATGATCTGCATATAAGGGAAACGTTCGCGAAGCAGTTTTAAACAGTCGTCAAGAGAACCTGCAGTGCCGTTTTCATGTCCATAAGGCTGGCCGCCGTAAACATCGCCTGCGGTCAATGGTCTGCCTGCAAGATAGTCGCAGTAACCATAGCAGATGATCAGGGTATCTGTTTTGTCAAAGTTGACAAAATCTCTGTTGTGCAGTTTATCCCAGTAATCGTAGTACACACCGTTATTGTCTATTTCGCTCAGCGCAGAAAACTGCAGATCATAATTTCCCATATCCCCGGCACAGATGGCGGAGATGATATAATAAAGATTATAAGCGTCTTCGGCATATTCCTGGGTGTAGGAAAGTTCCTGCAATGCGATGGTGCTTCCGCCTAATGCCAGCGCGGTGACATTGGCGCCGGTTGCTTCAGCAAGCAGATCGGAAATGCCGTTTTCGCCTTGTGCATGTAAAATGGTATCGTCGCCTAATATAACGATATTCTGTTCTCCGTCGTCAACATATCCTTCGATTGCGGAGGGATTAAATGGTATAAAATAATCTGCGGATTCCACATCATAGGCAGGATTGCCGTTATTATCCGTAACATTCAGTGCGCTGCCGCGCTGCCAGCGTATCAGAAGAAAGACGGAAGAAAACAGGATGATGGCGATTGCGGAAAGAATGACGATCTGAACGATTTTTGACAGATTGGAATTCTCATCTTCTTCCTCGTCTTCCTGAGTGTCGTATGTTTCTTCCTCAATATATGTTTTCGGCTCATCTGTGGTCATCGGAGTGCCCAGATCAATTTTTTCTAAATCCTCGTCGTCAAAATCAGGTCTCATAGATTTCCTCATTTCTGTTTTTGAAATTTTTTAAAATATTTGCTTTTCAGTTAATTCTTTCCTGTTATATATGCATTATACAAATAAATTATTGCAAATATTAATATAATTAATAGTTTAACACATTGAATACTGGAAATCTATACAGTTTTTACCATCGCAAATTACATCATTTTTCTTGCCTTGTTTACATAATACATGCTATAATGTCCGAGAAAGTTGTAACAGCGCTGAAAAAAAAGTAGAAATGGAGAGGACGTATGAAAAAAGAATTTGATATCATCGACCTGGATCTCACGGATCATATCCCACAGATACAGGAGATGTACGACGATCATACAGAAGAATTCAATGAATATACGGAAGAAAATATTGATTATATAGAAGAATTTGATGAATATACAGAAGAAAACAGTGGTTATCCGGAAGAATTTGATGAATATACAGAAGAAAACAGTGGTTATTCGGAAGAATTTAATGAATATACAGAAGAAAATTCTGATTATATAGATGAATATACGGAAGAAAATAGCGATTGTGTAGAAGAAACTTATAACTACACAGAAGAATACAGCGATGAAATTACCAATATAGATAATGAAGATACAACCAATGAACTTCATGTTTTGGAAAATTTTTCCAATGAAAATGATGCAAATGAAAATATTGCGGAATATGCGGACGAATATGATTCCGGAAATGAATGCGCGGATGCATATGATATGGAAGACGGCTATGAAATGACTGATGAGTCCTATGCCCCTTTTGACGAAGAAAATGCGGGTATGGAAGTCTTTCAGGGCGAAGTTTCTGTAGATACGATGCTGATGAGCGACATTTCGGAAGAAATCAATGAGCAGATGGATGCGCAGTATACAGGATCGGTGAATTTTGTAGAGCTGGATGATCTTGCTGAGGAAGGTAATGATCCGGAAGGATATTATAATTCCGAGGGTGGCTATGATCCGGAAGGATATTATGACGCTGATGGCGACTATGGTCCGGAGGCAGAGTATTATGATGAAGAAGGAGCGTATGCAGGGGAAAAAGCATACGGAGATGAGGAAAAACAGGATATCAAAACCCGTATAGTTACATTTTTCCGTAATTTTACAGCGGGAGACTGGGTAACAGCCGGCATGGGAGCTCTGATCATATGCATTGCGATCATTACGCTTGTGGCTATTGGCAACCGTAATCGTGCAACGGAGGCGTTCAATCTTTATGATGTGGGACAGAGTTTTTCTTCTATCGGTATTGCAGGCGAAAGCGGTTTGATGGCGATGGCAGATGCCCATATGGCTGTGCCTATGGAGGAGGAGCCGGAAGAGACGGGTGAGTTTGTTTCTGTTGAAGTAACATGTACTTCTGTGGAACGCGACCTTAAGATCAAATTTATTGATGCTACGACAAATCGTCTGATAACCGGTGTGGCATTTGAGGTCATTCTGAAAGTCGATGGAAAGGAAGTATATACGTTTAAAGATGAGGACCTGGATGGTATTATTTATGATAAGACGGTGACGCCGGGGGTATATCAGGTAGAGGTGACGCCTGTAGAGGGATATGAATTTACGGACTATCCATCTTCTGTGACGGTAAAAGACCAGATCGTGTATCAGCAGATCGACGTGACGCAGGAGATCAAGGCAGAGTCCGAAATCAATGCTGCGGCGGAGGATACCGCTGTTAACAATGCGGAAGCCGAAGCAGCGGCAGAGCAGGTTCCTGTGGTAACCGATACTGTAGAATGGGTGGAATCTACCAGAGTAGCAGTGGATGGTTCTGATGGGTATCGTCAGGTGGATAAGAATACGATTGCAGAGCCTTCTTATTCCGCAAGAAACACAGTCAGTGTAGCGTCAGAACAGAGGGCAGCGGAATCGATGCGGCCGTATTTCATTATGAATGAATTGTTCCGCACATCGGAAACGGTGTCGGGGAACGGTACGGTATCCGGTAATGAAAGCGGAAACGAGGAAACGAACCCTGAAAACAGAACTGCTGTTGTATCCATCAGCGGCGAGAAAACAGTGCAGGCTGGCGGAACCATCGATCTGACGGCATCTGCAAAATATAATGATTCTGCTGTCAGCGGTGGAAACTATAGCTGGAAGAGCAGCAATGAATCCGTGGCTACGGTAAATGGCGGCAAGGTGTCTGCACTAAAAGAAGGAACGACAACAATCACTGTGGAATTTTCCAAGACGGAAGATAATGTCACATATAAGGGAAGCGCAACTTGTGAGATCAAGGTGGAAGCAAAACCGGTAGTGGTAACTGTTTCTCAGGTATCGGTCAATCCGGCGACGCTGGATCTGTCCGTTTCAGAAAGCAAGGTCGTGACTGCCAGTGCGGTTATGACAGATCAGTCGAAGGTAACAACTGCCTCTGCCTTTACATTCCAGAGCAGTGATGCTAAGATAGCTACAGTGGATGCCTCAGGTAAGGTGACCGGTATTGCGGCAGGATCTGCGACCATTACCGTATCCTATAAGGATGCACAGGGCAATAGTAAATCAGCGACATGTACGGTGAAGGTAACGCAGCAGACGATGCAGGGGATTGCATTGAATAAGACATCGTTGACTCTCAGAAAGGGAACCAGCGAGACATTGACGGCGACAGTGACGTTGTCAGATGGTACGAAGATCACAGATGCCGGTAAGATGACATGGAAGAGCTCCGATACTGCCGTGGCGACGGTTGACGCGGCAGGAAAGGTAACTGCGGTAGCTAATGGAACAGCTAAGATCACAGTGACCTATAAGGATGCTGCNGGCAATACNAAATCANCNGAATGTACCGTNANGGTTGTTGCTAATCCGGNACAGGATACGANCAGTAAGNTNGTGGATAANAATGGTAATCAGATTTATGTTAANAATTNTTCCGGNAATTATGNAGNGGNAACTTTTGCGGATTANTACAAAGCGTNTGCATTTTANATCAAGGCGGATGTGGAATACNTCTATACGGGATGGCAGACGNNCAATGGCAATGTTTACTATTATGATAAGANCCACAATAAGGTGACAGGCGATCAGATCATTCAGGGCATTAAGTATCANTTNAATAACGANGGTATACTTGCCATGAACAACAATGGNGTTTTGGGAATCGANGTTTCCAAATGGAACGGTTCCATNGACTGGAATGCAGTGAAAAATTCCGGTATCAGCTTTGTCATNATCCGNTGCGGTTATCGTGGGTCTTCCACAGGTGTATTNGTAGAGGATCCGACATTTAAACGTAATATTCAGGGTGCAACTGCGGCAGGGTTGAAGGTCGGCGTATATTTCTTTACNCAGGCAATTAACGAGGTAGAGGCTGTGGAGGAAGCGTCCATGGTAATCAGNCTGATCAAAGGCTACAGCATCTCCTATCCGGTATTTATTGATACGGAAAAGGCCAACGGACGTGCGGANGGACTGGATCGTGCGACGAGAACAGCNGTNTGCCGGGCATTTTGTGAGACAATTCGAAATGCAGGATATTCNGCAGGTGTATATGCGTCNAAATCGTGGTATAATGATAATCTGAGCTACGGTTCACTGAGTGGTTACCGGATCTGGCTGGCACAGTATGCNTCGGAAGCTACTTTNNGCAGCCGTTATGATATGTGGCAGTACTCGGATAAGGGAACTGTCAGCGGTATCAGCGGAAAGGTGGATATGAATATCAGTTATCTGGGATACTAAAGAGAAACAAATTTAAAATACTATTTTGTAATGACAGAAAGGAGTAAAAAATCAATATGAGGACGTATCTGGTGACAGGCGGGGCTGGATTTATCGGTTCGAACTACATTCATTACATGTTTAAAAAATATGATAATGAGATTCGGATCATCAATGTGGACGCACTGACTTACGCGGGCAATCTGGAAAATCTTAAGGATGTCGAAGACAGGGAGAATTACACGTTTATCCGTGCGGATATCTGTGATAAAGAAGCGATTGGCAGGATATTTGCCGAGAACGACATCGACAGGGTGGTTCATTTTGCGGCGGAGAGCCATGTTGACCGAAGCATTAAGAATCCGGAGGTATTTGTGCAGACGAATGTACTTGGAACCGCGGTCATGTTAAACTGTGCCAAAGCGGCATGGGAGCAGCCGGATGGAACATTTAAGGAAGGAAAGAAATTTCTTCATGTGTCCACGGATGAAGTTTATGGGTCGCTGCCGGATGATGAGAATGCATTTTTCTATGAGACAACGCCCTATGATCCGCACAGTCCGTATTCGGCAAGTAAGGCAAGCTCTGATCTGCTGGTGAAGGCATATATGGATACGTATCATTTTCCGGCAAATATTACAAACTGTTCCAATAATTACGGACCATATCAGTTTCCGGAGAAGCTGATCCCTCTGATCATTAACAATGCGCTGCATGGGAAGAAGCTGCCGGTGTACGGTGACGGTAAGAATGTGCGCGACTGGTTGTATGTCATGGATCACGCCAAGGCAATTGATATGGTGCAGGAGCAGGGAAAATTATTTGAAACTTACAATATCGGCGGCCATAATGAGAAGCAGAATATCGAGATTATTCATATTATCATAGAGACACTGCAGGAAATGCTGCCGGACGACGATGAAAGAAAGAAGCTGGTGACGAAGGATCTGATCACGTATGTAGAGGACCGCAAGGGGCATGACAGAAGATATGCCATTGCGCCGGATAAGATCGGGCAGGAGATCGGCTGGAAGCCGGAAACCATGTTTAAGGAAGGTATCAGGCTGACGATCCAATGGTTCTTTGAGCATGAGGAATGGATGAAGAATGTGACCAGCGGCGATTATCAAAAATACTACGAGGATATGTACAAGAACAGATAAAACGGACAAAATGGGAGCAGAACGTGTTTTTGAACGGACTGTTCCCTTTTGCGCTGTTTTATGTTAAAATAAAAGGGAATATTTTAAATAAAACGTTTATTAAAGCGAGGTTTTGTTTATTTATGAAAGGAATTATTTTAGCAGGCGGGTCAGGAACAAGGCTGTATCCGCTGACAAAGGCGATCAGCAAACAGATCATGCCGATTTATGATAAACCGATGATTTATTATCCGTTGTCAACGTTAATGCTGGCGGGAATCCGGGAGGTGCTGGTTATTTCCACACCAAGGGATCTTCCGGTATTTAAAGAACTTTTGGAGGACGGTAAGCAGCTTGGCATGACATTTTCTTATGCCGTGCAGGAACAGCCGAGAGGATTGGCAGATGCTTTTATCATCGGGGCAGATTTTATTGGAAAGGACAGCGTTGCTTTAGTTCTTGGCGATAATATTTTCTATGGGCAGAGTTTTTCACGGGTGCTTCGTAGTGTGGCGTCCAGAGAGAGCGGAGCGACGATCTTTGGTTATTATGTACGTGATCCGAGGGAATACGGTGTAGTAGAGTTTGATGAAGATGGCAAGGCGATTTCCATCGAAGAAAAACCGGAACATCCGAAGAGTAATTATGCGGTGCCTGGGTTGTATTTTTATGACAATGACGTGGTAGAGATCGCTGCCAATGTGAAGCCTTCCGCAAGGGGGGAGATCGAGATCACCAGCATCAATAACGAATACTTACGGCGGGGAACATTAAGGGTTGAGACGCTGGGGCGTGGTTTTGCGTGGTTAGATACCGGCAATCATGATTCTCTTTTAGATGCAGCTGATTTTGTGGCGGCATTTCAGAAACGGCAGGGACTTTATATTTCCTGCATTGAGGAGATTGCTTATAAGAGGGGCTTTATTGATAAGGAACAGCTTTTAAAGCTGGCTGAACCGTTGATGAAGACGGATTATGGGAAGTATATGGTCGAGGTAGCCAATGGACTCTAAATTACGGGCGCAGGCCATCGCGATTGCTGTCTGCGTGGCGGCATTGGCGATTGCTATGGTGTTTTATGTAAACCGAAAAGAAGAAGCGGCGGGCGGTAATGGTCAGGCAGCTTTTGCGGATCAAACGCAGGATACAGCGTCAGAAACATACACCGATGCAGAGCTTCGTGCATTTTTGCGTGATGAGACATTTTTTGATCCGGATCCCACGCTTGCTTCCGGTATCATTATCAAGGAAACGCCGCAGCTCTATCTTCTTGCCAGCAGCGTATATAAGGATATCCGTGTTACGGTAGTGGATGAGAGCGGACAGGCAGTACGGGGAAAGTCTTTCTATATTACGGTTCAGGATCAGGGAGAATATAAAGATCTTGATCAGGATGGTATTATTTATATTCCGGAGCTGACGGCGGGGGAGTATTTTGTGTCGTTAGAAGCAGTGGAAGGATATGAAGTTCCGCTTGATCCTATGCGGGTATCCGTAAAAGATCAGTTAGAATATACGGTGATTGAGGATATCTCATTTTACATTCATGATGAAAGTGAGATCGATGCTGCGAAAGAAGATACAGAGGAGGCTTCTGCTGCTGCGGATGCTGAGGAATCGGAAAAGACAGAGATCTTAGAAGTGACGGAGGCTGCGTTTGNCATCGNCGTCTCTAAATGGCAGAAAGATATTGATTGGGATGCAGTGGCGGCAAGCGGTGTGACATTTGCCATTATCCGGTGCGGTTATCGCGGTTCGTCAACAGGGTGTCTGGTGGAGGATCCTTATTTCTTAAGAAATATCCAGGGGGCAAAGAATGCCGGAATAGAAGTGGGGGTTTATTTCTTTACGCAGGCAGTCAATGAAGTAGAGGCCGTGGAGGAGGCTTCCATGGTTGTATCTCTGTGCCGTGATTACGAGCTTGATTATCCGGTATTTATTGATACGGAGAGCGCAGGGGGTAATGGCAGAGCGGATCAGCTCAGCGCAGCGGATCGGACGGCAGTATGCCGGGCATTTTGCACGACGCTGCAGAATGCGGGGTATCAGGCAGGAGTCTATGCCAGCCGGAACTGGTACTATCAACGTCTGGAGGATGAAAAGCTGCAGGAGTTTGTACTCTGGGATGCGGAATACAGGGAAGCGCCGTTATATACAGGTAATTACAGTATATGGCAGTATACTTCCAATGGGCATATAGACGGTATCAATACACGGGTGGATCTGGATCTTAGCTATATAAGATAAGAGCATTAAAGGTAAACGGAGGCTTTCGTTGTGCAACTGGGTAACTGGAATATCCAATTGACGAATGGTCATATTTTTGAACTATATAGTATTGGAGTGCAGGAACGTTGGAATATTAGGAGCACTGAAATATTAGGAGCACTGAAATATTAGGAAGGAGGTTTACATAACTTGCAGTTTGGACATCTGTATGCCAAAAATGATTTCATTTATGATGTTTTTGGCATACAGATGCCCAAACAAAAAGTTATGTACTCCGTACTCCGTAGTTTGGTAATTATAAAATAGCAAGGTAGGTTAAAAAACGAATAAATTCGTTTTGCAAATATTGTGCCTGTGGCAGCATGTATTCGCAGGTTACGGAAAGGCAGGGTTATTATTATGGGCAAGATTACAGTGGAGACATGTGAGATCGAAGGATTAAAGATTATTACGCCGACCGTCTTTGGCGACGAGCGGGGGTATTTTATGGAGACCTATCATTATGAAGATTTCAAGGCGGCAGGCATCGATCAGGTATTTGTGCAGGACAATCAGTCCGCATCTAAGAAGGGGGTTTTAAGGGGGCTTCATTTTCAGTTCCAATATCCCCAGGATAAACTGGTGCGTGTGGTCAGCGGAGAGGTTTATGATGTTGCTGTCGATCTGCGGGAAGGCTCAAAAACATTTGGCAAATGGCATGGTGTACTCCTGTCAGCGGAGAATAAAAAGCAGTTTTTTATTCCGAAAGGATTTGCACATGGCTTTTTAGTGCTTTCCGATTATGCGGAATTTGCTTATAAATGTTCTGATTTTTATCATCCAAATGATGAGGGGGGTCTGTTCTATCAAGATCTTGAGATTGGAGTAGAATGGCCGATCCCGGAGGGAATGGAACTGATCATTTCGGAAAAGGATACGAAGTGGGGATCGTTCTCGGCGTATTGCAAGGATCGTAATTTAAGATAGGGAAACGCTGATTTAATCTGCGCTCCCTTAGGAGTAATAGGTCCCATCATCAAAGGGTAGTTGGAGGAATTTTGTGAAACCATTGATTTCAAAGCCTGTGGGAATTACGATTGTTACACTGGTGGCGTTGATCGGAAGTCTTTTATTGATTTTTCATCACAACCCACTGGCTGATCCGCAGGAAGAATTACTTAAAAAGATTATTGCATGTGCCATTATCCTGGTGGCGCTGATTGTCTGTATCGTATTGTATGACAAGCTGATGATCCTCCCGCAGGAGCTGTATCAGAATAGGCGGCTGATCTGGAAGCTGGCAAAGAATGATTTTAATACCAGATATGCCGGCTCTTATATGGGTATGCTCTGGGCGATGCTGCAGCCGGTGGTCACGGTGGTTCTTTATTATTTTGTATTTGAGGTTGTTTTTCAGAATAAATCAACTCTGCTTGCCAGTGGTATCCAGGCGCCTTATGTTCTGTGGCTGACTGCCGGGCTTGTGCCTTGGTTTTATTTTTCTGAGGCAATCGTACATGGAACACAGGCGCTGTTGGAATACAATTATCTGGTGAAAAAGGTTGTGTTTAAGATCAGCATCCTTCCGATCATTAAGATCATCGGCGCGACCTTTATCCATATCTTTTTTGTACTTGTGATGATCATTCTTTACTTTGCATACGGATATACGGCAGATCTTTACCTGTTGCAGATCCCCTATTTCAGTTTATGTATGTTTTTGTTTGTGCTGGCGCTCAGTTATGCGACCTGTGCCGTAGTCATATTCTTTCGGGATCTGANCCAGATCATCAATATCTTTTTGCAGGTGGGGATGTGGGNNACGCNNATCCNCTGGGATATTCCGATGCTGAAGGGCAGGTGGGAACCATTTCAGATCCTGTTTANGATCAATCCGGTCTATTATGTGGTCAATGGATATCGGAGCGCATTATTTGAGAAGGTATGGTTCTGGCAGGATTTTTATTCAACAATGTATTTCTGGATTGTAACAGCGGTATTATTCGGTATCGGCGCTTTGATATTTAAACGTCTGAAGGTACACTTTGCGGATGTGCTGTAACAGTCGTGAAAAAGCAGCGAAGCACCCCAAAAATCTGGAGGTTGGAAGAGGCATGGCTATAAGCAAGGATGAGACGCTTGCGATCGAGGTAAAGGATCTTACAAAAATCTATAAATTGTATGAAAGAAACGCGGACCGCGTCAGGGAGGCGCTGCGTCTTACCAGAAAGCCGCGGCATACGGAGCATTATGCCCTGAGGGATGTGTCGATGGACATTAAGAAGGGAGAAACCGTAGGAATCATTGGCACCAATGGTTCCGGTAAATCCACGATCTTAAAGATCATTACCGGTGTTTTAAACCCCAGCGGCGGAACGGTGACGGTCAATGGGCGTATCTCTGCGCTGCTTGAACTGGGCGCCGGTTTTAATATGGAATATACCGGAATCGAGAATATTTATCTGAATGGCACGATGATTGGATTTTCGGAGGCGGAGATCAAGGCAAAGATGGATGATATTCTGGCATTTGCCGATATCGGAGATTTTGTGAATCAGCCGGTCAAGACCTATTCTTCCGGTATGTTTGTCCGTCTGGCCTTTGCAGTCGCCATCAATATCGAGCCGGAGATCCTTATCGTAGATGAGGCGCTGTCCGTAGGTGATGTGTTTTTTCAGGCAAAATGCTATCATAAATTTGAAGAGTTTAAGGAAATGGGAAAGACGATCCTTTTCGTCAGCCATGATCTATCCAGCATATCTAAATATTGTGACAGGGTTGTGCTGTTAAATAAAGGAATGAAACTGGGGGAAGGCACACCGAAAGAGATGATCGATATCTATAAGCAGGTTCTGGTAGGGCAGTACCATGCCGGAGAGGACGTTCTGGAAGAAGAGACGTCAACAGAGATCGATCTTTTGGAAAATGATGAGGTACGGACGGCGGCGCAGAAGAAAAATTCTGCCGGTGAAAATCCGGAGATGCTGGAGTATGGCTCAAAAAAGGCGGTTATCACGGGATATTTTGTGACAGATGAGCAGGGGAAGACTTCTAATGCCATTATCAAGGGGACGGAGTTTACCATTCACATGGAAGTGGATATCATGGAGGACGTTGCCGCGCCGATTTTTGCTTTTACGTTTAAGAATGTCAAGGGCACGGAAATCACGGGAACTAATACCATGTTTGAAAAAGCGTTTTTAGACGGCTGTAAAGCAGGGGAGAAGAAAGAGATCACCTTTACCCAGAAGATGGATCTTCAGGGGGGCGAGTATCTGTTGTCCTTCGGGGTAACCGGATATGAAGAGGACACATTTACAGTATATCACCGATTATATGATATCCTGAATATTACTGTGATTTCGGATAAGAATACGGTAGGATTTTATGATATGAATTCCGTAGTACAGGTGAAAGACAGATAAAAATATTGACAACTGGTGAGGGATTTAATGGACAGTGCAAATCAGGAGAACCGCATAGAGAAGATCGGCAAGGTGACGCTGGATCTGGAATTTTATCCGGATGAGGACTACTACTGCGACGGCGCGGCGGAGGATGAACTTCTGGAGATCGTAATGCACCATGGGCGGGAAGAATACGGCAGGATCATTGAGGAGAAGAATACCTGGGAGATTCTTTATCATTTATCGCCGCTTCGTGCCAATATTGTCGAGTGGCTTCCCATAAGACCCGGCGCGAAAGGCTTGGAGATCGGTTCCGGTTGTGGGGCGGTCACCGGCATGCTGGCGGATAAATGCAACGAGCTTACCTGTATCGATCTTTCCAAGAAGCGGAGCATGATCAATGCATATCGTAATCAGGAGAAAGAAAATGTAACGATCAAGGTTGGAAATTTTAAGGATATTGAGCCTTCTCTGGATCAGGATTATGATTACATCTTTCTGATCGGAGTCTTTGAATATGCCAAGGGTTATATCGGTGGTGAATCGCCTTATACCGAATTTTTAAATATCATCAGAAGGCATCTGGCGCCGGACGGAAAGATCATCATAGCCATAGAAAATAAATACGGATTGAAATATTTTGCGGGCTGNCGGGAAGATCATCTGGGAGATTATTTTTCCGGGATCGAAGANTATNCGATTGGCGGAGATGAAGGCAGCGGTATAGTCACAACCGGTATGGTGCGGACATTTGGCAGAAATGGTCTGGAAAAGATCTGTAAGGAATGCGGTATAGGTGAATATTCCTTTTATTATCCATATCCTGATTATAAATTTATGACGACGCTCTATTCTGACAGAAGGCTGCCAAATCCCGGCGAGCTTACAACAAATCTGCGTAATATGGATCGTTCCAGACTGTTATTGTTTGATGAGAAAAATGCATTTGACGGAATCATCAGGGAAGGGGAGTTTCCGCTTTTTTCCAATTCCTATCTGTTACTGATCGGAAAAGAGGAGGATATCGCCTATGCAAAGTATTCTAATGACCGGGCGAAGGAATATGCGATCCGGACAGATATCGTCAGACTTCCATCCGGTCAGATGCAGGTGGAAAAACATGCGTTGACAAAAGAGGCGGAGGCGCATCTTCAGAAGATTTTTGATGCCGGAAAGAAACTTGAACAGCGTTTTGACGGAAGCTCTCTTTGTGTCTGCCCCTGTGAACAGGCGGTCGATCATCGGGGAGCATCGTATCTTAGTTTCCCGTATCTGTCGGGAGAAACATTGGAGTCCCGGCTGGATGATTGTTTGGAACAGCAGGATATGGAGGCATTTTACGGACTTTTAAAGAAGTATCTGGAGTTGGTCCGTTATCGTGCGGAGGTGCAGGTGACGGATTATGATCTTATTTTTTCTAATCTGCTGGTCGATGGGGAGCGTTGGCAGCTGATTGATTATGAATGGACCTATGATCAATTGATTCCGCCGGACCAGGTGGCATATCGTGCATTGCTTTGCTATTGTATGGGAAGTGAGAAAAGAAGGGCGTGCAGTGTTGACGGTATGGCTGACCGGCTGGGACTGGAAGGGATCCGGTCGGAAGCTTTTCGGGAAGAAGAACTGCGGTTTCAGATGAAGGTCACGGGAGAGAGGATGTCATTAAGCCAGATACGGGACGCTATTCATCATGAGGTGCTGCCGCTTCGGGACGCAGTTGAGATCTATCAGAATCAGAAGGCGGCAGGATTGGTACAGATCTATTGGGACCGGGGAGAAGGATTTTCAGAGGATGCGTCCGAATGGATGGAACCGCTGCAGGAGGAAGGGGAGATGCTCCGTGTATCCTTAGCCATAGCGGAGGGAATAAAGAGTCTGCGCTTTGATCCCTCCAGATACGCCTGCCTGATCACGTTTGAGGAGATCAGTTGTTATCAGGAGAGTGGCACGGTGGCAGATTACCCATGGAAGCACCTGATGCATAATGGCATTGAGATTGCGCCACAGGTCTATCTGTTTCAGGACGGGGATCCTAATTTTACCATCGACTGCAGATATACCGNCGGGACNTCGTTGGTTGATCTGNGATATCATATTANGAAACTGNATTCTGATACGGTTTCCCGNTTTANAGGCAAATGGANGTGGAAGAACTTNNGGGAGTATGGAGAATACGCTGAANCGTCNGATACANAANAAGCTNNANGAANANCAGGANAGAAAATACGAAGAAGAGTTAAAGCTGCAAAAGGATTCCTATGCGGCTTTTCNGCGTATTTATGAAGACGGACTGTCAGGAGATATGGTCGGCGTTCTGCCTGAGACTCTTGCGGGAACGGCAGGCAGCGGTGGGACGGATGGCGGGGTATGGATGAAAACATATGGGCATACCGTGATCTTATGTCAGGATCTCCTCTCAATGAATTTTTTTACTGATCAGATATACAGTAGCGTACCGGAGGAGGATTATCTGCTTTTTGCAGCGGAGGGTGGCAGACTGTCGGCGGGTCATCTGCCTAAGTTGGAGGAATATTTTCAGAAGCATCCAAAGACGCAGGTCGTTTACTTTCATAGGGATGAGATCGACCATCATGGAAAACGGAGCAATCCCTGCTTTCTGCCGGAATGGTCGCCGGATACGCTGGCGTCATGCTTTTATTTCGGAGAGTGCTTCGCAGTCAGGGCAGGGATGTTTAGAAGGGCGATAGAGGATCTTCATGAAGTGTTCCTTACGGCAGGGCAGGCAGAGAATACAGAACCGGGATATGGATTTCAGGAGATACTATATGCTGCCGTATTGCAGCTGACGGCACAGGAACCGGCGGCATTGATGGATGTAGTGATGTACCATAAAGAAACAGATGCCGGAAAACCCCTGCGGAAAGCGGAGCGGGAGGACGGACTGCTGCTGGACCGGATATGGGGGCGGCTGTCTGAAAAGCATGGTGGACAAGCGCGGCTGGGACGCTGGCTGGCGTATATGGAGAGAAAAAAAGTATGTGGTGAGCAGCATCAGATCAGCATCCTGATTCCCTCCAAGGATCATCCTGAGATCCTGCGGCGGTGCGTGAAATCCATCCGTAAGTATGGTAATCAGGGATTTAAAAAGGATGGAGTACAGGATACAAAGGGAATCGAAGAGCCTCTGACATATGAGATCATTGTCATAGATAATGGAAGCGGACCGGAAAACCGCAGGTTGTATGACGCCTATGCGGAAGAATTGGGATATCGCTATGAATATCAGCCCATGGAGTTCAATTTTTCTAAAATGTGCAATTTGGCGGCCGGTCTGGCAAGCGGAGATTATTATCTGTTCTTAAACGATGATATGGAGATCTTAAGCGGTGACTGGCTTGTAAAGATGTTAGAGTTTGCTGCCCTTTCCCATGTGGGGGCGGTGGGGGCAAAGCTCCTTTATCCGGATACCACACTGATCCAGCATGCCGGTATCACCAATATGTATGAGGGACCTGCCCATAAGCTTTTAAAGTATGATGACCGAATGGAATACTATTATGGGAGAAACCGCGGCATCTGGGACGTGATTGGTGTCACGGCTGCGTGTCTTATGATTTCGAAAGAAAAATTCCTTCAGGCAGGCGGTTTTGCCGAGGAACTGAAGGTTGCCTATAACGATGTGGATCTGTGTTTCCGGCTGCATCAGATGGGGCTGTTCAATGTTGTCCGGAACGATCTGATCCTGTATCATCACGAATCCCTGTCCCGGGGCAATGATCATTTGGATCCGGCAAAAAAAGAACGGCTGGCAGCAGAGCGGAAAACGCTCTATCGGCGCAGCCCGGGATATTATGATTATGATCCGTTCTACAGCAGGCATTTGACCGGAGCCAGTGAAGCGTATGAATGTACGCTTCCTTATGAAAACCGCAATATCGCGCCGGTCAGCGGGGTGAAAAAACTCTCCGGGAAATCAGCAGAGGAGTATCCCGGAGATGATATGAATGAGACGCTGATCATTCAGGTGGATGCAGCGGACAGGGAACTGTTAGCCAGACAGGGAGAGCCTCCCGGCTATCTGATCGATCTTCATGCACATGTGCGTGGGTTGGACAGCTGTGATTACCGGTATCGGATGATCTTAAAGGGACGGCAGGGATGCTATGAGATCCCGGCAATAAGAAGGCTGCGTCCCGACGTCAGTAAGACGATTGAGAATGAAATGCATGTGGAACTGTCCGGTTTTGTGGCAAGGATTCCCCGGAAAATGCTGCCGTCTGACACCTATGAGATCTGGATGGAGGCAAAATGCAGTTATTCCAGACAGCGGTTATGTAACAGAGCGGAGCAGACATTGGTGGTTACGGATTGAAATGGAGAACTTTCTTTGAAAAAAAAGGACTATCAAAATCAGTGGATCGAGGAATATGAAAGAGAATACAGGCGTCAGTCGGAAGTCTATGAACAGTGGATCGCAAAATGGGAGGGGGAGATCCCTGTTCAGGGAACAGAGGACGCCTGTTTTGCCGTGCGGCCGTGGAAGGAGATTTTTTCGTCGCAGACTCCGCTTCCGATTGGTGCATTTGCGGAAACACTGTCAGAATTTTTACGGGAATTGGACGAAAATATACAGTATGTGATCCTGACCGGCGCGGAAGGCAGGCTTGCGGAACAGGCAGAATACCGGGTTAGGGAATATTTTGAGACGCATCCGGAAGCGGAAGCGGTATATGGGGATGAAGATGAATGGAATGGGGAGGAACAGAAACGGCAGAATCCATGGTTTAAGCCGGACTGGTCGCCGGATACGCTGCATTCCTGCCTGTATGTCGGCAATATGATCGCCATGAGGGTATCACTGCTTAAGAAAGCGGTGGAAAAGCTGGGGGAGACAGCCGCTTTCGGTGAACTGCCGGATGGAAGAAAGGAAAGCATATCCGGGGCTGGCTTGAAGGAACCGGGAGAAGCATATCAGTATTTTTGGAGGTTTCTGTTATATCTGACGGATGTTTTGGGAGTATCCTTCGGACATATTGACAGGATCTTATACCATAGGGATGTAACAGTGCCATGTTCAGATTTTGAGGCAGTGCATGCCAGATATCCGATGGCAGACGGGGAAAAGCCGGTTTCAGTGATCATTCCCTCCAAAGATCATCCGGAGCTGTTAAAACAGTGTCTGAATGCGATCCACGGGGTGACCGCATATCCCTCCTATGAAGTGATCGTTGTAGATAACGGAAGCGCTCCTGATCACCAAAGAGTCATCCGTGCCATGCAGGAACAGATGCATTTTACTTACCTGTATGAAGAGATGGAGTTTAACTTTTCCCAAATGTGTAATCTGGGAGCCGCCCGTGCAAAAGGGGACGTTCTTCTTTTTCTCAATGATGATATAGAAGTGCAGGGAAAAGAGTGGATGACGATCCTGACAGAGCAGGCGCTGCAGCCCCATACCGGAGCAGTGGGGGCAAAGCTTTATTATCCGCATTCTAAGATCATCCAGCATACGGGCGTTGCCAATATGAAGATCGGACCGGCGCACAAGCTGGGCGGCATGGAAGATCAGGGAAGCCTGTATCATGGACGCAATCTGGCGGATCACAATGTACTTGCCGTTACGGCAGCCTGCATGGCGGTAGAACGGAAAAAATACGACGCGGTGGGCGGGTTCTGCGAGGAACTTGCTGTGGCGTATAATGATGTGGATATCTGCTTTTCTTTATATGAAAAGGGATATTACAATCTGGTCAGAAATGACGTGGCGCTGTTCCATCATGAATCCTACAGCCGGGGAAGCGACCGGGATGCAGCGAAGGAAAAAAGACTGTTGCAGGAAAGGAAGAAGCTTTACCAACGGCATCCGGAACTGTATGGGAAAGATCCATTTTACAGCAGACACCTGGTACAGGAGCGTCTGGATGCGGATTATCATGTAGAGATGCAGTATGAACATGAACAGAGTGACAGGTTCAGCCATAGACAGCCGGTAGACTGTCCCCAAGAAACGAAGAACGGTCTGGTTCGTAAGATTGCCCGGAAGGGATCATGGAATCAGTATCATCTGGACGAGGCGCGGATACGGCAGACAGATCTTTTTGAGGAAGATTCCAAGGTGCTGGAGCTGGAAGGATGGTGTGCGTTGACTGACCGGGATATGGCGGAATACGAGAGGGCGCTGATACTGATCGGACAGGATGGTATGGCGGAGCAGCTGGAGATGTTTGATAAACTGCGTCCTGATGCGGCAGGGACGCTGCCGGAGCAGCCGCATGGCGCACTGTGCGGATTTGTTGTAAGGGTCAGGGAGCAGGATATACAGGACGGGGAATATCAGGTGGGATACCTGTTTCGTCCCCGGGCGGGCGGCAGACCGCTGGTGCAGTATGGGGAGAGGCTGATTCTGGAAAGTACGCCGGAGCTGCAAAGCAGAACTGCTTCTATCGTTAGGGAAAAGGAATAGGGGAAAAGGAATAAAGAAAAAGTGAGTGAAAAAGTTACCAAAATCGTCATTCTCGGAACAGGCAGACAGGCACAGCTGCTTTATTTTGGGTTGGAACTGTCGGAGGAACCCTTTGATATTCTGGGTGTGTATGGGGAAAAAGAAAAGCGCGGCGATGCTTTTGGATTCCCGGTAAAGGGACTGGATGAAATCACCGGATTAGCCGGCGTGGAATTTGACATTCTGTTTTACTGTATGGAGGCAGATGCGGCATTGCAGGATATGTTGGGAAAAGCGTTTGGCGCGTACCGGGTAAGATCCTGGGATGGGATCAGGGAGTATCTTGCCGGGGATCAAAAAGACCGGTGGCTGAACAGGCTCCGGGAGGTTTCAGAGGAGGACCCGGGATACGCACTTTCTTTGGGAGAAGTATTGGAAAAAACGGGATGCAGGGAGGAAGGATATTTATATGTTCTTCTGGCGGCTGCTTTGTGTAAGGATCAGGAAAGGGCTGCGGCGGTCCAAAGGGCGGATGCCGTAGATACGGGTTCCTTAGACTGCAATCTTCTGCAGAAACTTCTGGAAGCGATGATACGTCGGTTGATTGCCGCAGAACGTTATGACAGTACGTTTGCTTTTCTCGGATATCTTATGTTCCAGCCAAATAAGTTCTTGTTTGCAAAGATTCTTGACCGGTGGGTGCGCTATTACCATATCTTATTGGAGATCGCAATATGCGAAAGAAACCGGGGATCTGTGCATGCAGTGATGAAGGAATGGACAGACTGGAAGGAATTTGAAACGCCCCTGCGGCAGTTTAAATTTGCTTTCCGGCGGATCTGGTTTGGATTTGGACCGGAGGAACAGCAGCTGCTGGTCCGTCTGGCAGACCGGTATCAGGTATCGGCTGATTTTCTGGCGGTGCTGTGTAAGGGGGCTGTCCATGAAGAATATGCCGCGGCGGTTATGAAACGATCTGCGGAGTTGTTTCAGGATGCCGGACGGATGGAAACGGCGTCAGGGCTTTTCCATTATGCTGCCCTGTTTGAAAGGATGCATCCCGGCGGCAAACCATGTATGTCAGGAGAGAACCGATGCCGTACCCTTAAAGTTGTTGATATTGACGCAGAAAGGGATGGCACGGATTGCCATGGGGAAGATATGGATCATGAGATCGCCTGTATTATGTGCGCTAATGATGAGGACTATGTCAAAGAGATGATCTTATATCTGAAACGCCAGAAGATGCCGGAGGGGTATCATCTGGGCCTGTATATCGTCCGCGGCGCTAAAAGCATGACGGCAGGATATGAGCTGGCAAGGAAAAGCATTTCTGCAGGGATTAAAATATACATGCATCAGGACACATTTATCTTTGATGAGGAGTACCTGAAGAATCTTATGGAGGTGCTGCGAAATGCTGGCTATGCAATGCTCGGACTGGCAGGCACCAGGAAGCTTCCAGGGAGCGCAATATGGGGAGAAAGCGATCCCGGTGATATGCGGTTTTGTCTGTACCAGGATTTTACGTTGCAGGTGCTTGAGGCAGTTACAGACGCATCTGCGGTATCGTCCCGGGAATTATCAGCGGATATGTCCACAGGTGAAGACTGTCAGGAGGTGGAAAGCATTGACGGCGTATTGATGGCAACGAGGGAGGACGTGCCATGGCGGGCAGATCTTTTTGGGGGATTTCATTTTTATGATATTTCCCAGTGTATGGAATACAGAAGACGGGGATACCGGGTGGGAATATTTGAAAACGGCGGGCGCGCAGGCGTGCTGCATGAGGTCAATGTCAGTAAAAATGAATCATATGAGCGGCTCTATGAGGAAGCACGGAGGAGGTTTTTGCAGGAATATCATGGGGAGTACGGTAGTGAAAGGGTCGGGGTAGATTTTACCGCAGATTTGTGCTAGAATCATTTTCGGAACATACGTGTTCAGACTATAGGTTATGTAAAGTTGCACAATTAACTAAAAAAGGCAAGAGGAGAATTAAAATCATGGCGGGAATTATGGACAAAATACTGGCGGACGGGAATATGACCAGAACGCCCTTTATTGTATGCGGTATGTATAAAGGGTATTATGTGACGGTACATATGAATCAGGGATTTCTGCTCCGCATCAATTACAAGCTTGCGGAAAATATGGATCTGAGCGGCTTTAAGAACAGGGCGTATGGCGTTTTGAATCAGTTGCGGGTTGCAGAAAAAAAGGTTTCCCAAACTAATGTGGCGGATTATGTGCTTGAAGTGAGGCTGATGCCGGCTAATCTTGCGAAGAACACGATACCGATGATCGATTCGGTGATAAATCATCTTATTGGATTTTTACAGGCGGAAGGAGCAGGTACCGGATGCCAGCTGTGTGGCGCCGAATATGATGTCAGCAGCTATGAAGTCAATGGCGCTCCGCATTTTCTCTGCTCCACCTGTGCTCGGCAATCGATGACTCAGTTGGAGGCGGAACGTCAGAGCAAATTAAGCGTTAACTCCAATCTGCCATTAGGCATCATAGGGGCGTTGATCGGGTCCCTGCCGGGCGTTGCTTTGTGGATCATTATGCTTCAGGGACATTGGATTGCGGGCGTCGCGGGAATGGTGATTTTCTTGGGTGCGATGAAAGGATATGACATGCTTGGTAAAAATGTAGATAGGAAAGGCGTGGTGGTATGTGCTCTGATTACTGTTGTTATGGTCTTTCTGGCAAATGATTTTGCTTTGCGTCTATCTTATGTTTTGCAGTATGATGAGTCCTTTGAGTATGTCAACAGAAAATGGTCAAGGATTTTGGAGGAAGGAAGCAATATGTCTGTTTATATAGGGAATCTGGCTATGGGGTATTTTCTGTCGGCTCTTGGGCTTGTAGGAGCTATTAAACAGTCATTTAGGAATGCCAGCGGCAGCTATACCATGAATAAAATGTAAATGTGGACATTGAGATACGGTGAAAGAACGGCGCAGAAACAAAAGCAGGAAAAGCATAAGGGAAATATGTATGCGGCTATTGAAACGAAATAGCCGCATTTATTTTTGGATAAAATAAGTCAGTTCTCTTTATGGAAGCACTGATTAAAACAGCGTTTCCCTAAATTTATACACGGAGCATAGATAATATGTCAGTTTACTTAATTAAGTTTATATATGATTAATAAATTGTTTCAAAATGGTTTATAAATTATTTATAAACGCTTTATGAATAAGTGAAGGATTTCCGAAGTATGATTCGTTATATATTGTGAGAAGAGGAAAGCGGGAGGAAACGGATGTGGATTCCAATGAGCGTCTGACGCAGATGATAGAGAAGTATCAGCATTTGATATTTTCTGTCTGTGTGAAGATGACGCAGGATTACTTTGCGGCAGAAGACCTGACACAGGATACCTTCTTAGCAGCATTTCGTCATATGGATGGATTTGACGGAACGAATGAAAAAGCGTGGCTGTGCAGGATCGCGTCAAATAAGTGCATCGATTATATGAAACAGGCGGAGCGAAGAAGCACTCCTTCTACCGAAGAAATGCTGGATCTGCAGCCTTCCGGTGATGGTGAGCCGGAGAAAGCATATCTGGAAAAGGACGCCTATCATGAATTGCAGATAAGGTGCGGCAGTCTGTCGCCGCCTTACGACCGGATTGCTGTCATGTATTTTATGGAAGGAAAGAAGGCAGTGGAGATCGCCGGATTGACCGGTAAGAATATTAAGACGGTTCAGACGCAGATCTATCGTGCCAGAGCCATGCTGAGAGAACAATATGCAGATTCAGGAAGGCGTAGGAACGGTGGAGGATCTAGGGGGCACAGAGCATCCATGGATTCCGGGTAGAAAGATGGAAAGGAGAGCGGTATGGAATGGGAATATCTTAGTGATGAAGAATTAGATCAACTGGTGAAAGAGATAGAAGCGGAACCGCTTTGTCAGGCACCGGGATATTTAAAACCCATGATCCTTGATAAAGCGAAAGCATATGACAAGAACGGTTATAAGGTGTCCGCAGGTATGCAGCTCTTTATCTACAGCGTCAAGATTATAGCAGCAGCTGCGGCTGCGGTTATTGTGATCCTTACTGTACCGANGATGGATAANGCGCAGNCGTNGANTCATATGGAGCAGTCTGCGNAGTCGGAACTGGAACGGGCGCGGGACAGAGCAGCGGATAGAGAACTGGCGCAGATTCAGGACAAGACAGAGACCATAAACAGAGCCAATGCGCGGCGTGCCATGGAGGAGGAACTGGATGCATTGACAAGGCAGAGTTTTGGGAGATCTTTATTCACCGAAAATAACATTCTGGATTGGTTTCATGAAATCATTAAATAATCAAAAGGAGGATGAAATAATATGACTAAAAAGAAAAACAAATTTTTAACTTTTATATTTTCGTTACTGCCGGGAGCAGGAGAGATGTATATGGGATTTATGAAAATGGGAGTCAGTCTGATGAGCTGCTTTTTTCTGACATGGATGATGGCTTCTATGGGAGTGTTTGATCTTATGATCTTGATTGCAACGATAGTGTGGTTTTACAGTTTTTTTCATGTACACAATCTTGCCGGACTGCCGGATGAACTATTTTTCGAAGTAAAGGATGCATATCTGCTCCCGTTTGCCGGAAAGGAAGATGAAAAGATGATTACAGGGAGATATCGCAAAGTGGTGGCGGTCATCTTGATCGTCATTGGCGTCAGCGGTCTTTTAAAATCATTTTATTATGTGGCGGCGGAATATCTTCCGTATATGGTTCAGGTGATTCTGAGTGACTTCGTTTTTTACTATCTTCCAAGAGTGGCGTTTAGCATCGCAGTCATTGTTTTCGGCATCTATATGATCTGCGGAAAGAAGAAGCAGCTGGATGATGAGAGTGTATAAGATCAGTAAAACCGAATAAATTCGTTAAAACCAAATAAATTTGTTAAAACCAAATAAATTTGGTTTGCAAATATTGTGCCTGCGGAAGCATGTATTCGCAGGTTACGGAAAGGCATGGTTATTACAATGAAAAAGATTCATCGGATCGGGACGATTACATTTGGCGTGACGCTTGTGACTGCGGGACTGTTGTTTCTGGCGCATACTTTTCTGCCGGGGCTGGAATATATCATGATTTTCCGGCTTTGGCCCTGCATATTCATTATGTTAGGGCTGGAGATTTTGGTTGCCGGCAGGAAAAATGAAGCAGAATTCAAATATGATGTGGCTGCGATCATTCTTATGCTTGTTCTGATTTTTTTTGCCATGGGAATGGGAGTGGTGGAGGTCCTGTTGGAGCATTGGGAAGCGTTTCGTTATTGGTAAAGGTGAAGTTCATAAATTTTTAACATAATGGAAGCAATTTATAAACATTTCTATTTTATGATATCTGTGGTGCTGCAGTAAGGCGGCGCACATCATAGCGTACGTGTCAGTACATCGGAAAGTACGGTAAGAATGGAGGAACACTATGGAAGAAAATCTATTCGGATTGGAGATATCAGATAATAACCCGGCGGTCAATGCGCTATTTCATCAGGCCATGCGTTTTGCCGGATCGGTTGTGGATTATAAAGAGCTGATGATGATGTATGCCTGTGCGATTCAGGAGATCAGGACAAAATTGGAAATACTTGATACGGAATATAATGTGCGTTACAGACGTAACCCAATCACATCCATCACTTCCCGCCTGAAGAAGTCGTCCAGCATCATAGAAAAGCTGATGCGGAAGAATCAGGGACTTACGCTGCAAAGTATTGAAGAATATGTCCATGACGTGGCAGGCATTCGTGTGGTCTGCCCGTACATTGATGATATCTATACGATTGCAGAAGCGCTGCTGAAACAGGATGATATCACGCTGCTGGAACGGAAAGATTATATAGAACATCCCAAGCTGAACGGATACAGGAGTCTTCATCTGATCGTTAAGGTGCCTGTGTTTTTTTCGGAGCAGCGTAAGGAGATGGCTGTGGAAATACAGATTCGGACCATCGCCATGGATTTCTGGGCGAGTCTGGAGCATCAGAAGAGGTATTTCGGGTTGAGAGCGATGGCACGAGCAATTGCCACGCGCTTCTGCATACCGCCGGAGATTTCCGAGGGATATTTCTCATCGGCATTGGTGAGTCCCAC
>WFLX010070242.1_pt1 | contig 25788 bp, 22 predicted proteins | sample 4967041 | NCBI WGS metagenome assembly WFLX01 (sample SAMN12857096, study PRJNA449069) | gut metagenome | isolation source: stool from male and female vole | host: Microtus ochrogaster | place: USA:Florida | collected 2017
CGGCACCAAATACCGCATCATATGCATGCCAATCCCAATCACTTCCACATCCTTGGAAAACAGATAAAAAGTATAAACACCAAAAAAATATAAAAACAAGGACAATACTACTGTGGCTCCTGCGCTCATCTTGAGGCATACTCCCGTTCCCTGCCGGACTCTCTTCCATTTGCCTGCCCCATAATTCTGTCCCACAAAAGTAGTAACAGAAATGCCAAATGCACTGATAATCATCCAGAAAATGCTGTCAATCTTGCCATACGCCGTCCATGCCGCCACTGTGTCTGTTCCGAGGGAATTGACATTAGATTGGATTAACAGATTGGAGCTGCTGTACATGACGGATTGTAGCCCCGTGGGCAGCCCGATTTGCACAATGCGGACAAACATCTTTTTGTCAATGCGGATTTTGGAAAATTCCAGCTGATATACATCCTCCGTTTTTATTAATACCCGGATAACAAGTATGGCGCTTAATGTCTGTGCCAGAATGGTGGCAAGCGCCGCCCCTACCACGCCCATGCGAAGCCCTACTACAAACAGCAAATCCAGCGCAATGTTGGTCAGACAGCTGATAATCAAAAAATACAGGGGGCGCTTTGAGTCTCCCACAGCCCGCAGAATGCCGGCCCCCATATTATAAAGCAGATTGNGTGCCANCCCCAAAAAATAAATGCGGATATATATGGTGGCGGGGCCCATAACANCTGCCGGAGTATCCATAGCGGATAATGCATAGGGTGATGCCAGCACACCGCACAAAGCCATANCCGTTCCCGCCGCCAGACTGAAAGCAATGGAAGTATGTACTGCACAACTTACCATTTCCGGACGCTTCGCCCCATAGTATTGGGATATAATAACCGTAGCTCCGCCGGAAAGCCCCACAAAAAAGCCCACTACCAGCTGAATTAAGGTACCGGTACCGCCTCCTACGGCGGCAAGAGCCTCCTTGCCCACACATCTGCCCACAATCATAGCATCTGCGGCATTATATAATTGCTGAAAAAAGGTTCCGAACAAAATGGGAAAAAAGAATAGGAGCAACTGTTTCCAGATGACTCCTTCCGTAATTGCATTCTCTTTTTCGCAGGGAGCGTTCTGTCCTGTTTTCTGATTTTGCCGTGTCTCCATGTCACTGCAGCCTTTCCGAAAAATTCCTTACAATATCCTTCTCCCAGACTTCTTCCAAAAGTCTCGCCTGCATCAAAATTTCTCTTTCGGCAGCCTTTCGGGTTTCTTTATCACCGATGCAGGCGCCAAAAAATTCTATGCCATGGGCAAATTGGTCGTCAGGCTCTACCTTAATAATTTCTTCTTTCTGCCCCTTTATGATAATCTGCGCTTCAAAATCCGCCGGAGGCGTAAAAATTCTGGGAGCCAATATACATGCCTTGCTCCCCCACACTTCCAACTCGCACCGATAAGAATTGTCCATTCCAAAAGCAAGCTGTGCTTCCCTTTGATTTTTATCCGCCACCACAGCACTGCCATAAATGTCAACATCATGTCCGGGAGTACCATGCAAAGCCGCCGTAAGAACCCTGATATCCTCTCCTAAAAAAAGCTGTGCTGCTTTTAAGACATATCCTCCGCAGTCTAAGAGAGCGCCGCCTCCCATCTCCTTAATATAGCGAAAATCCGAAGCACTTCTATAGGGGAATCCAAATGCCGAACGAATCAACCGAACCTCTCCCACTGCCCCTTCACTTATCAATTCCTTGATTTTCCCTATCTGCTTATGCATACTGAATGCATAATTTTCATTGATGACAAGCTGCTTTTCCTCCGCCAATCGAACCAACTCTTTGGTGTCTTCCTCTTTGACCGTGCAGGGCTTCTCAGACAAAACATGCTTTCCCAGCGCCAATGCCTTACGGCACCAGAAAGCGTGCAGGCTGGGAGGCAGAGGCACATACACTGCATCAATCTCCTCTGAGCGCAGCAGATTTTCGTAACCGACATAGAGTTTACCGCCAAATTCCTCCAGAAATTTTCCAGCTTTTTCTTTCTTGGCGGACAAAAGAGGAGCATAGGAATCTTCCTCATATCCCCCGCCCCATTCCTGACAGTCTGCCACAGCTACTCCCGCAAACTCAAAAGTATCTGTCTTTTTTAACGCCGGCAGAAAACGCCGATAAGCAATATCCGAAGCGCCTAAGACGCCAATTCTGATTTTTTTCATAGCCGATCTTCCTTACTGTTTTTCTCATGCGGACTTGATTCTATAACTGCAAAATGGAAAGCAGATTCCTCAACTGAATATTCAGACAGTTATTAATCTGTGTCAAAATATTCAGGGTGCCGTAATCACTCCATACATAACCGGGGGGCAGTTCCTCCAGCTCACCCTTTTCAATGGAAATAATCACATTTCTGTTCTGCTCCTGATAAAAACGTCCGCCTTCCTCCGATAAAAGCACATCCACCAGAATGCCCTCTTTCTCCCGGAGTTTCTGCCAAAACAGGCGGTTTACATTGTCCTCAGGCACAGAGTCAGTTGCTTCCTTTTGAATAGTGGGACCAAGTTCTGCACCGTCAAAGCAGCCGATTTCCGGTCTAACCTTCACCAAAAATTTTAAGATTCCGTCATCATCACAGCATATCAGCCCAAAGGTGGCGATTCCCGTGGCTGCAAACAGTGGCTGCTTCCACTGACTGACTTCTCGTCCCTCTATTACAATATTGCAAAAAATAACCTTAAAGGAGTAGTCTCCCACACTGCAAAACTCCCCATTTTGCATTTTCCAATTCTGCAANNCAAACAGGGGAATCTTTTCAAGACTTCCCTTTTTAAACATTTTGAAATTGTTTATCTGATGATAAATATTAACGATGGTCTGCCTGTCAAGAGAACCTGCGGTCCTGTGAAAATATAATTTATCTTTAAAGGGAACATCCCCCTCTTCCCCCAACAGAACATAGGGCATACAGGACAAAACTGTTCGGGTATCCATATTGACAAGGTTGTCATATTTCATCAATTCTTTAATTTGCGCCAATGTCATCCATCTGTGGGTTGACGGTTCTTCCATCTGCCGCTCCACTGTCAGAATCACATTTCTGTTCCTTTTCCGCAGAAAACGTGAGGACTGCTCTGACTGTATCTGGTCCACCAGCACATTTCCGGGCTGCATATTCAAAAAATACTCCAAAAATGCAGGACTTGCGCCCCCATGCTGTCTGGTAAAATTGCTTTTGGTGGCTTGAATAGTGGGAGATACCTGCACATTATTGACATTGCCGGGCTCGATTTTGGCCTGCATCAGATAATGCCATACTCCTTTTATCTTGCAGCAGATAATTCCCAAAAAACCTATTTCATCCTGCAAAATAATGGGCTGCTCTGTGACCTGACCGTCAGCCTGAATCAGCCTTAGCCCCGCAATCTGGAAAAAAGTTCCCTTCCTGTTGCGGATCAGTCCCTCTTTCTCATCATAATACCAAGGTTCACACTCATCTAAAGTAATTTGCTCCAATCGGACTTCCAGATTGTTTTTGCGTTCTTCCAACCATGAAAGGATATCCTTTGTTGAATGCAGACTATATTGATGTTCTTCCATTTTCAAAAGACTGTCTCCTTTCATAAAAGTGTTGTATAGGCGTTCTAGTCAGCTGTCACCGCAGCAATAAATTCATCATAATCATTATAGGTTTCGTCCTGCGGATCAAAGACCCGGTCCGCCAAAGCCATCATAATGCAGTCCGGCGTGAAATTTTTCATGGTGCGCCAAATCATTTCATCAATATACAGCCCCTTTGTGGGAGAATCCATGTAAAAGGTTTCCTTTTTGGTTCCGGTGTCCACTTCCACCTCGCAGGCACCTGCTAAGGGAACCAGTATCAGTTTGGTTTTCTTGGTGGCATGGGTTCCTCTCTCCTGTCCCTCTGCCACATCTTTCACACAAAATACTCTTTTGATATCAAAGGGAACCTGTGCGCCGCTTTCCGCAACAATCAGTTTTCCGTCTGCTTCCTCCACACATCGGATGTCCACCAGATAATATTTTCTATCCTTCATATGCATTCACCGCCTTAATCACAGTCTCAATCTCTTCTTCCGACAGATAATCCATCATAGGAAGTGATACCACGGTCTTNCAATAGTTTTCCGCAATGGGGAAAGAGCCCTCATGATGTCCCAGATATGCCAAAGCAGGCTGCATATGGGGCGGCGTAGGAAAATGCACGTCCGTCTGAACGCCGTTATCCAGCATAAATTTCCTGAATCCGGCCTGATCCTTTACCCTTACTACAAAGAGATACCAGATAGGCACCACATCCTCCGCCAAAAACGGCAGTTCCACCAAAGGATTTGTGATTCCCTTCAAATAGGATTCCGCAATATGTCTTCTGTTGGCAAGCAACTCCGGCATATGGCTCAGCTTAACCCGTAACAGTCCTGCCTGCAGTTCGTCCAATCTGGAATTGAAACCAGGCTCTATATTGTGGTACTTATAATCGCTTCCGTAATTTCTTAAAACCTTAATCCGGTCAATCAGTTCTTTGTTTCGCGACACCACACCGCCGCCATCGCCAAAGCAGCCCAAGTTCTTGGTGGGATAAAAACTGAAAAATCCTGCGTCTCCAAAAAGTCCTGTATAAGTCCCCTTATAGGAAGAAAAATGAGATTGGGCACAGTCTTCAAAAAGCATTAAATTGTGCTTTTTGCATACCTCCAGCACCTTATCCATTCTGGTTGCCTGCCCATAGAGATGAGTCACTAGAACCGCTTTTGTCTTATCCGTAATTGCCGCTTCAATTTTATCAGGATCCAAATTGTGATACTTATCCGGCTCTACAAATACCGGCACTCCTCCGTTCTGGGTAACGCCCAGCATAGTAGCTATATAGCCATTTGCCTGTACAATCACTTCGTCCCCCGGACCAATGCCGCAGGCATAAAGTCCAAGCCTGATGGCATTTAAGCCATTGTCCACGCCTGCACAGTAACAATCTCCTCCCAGCGACTGTGCATACTCCAGCTCAAACTGCTCCACTTCTTTTCCAAGAACATACCATCCGCTTCTTAACACGGAAACTGCCTTTTGCTCATACTCCTCTCTATATAGATTGAAGCCTCTCACCAATTCATTTACCGGTACCATATTGTCTCCTTTCACGCATTAAAATGCTGTTCCTTTAAGTATTCCAAACTTATGTTAATATTTTTAAGGCTGCTTACTTCCAACAGCCTGCTTCTGTCCCACAGACCATACTGCCCAATCAATGAAAAAATGCATTTCCAATCAATATTTCCTGCCCCCATGGCCAGATGATTGTCACGCTCTAAGTAATTGTCATTCATATGAAAATGATGAATGCTGCGTCCCAGCACCTGAAACCACTCTTCCGGCTTGTCCGTTGCAAGCATCATATGCCCAATATCCAGACAAATGCCAAAACGTTCTTCCTCCTGAAGCATTTGAGCCAATGAAGCCAATTCCTGCGGCGATTCATCAAACATATTTTCACAGTAAATTTCTATATCCTCGTCTTGCTTCAAAAGCATTCTCATAGTATCCGCCATGACTTCCAGAAAATGGGTGCGGTATTTTTCATCTCCCACCATGCCCGGTATGAGACCTGTGTGGAATATAACCCCTCTGCATCCAAGCTGCCCGGCAATCTCCACTGACTGCTGCATACGATAAATGCTATGTCTGCGGATGCCGCCGTCCCAGCTAAAAGGAACAATATCAAAAAACGCCCCATGAAGAGTATCCCTTCCCTTTGGTCTGCCAAGTCCATTGTACAAAGCAATCCGCTGTTGTAATGCATCCTTATCATCCAATAGATCAGGGACAAAAAAATCATTATACTCAAACCCAAGAGAATACTGTTTAGCTATTTCCACATAAGCTTCCAGCTCCTTTATATTGGGAATGATATGTGTTATTGCTATGCTATCTGACATTTCTCCTATACCTCTCTGTATGCCGCTTTCGCTATTCTGCCGCTGCGGTCTCCTGCTGGCCAAATAATTCTAATTTCTCATTATTTTCAGCAAAAGCCTCTTTGAACAGCCCAAGTAGTTCTTTATCGACTTTTCCATTGTCCGCCATATCTTCCAACACGGAAAATGCTTTTTGGGCAGCCATGGATTTCTTGTACGGTCTGTCAGAGCTAGTCAATGCTTCAAATACATCCACTATCGTTAATATCCGCGCCTCCAGAGAAATCTCATCCCCTTTCAATCCCCTTGGATAACCGCTTCCATCCAAATATTCATGATGGGAACCTGCCCACTCAATAATGTGAGGATAACGTTTCCCAAAACTCATTTTGGAGAGATATTTCTCCGTATAGGTCACATGAGAACAGATAATTTCCCTTTCTTCCGCTGTCAGGTTTCCCCGCCTTACTGTCAGGCACTCCGTTTCCTCCGGTGTCAAGTAACTAATCTGTCCACCATCTGCGTCCGTATATGTCATGGCAGATAAGTTGTTGATATAATCAATATCTTCGTCGTCTAAATTAGGCTTNTGATTGATTTCTTCTATTTTGNTTCCTGCTTCATCCAATCGGTCTCTGACCTTGAGCCATTCCTCTTCGCTGATTNTGCCCNCAAGANAATCAATATGACATAAGGCGNTCAAATGNTTNATTNTCTCCAANACCAANGCCGTTNTCGTATCCAAACGAGTGGTTTTATTGATGACTTCATTGGGAATCACCATCTTTCCAATATCATGCATCAAAGCAGCCATCTCCAGCTCATTCTGCTCTGCAGCTGTAAAGGAATATTTAGTGCCTCCTTCCCAATACTTTTTGTTGATATAACTTGCCAACATCTTGACATAAAGATATACATTTCTAGAATGAAAATAATTATAAGGGATACGGGTATCTATAGCATCCGTAAACACTTGAGTAATAGAAAACATAAGCTGTTCCATTTCCTGAACATATCTCATGTTGGAAACAGCTACTGCTGCCTGTGAACCCAAGGATGCCAATACTTTTTCATATTCTTTTTTGTAAGGCACCACTTCCCCTGCCTCATTTTGGGCATTAATCAACTGTACCACACCCACCAGATTTCCCTCATGATTTACCAGAGGAAACACCAGCACAGATTTGGTGTGGTAGCCTGTCAGCTTATCATATTCTCTGGGACCGCTGAAATCGAATTCTTCGCAGCTGTAAACATCCTCGATATTTAAAAGTCTCCTGTGAATCGCCGAATACGCACAAACATTTTTCTCGTTCATAGCAACCGGAGGATATTGCTCTCCGTCCACTCCCTTACGATTCACCTTAAGAGATACATTCTTCATAATGCAAAATTTCAGCTGCTCTTCCTCATAGAGATAAAGAGTGCCTCCGTCACTTGCTGTCAAATCCATGGCACAATCAACAATTTTTGACAGCAGTTCGTCATAATTGCGCTCTGCCGCCAAAAGAATCCCGATTTCCAATATTTTATCTGCCTGCATCTGTTCCACGCTTAACCTCCACCGAAAAAACTCTGATTTTATCCTGTTTTCCTTTCAGGCTCTGCTCTCCTATAAACTCCGCATGGAAATGTTCTTTTACGCATTCATACATCTCCTCGCTGATAAGCACCTGTCCTCTTTTTGCAATACTTTCCAATCGTTCTGCGCTGTTTACGGTATCTCCTATGGCTGTATAATCCATCCTATAACTGCATCCTATATTTCCCACGACAGCCTTACCGCAATGAATGCCCACGCCACAGGCAATCTCAACATTAAAATCCTGTTTCAATCCATCATTCAACTGCTCCACAGCCTGTACAATATCAAGTCCTGTCTGCACAGCTTTCAAATGATAATCCTCTACATCCAAGGGCGCATTATACACCGCCATTACGGCATCTCCGATAAATTTATCCAAAGTGCCCTCATTACGGAAGATTGCTTCTGTTACCTGTCCCAGATAACGGTTCAATATTCCTACCACTTCACCGGGAGAAAGCCGTTCAGACAATGAGGTAAAACCTCGGATGTCCACAAAAAGCACAGCCACCTCTCTGTTAGTTCCTCCAAGCTCTATCTGGAAATTCTTGTTTTTGCTTAATTCTTCCACTATCTGTGGAGCCATATAGGTTCGGAATACATTTAGTATCTTTCTCCTTCTGAAACGCTCCATCAAATATCCTGTTATGACTTTTGCCAAAGCCGCCACTGCCACTCCCAAGCAGGGCATAAGGATTTTCCAATAAATTCCGTTTGCATACAGAAGCTTCGCTGCTCCCAATATGGCAAGTTCAAAGGCAATCCCGCCTGCCATGCCCACCCAAAAACGCTTATTGGAAACACAGCATACATAGACTCCCACAATCGCTGCTGTAAGCAGTGCGCTGTACCAGCGGGACATTACTCTATAAGTTCTTCCGTCTAAAAGGGCATTAATATGATTTGCCTGCCCTTCCACTCCGTTCATTACGGTGCCATGTGCAATAGGAACCATGTATTGATCCATCATGCCGGAAGCATAAGCTCCCACCAGCACAATACTGTCCTGAAAGATTCTTGCATCATATTTGCCTGCCACCACATCTGCATAAGAATATATCTCATACATCCCCGGTTCCGCAGTATAGTCAAAGCCATAAATGCCCTGTTTGTCCGTCTTAGGTATCAGTGCTGTCTGCCCTACGCTCTCCATATAGCAACGGTAGGTTTCATAGGCATAGCTATAGGTAGTCTCGCCGTTCCAATCCGCCGACAGCAGAGCGCGGCGTACATAATTATCCGCATCCTGTACGGTATTGGTGAAGCCATTGCGGCAAACGGCATTCAGCTCTTCATAAGGTTTCTCCACCTGATTCAGATACATGGTATTCATATGCCAGCTGCCGTCCGGCTGTTGTTCCAGCTTTTCCCCATATTGAAGATAAGAAGCCATCACCACTTTGTCATAGGCCGCAGCAGCTTCCACTAAAGCCTTATCGCCTTCCGGATCATTGGGATGATTTCCGAAATAATTAATNNCGAANGCGATTNCNGCTGGAGNACNATNTGGGTNAAANGCNTTCAGNAGNTCTGCCGCCTGCTGTCTGCTCCAGCCGGAAAAAGGGCCATACTCCTGTAAAGTCGCCTCATCAATTCCGACAATCTTGATTCTGTTATCCACCGGCTTCTCAGAAATTAATATACTGTCAGCCAATAAAAATTCTGCACTGTCAAAGGGTTCTGCAAAAGCCAGTAACCCCGCCAAGAGAGCAGACAGCGCTGCTAACAGCGCTAGTCTTGCCCTTTGATTTAAATTATTCTGCTTCATGCCTCATCCTGTGTTTCAAAATGACATCGTTTATGCCTTTATTGGCCGATTACTGTGCCGTTCACTGTGGGGATGGAACCCATTTCGATACTGTTGCAATAGGTCTTGCCTGTATCTGGGTCTTCGTAAACCACAGGATAATATGACTTACCATTATTACCCCACACGGGATATATAGTCACATCATCTTGCACAGTCTCTTTGTCAAAAGTCCACGTTGTTCCGTCTTCCGTACACCAGCCGATAACGTTATAGTGAGTTGCGCCGCCAATATCTCCCTTATAACCTGCTGTTTGATCTACGGTAACATTTTGCCAAATCGCCTCATCGGCCTGTTTCTCCATATAAACAATGGGATCCACATCTTTAAGCTCAGAATAAACCTTTCCGTCTTCTCCCACAGTGCTCAATACAATGCAGGGAAGCAGATATGTCACCTTGCTCTGTTCCGGCTTCGGTTTATCCGGCTGTTCCGGCTTCGGTTTATCCGGCTGTTCCGGGTGCGGCTTATCCGGCTGTTCTGGGTGCGGCTTATCCGGTCCTTCCGGCTTCGGCTTATCCGGTTCTGGCTTGGATGGCTCTTCCGGATTCGGCACAGGGTTCATGCCCACATCTGTATTGGAATCCTCGTCGTCATCGTCATCATCATCCACATCTATATCGGGTTCTTCCACCGGTGTCGCAATCTGTTCCGGTGCCGGTTTTTGAACTACTTCCTGTTTCTGGGTCTGCTTCTGTTCCGACTCTTTTTTCTGTGCAGGTTCTTTTTTCTGTTCAGACTCCTCTTTCTGTTTTTGCGCTAATTCCTGCTCCTTTTGCTGAGCTAGTTCTTGTTCCTTCTGCTGTGCCAGCTCCTGCTCTTTTTGTTGTGCCAGCTCCTGTTCCTTCTGCTGTGCCAATTCCTGCTCTTTTTGCTGCGCAGTTTCATCCTTTGCAGATGCCTGAAGGTCGCTTGCATCCGAAGGCTTTTGTATCACATCCAGATTCAAGTTCCTGCCCTGCTCCTGTATCTTTTGCAGGCGCTCTAATACCTCTTCACTCATCTGCGCCTCGGTGATGGTTCCCTTTTCCGTCAAAAATTCAGGCGCATTTCCTCCGGTAAATTCCGTATATTCTCCGGCCTGATACATCGCCGGTTCTTTTCCGTCCAATCCTACTGCCACCTTACCGTCATAGACTAATACTCCTATAGTCCCATCGGCATTTTTACGCACCTCAAATACCGTGCCCCGGACAGACATGGTTGCATTGGGTGTCACAATGTCAAATGTAGAATTCTGTCCCAAGGGATTTTGAATTTCGTTTAATACGCTGCCTGATGCCAGCTGTATGGAAGTCCTGCCGCTTGTTTCACTGCCTTCTGCAGTGACCGTCATAGCTCCGTTCTCCCCCAGCATCACATATTTATCCGTATCCAATTTCAATACCACATACGAATTTTGCGAAGTGGTCACAGAATCGCCCGACACCAAATTCATGTTGATTGATGCGTTCAGACCGTCAATCCNATCTCTGTCTATGGTAACGGTTCCCTCCATTTCNNCAATTTTGATGGAACNATAGGATGTATTCNTATTTCCGGATGTCATCATGTACAAGAATNCTCCTAAAATCACAACTGCAACAGCTGCAACAACTGCAATTATTTTTTTATGACCCATTATTTTTTCCATATCATACACTCCTCTCTTTGTAACACAGACTCTTATGGTCATAATATATTTCGCTGATTCTCCAAATTACTTAATACCTATTATAACAAAGGAACCAATTTCTGCCAATAGGAAAATTAGGAGATAAAACGATTAATTCCATCTTTTTACAAGCCGCATATACGATTTCTGACGCAAATTTTCCATTTCCTCAAAAATCATACCCAATTTGGCGCACAGATGCAGGGATACTTTATTTCCCGGCTCTACAAAAGCCTGTATCTGCTCAAATCCAAATTGCTCATGTCCATATTGCAGCACCGCCCTGCATACCTCATAGGCATAACCCTGTCCCTGCCAAGGCACGCCGATTACAAAACCCAGCTCTGGCACTTCAAAGCCCTCCCGGTAGGAAATTCCTGCTCGTCCTATCACTTCTCCTGTGTCTTTTTTCACAACTGTCCACACGCCAAAACCATAAAAGCCGTATACATTTTCAATGTATTTGCGGGTATACTCCTTCTCCTGTTCCGGCGTATCATATAAATCCTCCATGTATTCCGTAATGGAGGGTTCCGCATAAATACGGTAAAAATCCTCTACATCCGCCACGGTAGTCTCCCTCAAATGGCACCTTTCTGTGTCCAGAACATCCCATGGCAGCCCCGCGCAACGGCGGTACACCTGTTCCAGATACTCTATGTCCAGCTCCTGGGGGGCTTCAAACGCATAACGCGCTCCTGCAAAATCCTGTTCCCTGTTTTTCTCATGCAGAAATACCAGCACAGCCCCGCCTGCCGCCACGGCTTTTTCCGCAAAAGAAGCGCTGTCAGTAATTAAAAGCGTGCCTTCCATTTTATTCCGTTCTCCTGCTCCGTTGACTGCCGTCTTCACGCCCTTCTCTTTCAGTGCCTCCAGCACGGGGCCAAAACCCGCCTCATATTCTTTTTTCTCTAAAATCACTTCCACTTTTTGCAAGTAATACATGGAATTATTGTCCCGCCTCTTTACCTTTTTTCTTTTTTCCGTTACAATGGTGATAATATGTCCATAATTGATATTATAAATCACATGGCAAGAAAGGTACAGGTTATTCTTATGGCACAAAATCCAATTGTAACAATCACCATGGAAAACGGAGAGGTCATCCGGCTGGAGCTTTATCCTGATGTTGCCCCCATTTCCGTAAACAATTTTATCAGTCTGATTCACAAAAACTTTTATGACGGTCTGATTTTCCACAGAGTCATCCGGGGATTTATGATCCAGGGCGGCTGTCCGGAAGGCACCGGCATGGGCGGTCCCGGCTATCATATTAAGGGCGAATTTGCACAAAACGGCGTGGCAAACGACTTGAAGCATACGGAGGGCGTGCTGTCCATGGCCAGATCCATGCACCCCGATTCCGCTGGCTCCCAATTTTTTATTATGCACAAAAATGCGCCCCATCTGGACGGCAGCTATGCAGCTTTCGGAAAAGTAATTGAAGGCATGGATGTGGTGAATCATATTGCCGAGACAGCTACGGATTATTCTGACAGACCTTTGGAAAAACAGGTGATGAAGAGTGTAACCGTAGACTGTTTTGGAGTGGAATATCCCGAACCGGAGCAATGCTAATGCATTGCTCCGTTCACATTTTGTTTACAAATCCTTAAAATTTTTTTAAACTTCGCATCATGTTTTAGACATTTCTGTGTCATATACTTAGAATAGGCAATACGATAATCCCCTACAAGCTTATATAAGCTACATTGAATAACTTTTTCATAATAAATGCCAAGGGACAAAATCCCTTGGCATCCTCCCTTTTCTGGGGAAATTTTATGCTTTTCCTACAGAACCAAACAGCTCCATTTTCTCTTTTACAGTAGCCTTGATAGCTTCTGCACCGGGAGCCAAAAGCTTACGAGGGTCAAAGCCCTTGCCTTCCAAATCCTTGCCTGCCTCTATGTATTTGCGGGTAGCTTCTGCAAAGGAGAGCTGGCACTCGGTATTTACATTAATCTTTGCCACACCAAGGGAAATTGCCTTCTTAATCATATCAGCAGGAATACCTGTGCCGCCGTGAAGCACCAAAGGAAGTTCTCCGGTGAGCTGCTGAACGGCATCCAGAGTCTCAAAGCTCAGTCCCTGCCAATTTGCAGGATATTTGCCGTGGATATTGCCGATGCCTGCTGCCAGGAAATCTACGCCCAAATCAGCAATTGCCTTGCACTCCTTGGGATCTGCGCACTCGCCCATACCGACAACACCGTCTTCCTCACCGCCAATGGAGCCAACTTCAGCCTCGATGGACAAACCTTTGCCATGAGCAGCCTTTACAAGCTCAGTGGTCTTCTGCACATTCTCATCAATGGGATAGTGGGAACCGTCAAACATAATGGATGAGAAACCTGCCTCAATACACTTATAGCAGCCTTCAAAACTGCCATGATCCAAATGCAGAGCAACAGGAACATCAATATCCAAATCCTTCAAAAGACCATTTACCATACCCACTACTGCATGATAACCGCCCATATACTTACCTGCGCCTTCGGATACGCCCAGAATAACAGGGGACTTAAGTTCCTTTGCAGTAAGGAGAATGGATTTGGTCCACTCCAGATTGTTGATGTTGAACTGTCCAACTGCATAATGACCTGCTTTTGCTTTTTTCAGCATTTCTGTTGCGGATACTAACATTGTTTTATTCCTCCATTTATTTAATTTATTGATTTATAATTATATCACATCTGTCCCAAAAATGAAAGATGTTTGCAGATTTTTATAGTTCGCTTGTAAAATAATACAGGCTTCTATTGCCAATGGATGCAAATCTTGTCAGAACATGTCCTGCAATTTCAAAGGAATCACCAAATTGATATTCATTTTCGTTTACCACCACTACCACATTGGAGGTCTGCATAGGTGCAAACTTATAATAACTATAATAATTGTCTTCCCAGGTTGTTCCGTCATCTAACAAACAAATATAGGAAGATGTTTCATCTATAACCCGGCAAATCTCAGCATCGCCGAATCTTCCATACATATAAATATGCTCCGCGTCCAATCCCTTTGTGTAAGAACAAAGCTCCTTTAAATCCCCATGCAAATCTTCTTTAAAATATAATTTCTTATAGGAAACTGCGCACAGGAATAAAATTGCCAGGAATCCTGCCACATATAGGCAATTCCTCTGTTCCAACCGCAATTTTTTAATACTGTCTATCAACAGAATGACTGTGACACACATCAGAGGAATCATCCCTATTAAATGGTAGCGGTATTCATATGTTGCGGAACCTCCTCTGGGAAATGAGATTATCAGCACAAGCACATTCCATACGAATACGGATAAGAGCAGCAGTGTCCTCAAGTTTTCTTTCTTCATCATACGCATAGGATGCAGAAGATATTTCAGGATATACACCATCCCGGATACAAGCATTACCGCTGTCAGCGCCCACTTTGCCAGCACTTGTATGCCTTCCATGGACAGAATCCGAAGCTCCATGCTTTCCGTTGTTCCCCCATATAATTCAAATATACCAAAAAAACAGGAAGATACACTTGCCAACATTTGATAAATACTGCAGAATGTCATGTTGTTTCCATTAGCTCCGCCCATCAGTACCGTATTAATCTTCCATCCTGCAATGTTTAGCACAACAGAACTCACAATGAGGAATAACACACTATAAGAGACCTTTTCCCATCTTAAGAATTTGTACCCTATATAGGCGGCAAAGATGGGAAATATCCCGCAGGCCAACACGTAAACACCACTGGACATGGCACACAAAAACAATAGACCGAAATATACTGCCATCAAAAATTTCATAGACACAGGAACACGTTCTTGGGAGTGCTTGTCCATATATAAGAGCAATCCTGCCAGCAAAAGCGGCACCAATATCTTGAGGATATATTGAGCCCCTCCAAAAAACAGCATATTATAATAATCCAGCTGTCCAATTCGGAAGGGAATAAGAATCAGATTCGCACAAAGCAGCGGATATAAGGAATCTTCTCCCTTAAACAGGAAAAATAAAATCGCAAGAAAGAAGATCAGGAATACAATANTGGANAACCCAAAGGACAAANNAATNNTATGNGTAACCGCATAAAAAGNAACCGNCAAGATGCNGCTGCAATCCCATTCCAAAGTAGTACNGTAATCCCAATCCGGCAGAAGANCATTTTTCTGTCTCCAAATTTCTGCGGTGTGATGAAACAGCATTCCAACATCACCATCTAAATTTTTGTCTATTAATGTAATATTACTTACTGCAATCAAACAGAATTGGATGACCAGAAGAATAAGCAATGCTGCTTTGACAGGCTCTTTCCTGATTTTATCTATCATGTTCATATGAGTCCTCACTTTCCTACCCGAAGCTCAATCGCCTTACATTGATTCTCAATCACCACTTTCTCATGATTTCCGCCAAATTCTCCGTCCAGAGTCCATGCCACTTCCTCCTCCGGCGACTCCAGCGTCAGCGCCTGCGTTTTAAAGCAATACATAGCGTTGCTGTCAATGTCACGGTTTAAGAGGGACACAATAATCTCATTCAACTCCATGGGATTCTTGGGACTTTTTATCAATGTCACCTCAAACACGCCGTCATCCAACTTCACATATTTTCCGGTAATCCTCTTAAAACCGCCCACGGATGCGGAATTGGTAATCATCCCAAAAATAAAGTCATCCTCTATCACCTTATCTTCATACGTAATCTTCATATGATAGGAACGAATGTTGGGAATGGATTTCATGCCCTCCAATAAATATGCCATATGTCCAATCATATTTTTGATTTCCTGCTCCGTTCCATAGGAAACCTCTGTAAAGATGCCGAATGCCGCAATATACACAAATACATCCTNATTAAAAGTTCCNACATCACAGGCAAAATTTCTTCCCTCCACGNCAATNTNNGCNGCCTTCACCATGTTCTTAGGCAGAGACAAACTTCCGCCAAAATCGTTGGTGCTTCCAGCAGGAATATAGCCGATGGGCGCCTTAAATGCACTCTGCATCATGCCCGTCACCACTTCGTCCAAAGTGCCGTCACCGCCGCTGCACACGACAAGATCATACTGCTTTTTGCAGTTCGCCACAATCCTTCTGGCATCTCCGCTCTGCTGGGTAGGATAGACCGTCATCTCATACCCGGCTTTTGCAAAAACATCCAGAATCTGAGCCAGCTTTCCCTTGATCTTTTCTTTTCCGGCTTTGGGATTATAGATAAAAAGCATTGTTTGTTCCATACTAACCTCCTGTCTTTGCACGGGCAGCACAAATATATGTTTAAAAGCACAAAGGCAGCATCAACAGAAAATTTCTCTATTGATCCCACCCTCCTTTTGTATCGCTCCGAAACATATAATATGCGCGGGAGCGCCATGTACACAGATATTTTATGCTTCTCCTCCCAGGAATTTTTCAATGGCATCCACTGCTTCCTGCTCATCCACACCCTCTGCAGTAACAGTTACTTCCGCTCCTGTATCAATGCTCAGACTCATCATACCCATGATACTTTTGGCATTCACCCGTTTGGATGCTTCCTCAAGATAAATTTTGCTCTCATACTTGCTGGCTTCCTGCACCAACAAAGCTATCCGCCTGGCTTCCTGTCCTTTTTCCAATTTGATTTGGATGTTCTTTTTTGTCATAATCTTTTCTCCTCTTTTCAAGCTCTCAGTCTATCTGCAAGCTCACTGAGCTTTCGGAGACGGTGGTTGACACCCGATTTGCCAATAGGAGGATTTAGGCACTCGCCCAATTCCTTCAAAGATACATCCGGATATTCCAAACGCGTTTCTGCCATCTGCCGAAGACTATCCGGCAGATTTTGAAAGCCATAATAGTCCCGGAGATACTCAATATCCTCCACTTGTCTGGCTGAAGCCGTCACAGTCTTGGTGATATTAGCAGTCTCGCAGTTGACTCTCCTATTGATGGAATTCCGTACTTCTTTGACAATTCGCAGGTTCTCCAGCTTCATTAAGGCTACATGCGCTTCGCAGATATTCAATAAATCCACGATGCTCTCGCCTTCCTTCAGATAGACAACATAATACTTTTTGCGTAACANGATTTTTGNGTCTNTTCCAAATCCCTGTNTNNCACTCTGNATCTNNCTCGCTTTATNCTNNTCNGTNCATACGAATTCTAGGTGGTAACTCTTCTGCGGGTCGCTTATGGAACCAATACTTAGGAAAGCTCCTCTTAAAAATGCCCTTTGACAGCAGGAATTTTTGATTAACAAATGACTGATGGGCTTTTCCGGACTGCCAAGTTTCTGAAGAAGCCCCCGCATCTGTTCATCGCTTATGATAACACCAATATCTATATTATATGTTTTTTGGAATAATGTAAAGCCTTTTCTGATAACGGTTTCATTTTCTGTCTGAAAACCGATCCAAAATCCCCCCTCTTTATCGCGTCCATACTGCCCGCAAAAGTTCCAGATAGCCGCTAATTCCGCTATCTGACAGTGTCTTGCAGAGCTGATATTTTTTGCCAATTCTTCTTTTACTTCTTGGGAAAACGACATTTTCTTCCTCATTTCCGGGTTGTTTTCATATCCCATTAGCCAAAATGATTATCCCTGTGATACAACTTAATGCCATACTGCCCATGGTTCTTCATGCGCTGATATAGTTCGTTTGCCAATGTCACGCTCCTGTGTTTTCCGCCGGTACAGCCGATTGCCACCACCAGACGGTATTTTCCCTCCTTGACATAATTGGGAACTAAAAATTGCAGCATTTCCGTCAGTTTGTCCATAAATTCCCCTGCTTCAGGAAAGCCCATCACATAATCCTGAACCGCCTTGTCATTGCCCGTCTGATTCTTCAGCTCGTCAATGTAAAAGGGATTAGGCAGGAAACGAACATCAAATACCAAATCCGCATCCGAAGGAATTCCATGCTTAAAGCCAAAAGACATCACGGTAATCATAAGACTGTTATATTCTTCATTCTTCACAAAAATGCGGTCAAGTTCTTCCTTCAATTCCCTTGTGAGAAGATTGGAGGTATCAAGCACATAGTCTGCATGCCTGCGGATACCCTCCAACACTGCTTTTTCCTTGCGGACGCCTTCCTCCACCCTGCCTTCCGCCGCCAAAGGATGTACCCTTCTGGTCTCCTTATAACGCTTGATAATAGATTTTGCATTCGCCTCCATAAAAAGGATTTCAAACTGATATCCCTTCTCCTTCAACTGTTTCAGAACACTAGTTGTCTGTTCAAAGGATTGGTCTGAACGCACATCCAATCCTAGTGCCACCTTGGTAATTTCACTCATGGGCATGGTAATCAACTCCACAAATTTCTCAATCAGAGAAACCGGCAGATTATCCACACAGTAAAAGCCCGCATCCTCCAGCATTTTCAGGGCAGTACGCTTACCGGCACCGCTCATTCCCGTAACAATTACAAATCTCATATGTGCCTCTCTTCTTACACTATTACTATCTCCGGCTGCAGTTCCACGCCAAATCTATCTTTTACCCGCTCCTGCACTTCCGCTATCACATCCAGCACATCCGCTGCTGTGGCATTGCCCATATTCACTACAAATCCGCAATGCTTGTCAGCGACTCTGGCTCCGCCAATCTGAAATCCCCTTAAACCCGCATTCATAATCAGCTCCCCTGCAAAATAGCCTTCCGGCCGCTTAAAGGTACTGCCTGCGCTGGGATACTCCAAAGGCTGTTTCTGTCTGCGTTTCACCGCCAATTCTTCCATCTTTGCCTGAATCTCTAATGGATTTGCCTGTTGCAGTTTAAACGACACTTGTGTCACTAAAAAGGACTGATTGCGGATGCTGCTGTACCGATAGCCAAATTCCATAGTTTCATTATTCAGCAATAATAACTCTCCCTCTTTGTTGACCACAGTGACATCTGTCACCACCTGACTCATCTCTCCCCCATAAGCGCCTGCATTCATAATGACGCCGCCGCCCACGGTTCCGGGAATGCCGGAAGCAAATTCCAGACCGGACAGTCCATGTTCCATTGCCGCTTTGGATGCTTGGGAAAGCAAGGCTCCCGCCTGAACCTTCATGCAGGTTCCCTCTATTTCTATGGCGCTGAATTTTTTCCCGACCCGAAGCATCACACCATTGTATCCTGTATCCCTCACCAGAGTGTTGCTTCCGTTCCCCAACACAAAAAAGGGGACTTCCACCATATTCAGATATCGATATACCTGTCTCGCCTGTTCTTCCTCTTCTAACTCTACCAGGCAGTCTGCATTACCCCCCACTTTGAAGGTGGTGTGCAATGCCATAGGCTCCTGTAAATGAATATTCTCTTCCGGTACAAATTGTTTCAGAGTTTCTATTACAGTTCCACTGATCATTATTCTGCTCTCCTTCACCGGATTCTAGTCTTATTTCAGAATCAGACCTGCCGCTCCATAAATTCCCGCATCATTGCCCAATGCCGCCAAAGTAAATTTGACATTACAGCAGGGCGAAAACGCATATTTTTCAAAATAAGGCTTCACATAAGAAATCAGGATGTCGCCGGCCTTGGACACGCCGCCCCCAATGACAAAGACCTCCGGGTTGGCTACACAGGCCACAGCCGCCAGCATCTTTCCAAGGTACTCCCCAAATTTTTCTGCCACCTCTATTGCCAATTCATCTCCCGCCTTCACCGCATCAAAAACCGTTTTGGCGGAAATCTCTCCCTGTCTGAGCATGCTGGGCTTTTCATCTTCTGCAAGTCTCCTCTTGGCAAGCCGCACAATACCCGTGGCAGAAGCATATTGCTCCACACATCCCTTTTTCCCGCAGTTACAGCTTTCGCTCTCGTGATCCTCGACATGAATGTGTCCGATTTCACCGCCGCCGCCTACAGCGCCCACCAAAAGCTTTCCGTTCACAATAATACCGCCGCCTATGCCGGTTCCCAAAGTCACCGCCACCAGATTGGCGCAGCCTACGCCGCCGCCTTTCCACATTTCGCCATAGGCCGCTGCATTGGCATCATTGGCAGCCTTAACCGGCAGATGCAACAAATCACGGAAAGTCTTTTCCAGATTAAAGGGAGCCCAGCCTAAATTTACGGCGCCTCCCACCATCATGCCGTTCTCATCAACGGCTCCGGGAGCTCCCACTCCCACGCCTGCAACATCTGCTCTTTCAATTCCTTTTTCCTGCATTTTTGTCAGAATGCTCTCCGTAATGTCCGGCAGAATGGCTGCGCCGCCATTTTCCGTCACCGTGGGAATTTCCCACTTATCCAGCACAGTTCCCTCTTTGTCAAACAAACCGATTTTTACTGTAGTGCCCCCGATATCCACTCCAAATGCGTATTTACTCATCTTCCTCTTCCTCTTCTTCTCTTCTTTTTGCCAGAGACTGCTGCACGCGGGCATACAGCTCCTGCGCCGCATTGTATCCCATCTTCTTCTGACGATAGTTTACTGCTGCCGCTTCACAGATAATGGCAATATTACGTCCCGGACGAATAGGGAGATTGTGGCAGACCACCTTATTGCCCAGATACTCGATATAATTTTCCTCAAGCCCTAGTCTGTCATACTCCTTTTCTTTGTCCCAATCCTCCAGGCGAATCACCAAATCCACCTCTTGCGTATCTTTCACGGAGGACGCACCAAACAGCGCTTTCACATCCACAATTCCGATGCCCCGCAACTCAATAAAATGCTTTGTGATATCCGGCGCAGAACCCACCAGCGTATCGTCACTGACCTTGCGCAGTTCCACCACATCATCCGTAACCAGACGGTGCCCTCTCTTAATCAGCTCTAACGCTGCCTCGGATTTACCGATGCCGCTCTCACCCGTAATCAGAACGCCCTCACCATAGACATCCAGCAGTACCCCGTGTACGGAAATACAGGGCGCTAGTTTTACATTCAGCCAGCGGATAATTTCCGCCATAAAATTGGAGGTTTCCTTAGTGGTACTTAAAAGAGGAATCCCATGGGCAATGGCAATCTCCATGAAAATATTATTCGGCCGCAGGTCACGGCAGAACACAATTGCGGGAATATCAAAAGAAAGCAGCTTTTCATAGGATTCCCGCTTTCTGTCATCCGATAGTTCTTCCATATAGTTATGCTCCACAAAGCCTACAATCTGCAATCTTGTGGCGTCAAAATATTCATAATAACCTGCAATCTGCAGCGCCGGTCTGTTAATGTCCGGCTGCGTAATCTTAATCTTGTCCACCGCTATCTCCGGCGTCAGATTCGTAAGATTCATCTTCTCGATAATTTTCTGTAAACTTATGCTTGCCATAGTATTCCTCCCTGAGGTTCATTGTTTTGATTGTATCACAAGACGATTTTGTTGTGAAGTATGAAACAAGGATTAAATAGTTATCTAAAAAATTCCACCACTGCCTCCGCCGCCTGTCTGTTCATCTCCGGCAGTTGCAAAAGTTCCTCCACAGTGGCCTGTTTGATTTCCTCCAAGGATTTAAAATGCCGCATCAGAGCTTTCCTTCTGGCAGGTCCCACTCCGGGAATATCATCTAACACCGACTTCACCTGGGCCTTTCCCCTGAGGGATTTATGATACTCAATGGCAAAGCGATGCGCCTCGTCCTGAATTCGGGTAATCAGCTTAAAGCCCTCCGAGTGAGTGTCGATGGGCAGCTCCTTGTTTTCAAAATACAAGCCTCTGGTTCTGTGATTGTCGTCCTTTACCATGCCGCACACAGGTATTTCAATATGAAGTTCATTTAGCACCGACAAGGCAATATTGACCTGTCCCCTGCCGCCGTCCATCAAAAGCAGATCCGGAAATCTGGTAAAACTTCCATATTCCTTTTCCAATGCCTTTTGTTCCAGCTCCCTGCCCTCTTCCATGCCATGGACAAACCTTCGCGTCAAAACTTCTTTCATGCAGGCGTAATCATCCGGTCCCGAAACACTCTTTATTTTGAACTTTCGATAATCGCTGCGCTTGGGCTTTCCTTTCTCATAAACCACCATGGAGCCCACATTTTCAAAACCATTGGTATTGGAAATATCAAAGGCTTCCATTCTGTCCACCTTTTCCAAACCCAAGAGCTCCGCAATCTCCTTTACGGCGCCAATGGTCCTGCCCTCTTCCCTTTTCAGTTTCTCCCTGTCTTGAGATAATATCAGCTTCGCATTTTGCGCTGCTAGTTCCACCAGCTTTTCCTTAGCGCCAATCTTGGGAACCCTCAAATGCACCCTGCTGCCCCTTCTTTCACTCAGCCACTTCTCTATCAACTCTCCGTCTTCTATTTCATATTGCAACATCAATTCCCTGGGGATAAAGGGTGTCCCCGCATAAAACTGCTTAATAAAATCCTGTAAAATCAAAGCCTTATCATTATCCGACACATGTGTCATATAATAATGTTCCCTGCCAATCAGCTTGCCGTCCCGCACAAAAAACACCTGAACCACGGCTTCCCCTTCTTCCTGATAAAGGGCAATCACATCCTTGTCATCCCCTGCACTGTCCGTAATCTTCTGCTTCTGTGCAACAGATTTCACGCTGTTGTAAAGATCACGATATCCCGCAGCCTCCTCAAATTCCAACTGCTCGGAAGCCGCTTTCATTTTTTCTTCCAGACTCTTTAAAATCAATTGATAATTTCCGTTCAAAAATTCCAGCGCCCCATTTACCTGTGCCCTATATTGCTCCTTGTCCACCAGCCCCTGACAGGGCGCCATGCACTGCTTGATATGATAATTCAGACAAGGTCTGTCCAATCCTATATCTCTGGGCAGATTTTTGTTACAGGTGCGCAGCCGGTACAACTTATTCAGTAAATCAATGGTATCCTTCACCGCCGCTGCGCTGCTGTAGGGACCAAAATATTTTGATTTGTCCTTTTTCATGGTGCGGGAAAAAAGGATGCGGGGATAGTCCTCCCCCACCGTCACCTTAATATAAGGATAAGTCTTATCATCTTTTAAAAGAGTATTATATTTGGGCGAATGCTCCTTAATANGNTTGTTCTCCAACACCAGAGCTTCTAATTCAGNATNTGTGACAATANATTCAAAGNGGGCAATNTGCGACACCATCTGGTCAATAGCCGGTCCCCTGCCAATATTTTCCCGAAAGTAAGAACGCACGCGATTATGAAGATTCACCGCTTTCCCCACATAGAGAATGGTGTCCTTCACATCATGCATAATATATACTCCCGGTTTCTTGGGAAGTTTTTTCAGTTCTTCATCAAGTTGAAACATGCAGTCCTGCCGCCTTTCCTTCCATAATCCCTGCACCGGCTCCGTGTACTTTCACCTCTGCATGGAAGCTACCTTATTGTAGCATAATTCAATATCTGATGCAATGCGACAGAGGTTTATGAGTAATATATTGTAAGCCCGGCTGGAAAGTGTTATATTAAATTATGACCATAAGTTTGGTGAAGAAATGTCGTTATGACATATGCCGTGGAAGGCTATGGTCCTCTGACAATCTCCAGAGCGGAAAAGGAATAGGAGGAGTGCTGCAGGAATGGGAAACAGATATCAAAACAACAAGAGTGCAATTACGAATAAGAGGCGTATTTGTATTTTTCTGTTGTTGGCTGCTGTCTGCCTCAGTATAAAATATATTTTTATGGACTTTGGAATCGACGCAGGATTTCAGGTTTCAATGTCCTATCGTCTGGTAAAGGGAGATCTGATGTTTCGGGAGATGTGGGAGCCTCATCAGATGTCCACTTTTTTGACAGCTCTTTTTATCAAGATATACTTGGCTCTTTTTAAGACAACTACGGGAATCGTCCTTTATCTGCAGGCAGTGGGCGTGCTGATAGATTGGATGGTGGCATATCTCTTGTACAAGACGGCGGCTCGGTATCTGATGTGCCGCGAATCTGCTTTCGCCATGGCCTGGTTCTTCGTGGTAGTGTCGCCCAAAGACGTGCCGCTGCCAGAGTTTGCCAATATGCAGATCTGGTTTGGCGCACTGTTATGCCTTGCGCTGTTCATGTATCATGCGACGGAAAAGAAAAGATATCTTGTTATGGNGGCGNTTTGTCTGTGTGCAGCGGTGCTGTCCTATNCGTNCTGCGCGATATTGGTGGCTGGAGTCGCCTTCCNGCTCTTTTTTNGAGGCAGATATTCTTCACATTCGGAGAAGGAATCCGTGAATTGGAAAAAAGAGTTTCTGCTTTTTATGGCGGTTTGTGCAGTGGCTGGCATCTGTTACCTGTGTCTGACGCTGCGGCATATTTCTCCGGAAGAGTTCAGCATCTTTTTTGAGAGTATGTTTGCTCTTGAACCGTCACATTCTGTGGGATATGGACAGCGTTTCCTGAGACATCTGCTGGACGCAGTGAAAATGGCGGTTCTTTTGGCTGCCGGGTATGGAACTGCTTTAGTATCCGCCGGTGCGCTGGTCAAAGTTCGCCGTGCAGGGGACGCCCGCAGCGAATACAATATAATTGGTGACAGTCGTGGAATACTAGCGGATGTCCTGTTTTTCCTGCTCATGGTGTGTGTCAGCCTGTATGCGGTCTTTTCCTGGGAAAACTATACCAGATACGGCTATTCATTCTCTTTTTTGGCAGTCATTTTGATTGGGGCACGGCATGCAAAAAAGCTGTCCGGGGATAAGAAATTTTTTTATCTGTGCGGAAATGTGATTACCACATTGAACTTTTTTGCAACTTTACTTTTATCAGATTCATCGCTGATTGGTACGATTCCTTACTTGATTACGGCTGTGGTTGTTGCGTTTCTGCCCATAGGAGAAGCTCTGCGCCAGACGGCTGTGAGAGGGACAGTCGGAGGAAATGCTTTCGTGCGGCGGTTGTGCATAACAGCGATGGCAGTCGGCACGGCTTTTCTGGTATTTAAAAATGTTTATCTGTTCCGGCCGTTAATATATCAAGCAAACACAATTTTCGAGGTTGGCGGCATCGTAAAGGAGGGTCCGGCTGTCGGGATCATTACCAATTACATGGGAGCATATATACAAAATGAGTCAATAAAGGAATGGAAGGAATATATTAAAGAGGGCAGCCGAATCTATATAGTGGGGGATTTATTGGATACATTGGGGTATTTGTATCTGGACACGGAGATTGCGGCGCCATCGGTGATGTGTACGCCGTGGTATAACGAGAGCATATTGGAATATTGGAAGATGAATCCGGATAAATACCCGGATGTGGTAATCGCATCCTGCTGGTACGGAGACATGAACGACGGTCTGGAGCAGAACGGATGGATTCTGAAGTGGATAGAAGAAGATTTTCAGCCAGCGTATTATGTAGATGGAAAGTATTGGAGATATTATTTTAAGATTTTTTCCGAATAAATCGCATTATAGTTGATAAATTCTGAAAATTATGCTATAATGAATATCCATAATAAGGAATCCTATATTAGGCGTTTGCGAAACATATGATAATTTAGTCTGGAAAAGGGGGTAGGCATATGAATATATCAGGAATCAACAATTCATCTCAAAATAATGTATCTTCCAAACAGTCTGCATTGGACAGCCGTGAGAGCAGCCTCCGCAAACAGATTTCTAGTCTGCAGGAGGAATTAAGAAGCATCTCTAACGACCAAGAGATGACCGATGACCAGAAAACCCGGAAAAAACAGGCTGCAAGGGAACAGATGCAGGATTTAAACAGTGAGCTGCGTCAATATCAGATACAAAAAAGACAGGAAGAGGCAGCCAAAAAACAGGAAGCTGCCAAACAAGCTTTAAAAGAGGTCAATGACAAACCTGCTGAGTCAGAAGAACGCAAATCCGTTCAAGCAGCAGATGACAAGAGTACCAATAGCCCATTTGACGAGGATAAAGCCGCAGATGCCACTGTAGGCAGCACCAATTCCCAAAGTGAAGAGGAACAGCAGCCCGCATTGATTGGCAGTAAGGAATCAGGCGTAT
>WFLX010089122.1_pt1 | contig 25768 bp, 20 predicted proteins | sample 4967041 | NCBI WGS metagenome assembly WFLX01 (sample SAMN12857096, study PRJNA449069) | gut metagenome | isolation source: stool from male and female vole | host: Microtus ochrogaster | place: USA:Florida | collected 2017
GTAGATGAGATGCCAAAGATTAATGAAATTCTTGCTACGGCAGTACAGGCAAAAGCATCCGATATTCATTTGACAGTTGCTCTGCCGCCTAAGATGCGTGTCAATGGGCATTTGGTAAGTATGGAGAACTTCCCGGTGCTTACGGCAGACGATACTTTGGAGATGCTTCTGGCGATTACGACAGACCATCAGAGAGAAATTTTTAACAGCAAGGGCGAACTTGATATGTCCTTTGCATTGGACGGACTTGGAAGATACCGAGTAAATGCGTTCCGTCAGCGTGGTTCTGTAGCGATGGCATTAAGAGCGGTTAATACGGTTGTTCCTTCTCCGGAGCAGTTAGGACTGCCACATGCTTTTGTAGAACTATATACCAGAAAGAGGGGTTTGATTCTGGTAACAGGACCTACAGGTTCCGGTAAGTCAACATCCCTTGCGTCAATTATCAATCAGGTAAATGAGCACAGGGATGCACATATCATCACTCTGGAAGACCCCATCGAGTACCTTCATTTACATAAGATGTCGATGGTAAACCAGCGTGAGATCGGATTTGACTCTATGAGCTATGAAAATGCGCTTCGTGCAGCCCTCCGAGAAGATCCGGATGTTGTTCTGGTAGGAGAGATGAGAGACTTTGAGACGATCTCTGTTGCTGTAACCGCAGCTGAGACAGGCCATTTGGTTCTTTCTACATTACATACCATCGGTGCAGCAAGTACCGTTGACCGTATCATCGACGTATTCCCGCCGCATCAGCAGGCGCAGATCAGAGTACAGCTGGCGAACGTACTGGAAGCGGTTATTTCCCAGCAGTTGATCCCGACTCAGGATGGACGTGGACGAGCTGCTGCATTTGAGGTTATGATCTCCAATTCCGCAGTACGTAACCTGATCCGTGAAGGAAAATCGCATCAGCTGCTTTCCGTAATGCAGACCACCAGAAAGCTTGGCAATATCGCCATGGATGAAGCGATCATGGCGTTGTTCCAGGAAGGAAAGATCTCCAAGGAGATGGCGATCCAGTATGCGGTTGATCCGGATGGAATGGCGCAGAAGCTGCATTAAGCGGTAACTGCTTTTACCTTATGGGATGTTTGTAATTTGTTTATGTTCCTTGATTGTTTTATGATCTTTTCATGATCTAATGAAGTCTTTTGCGGCTGGTCATCCGGCCGGCCGCAATCTATTTCTTATTTTTCACTTTATTATTTTTAATATTTTTTATTTTAATTATTCCATTTCTCAAAATTAAATTAGATTTAAAAATCTGCGTAGGAAATTGTAAATTTTAATTTTTTGCAATCTGAGGAAGCATGGATTTGCAGTGGAATCATGCTGCTTCGCGGCGTAAATCTTGCGTGGGAAATACTTTGATTAACTTTAAAGCAAAAGGAGGAAAATTTATGGTTGCGGTGATAACAACAGGTGCGCTTCGTGGAATCGAGAGTTATCTTGTCAGGGTGGAAGCGGATGTATCCAATGGACTGCCATGTATTGATATGGTTGGGTCGCTGGGTAAGGAGGTGCGGGAAGCGAAAGAAAGGGTGAGGGTTGCGTTGAAAAACAGCGAAATCTCCCTGCCGCCCATGAGGGTCACGATCAATCTTTCGCCGGCAGATATCCCTAAGGAGGGAACAGGATATGATCTGCCGATTGCCATGGCGTTATTGGCAGCACTGGGATATCTTCCCTTAGAGAGAATAGTGGATGTGATGATCGTAGGAGAACTTGGACTTGCGGGAGAGGTAAAAGGTGTACGCGGCATCCTGCCCATGGCGGTGGAGGCGAAGGCAAAAGGCATCCGTAAATGTATCGTTCCCAAAAGCAACGCGTCGGAGTGCGCAGTGGTACAGGGGATTGAGGTAATCGGTGTGGAAAGTCTGGAACAGACGCTTTTGTATCTGCAGTCCGATGAGACAAAACAAAGGGAGCTGATCAGACCGACGGAGGTTGATGTGGCGGCACTGTTTCAGGGAATCACACAGGCAGGGGAGGCGGATTATGCGGAAATGGGAGGGCAGGAAAGTATTAAGCGCGCCATGCAGATCGCGGCAGCGGGTTTTCACAATATTCTGATGATCGGACCGCTGGGAGCAGGGAAGACCATGGCGGCAAAACGACTGCCTGGCATCCTGCCGCCGCTGACGCTGGAGGAAAGTATGGAGGCGTCGAAGGTATATAGCGTAGCGGGACTGCTTGGAGAAGATGAAATACTGGTCACAAAACGGCCTTTTATGAGTCCCCATCATACGGTGACAAAGCAGGCATTGGCAGGGGGAGGCAGGACGCCGCAGCCGGGGATTATCAGTCTTTCCCATAAAGGAATCCTTTTTCTTGACGAGATCGTTCATTTCCCTTCTTATATTCTGGAACTCTTAAGGCAGCCCATGNAAGATAAAAAGATACATATTATGCGCAGCAAGGGAAACTGCATATTTCCGGCTGATTTTATGCTTGTGGCTTCGATGAATCCATGCCCCTGCGGCTATTATCCGGATGTTAACCGGTGCAGATGTACGCCGGAAAAGGTAAGGCGCTATGTGGAGCGGCTTTCCGGACCGATCATCGATAGAATCGATATCTGTGTCGAAGCGCCTAAGATAAAGTATCAGGAGCTTAACGGCGGACAGAACGGAAGCAGCAGCGCCATGCTGTGGGAAGGCGTGAAAAGGGCAAGAAAAATGCAGGAAAAAAGATATCAGGGGAGGAATATTTCATTTAACGGTCAGCTCGGCCCAAAGGAAATAGAAGCGTTTATTTTGTTGGATAAAGCGGAGGAAAAGTATATGGAAGAGATCTTTTATAAGATGAATCTGAGCAGCCGCTCCTATCATAAAGCGTTGAAGGTGGCAAGGACGATAGCTGATCTGGAAGGCGCAGAGAAGATCCGCAGGGAGCATTTGACGGAAGCGGTATGTTATAGGGGATTGGAGGATAAATACAGGGAATTGTAATTGCCGAAGAAAACAAATATAGGATCTAAAAGCAGGGGAGAGATTGAAAAGGAGTATGTTTAAAAATATGGACGCTAAAAAAGAAAAGACGGGGATAGAATATGAACTGGCATGCAGGCATTTTCTGATGTGTGTGGATGGGATTGGCGCAGCTACTGCAATTAAAATCGTGGAGCATTATGGATGTGCGGGCCGGATATGGGGATTGACAGAAAAAGACATCCGGCAGGAACAGAGGATGAATGAACGGCAGAAGAACAATTTTATTGAATGTAGAAGACGCTGGGATTTGACAGGGGAATTGCAAAAGTTAATGGATAAGGGAATTAAAACAGTATGCTATGACGACCGTATATATCCGGGGAGGCTTAGGGAGATACCGGATAAACCGTTCCTGCTGTATTACATAGGAGAGCTTCCGGCGGAAACAATGCCTTGCGTTGCGGTGATCGGAGCAAGGATGTGTTCGGAGTATGGCAGATTTATAGCTGCGGAATTGGCAGCAGGACTGGCAGAGCGTGGGATTCAGGTGGTCAGCGGCATGGCGGATGGTATTGNCGNNATCGCTCAGAGAAGCGCATTNGAGCATGGAGGGATGAGTTATGGGGTTTTGGGCTGTGGTGTGGATGTCTGTTATCCCTCATCTAACAGGACGCTTTATCAGGCGCTGCAGATACATGGCGGTATCCTTTCGGAATTTCCACCGGGAACAAAGCCGGAGGCACGTCATTTTCCAATGCGTAACCGTATCATCAGCGGTCTGGCAGATCTGATTCTTGTGATAGAGGCAAAGGAACGGAGTGGGACGAGGATCACTGTGAATATGGCATTGGAACAGGGGAAAGAGGTTTATGCGGTGCCTGGAAGGATTACGGATGAACTCAGCCGTGGATGTAACAGGATGATCATAGAGGGCGCGGGAGTGGCGGCGGATATCAATGAGCTTGCAGAGGCGGCATGGCAGGCATGGGAAAGAATCTGCCGCCAGGTACAGGAGGAAGGGACGGGTGAAATAGCAGTGGAATGGGTGAAAGAAAAAAGGGGAGAAAAGGGGAAAGAAAAAAGCGGAGTGGACGAAAAGGCGAAAAGGGAGGAAAGAGAAGAAAGCGTGGAAAGAGAAGAAATGGAGGAAAGAGAGAAAAGAAAGAAAGCGGAGGAAAGAGGCAAAGTAAAAAAATTAGAAAAAAGAAAAGAAGCAATGGAAGCGGTGGGGACAAACAGGAGAATAAATACGGGAACAGAAAAAGATATAAGGGAAAGGATCTTGCAATTGATAAGAAAAAAGGGAATGACCGCAGATGAAGTATTAAACTGCCTGCTGGCACAGGGAAGCGGGTTGGATAAGACCATAAATATTTCTTCGGTGCAGGGAATGCTGTCAGAGCTTATGATTATGGGGGAGGTAGTGTGCCATTGTGGATTATATGAGATCAGAGCTTGTCGCATGGGATGATAAGGAAGACATAAAAGAGGGGCGGAAATCAATTATAAATTCGGAGTTAAAAAGATACATAATGTGCAGACGCTTGTATTAACAACATAAAAATGATATAATAAATGAAATTTTTGGGAAAAATAGTGAGGCAAAGAGAGAAACTGTGCTGAAAATGCTGAAAAGGGGTAAATATACAGTAGAAGAAATAGCAGAGGATATTGGTCTTAGCGTGGCAGAAGTGGAACAGCTTGCGGTGGTTCAGACAGTTTAAATCAAAATGATAGTTTGGGAAAAAAGAAAAATAAGTAATAATAAGTAGGACAAACAAGGAAAGAAGCCGAAGTGGATGAAGAAAAAATTATATGTTTATATGGGACTTCATATTCTGTTGCTGGTATATTCAGCGAGCACTGTTTTTTCTAAGCTTGCTTCCGGATATTCTTTTTTAAGCTTCAAATTTTTGTTATGCTATGGGATGGTGCTTCTGCTTCTGGGAGCGTATGCGGTTTTTTGGCAGCAGATCATAAAAAGACTGCCACTGATGACGGCATATGCCAATAAGGCAGTGACGGTAGTGTGGGGTATTGTCTGGGGAGTAGTTTTCTTTGATGAAAAGATTACGTGGGAAAAAGCGCTTGGCGCTGCTTTGGTAATTGCAGGTGTGATAATATATGTTTCCGGCGATCGCGGAGAAGATAAGGAGGCGGAGCCATGAAACATGAGCTTCTTTTGTATGCCGGTCTGCTTCTTTTCGGAGTGTTTCTGAGCGCAGTTTCGCAGGTGATGTTGAAAAAGGCAGCGTTGAAAGAGTATTCTTCAAAGATTAAAGAATATCTGAATCCGCTGGTAATTCTGGCATATGTGATTTTTGTGGGGACGACGCTTATCTCTGTATATGCATACCGTGTGGTGCCGTTGTCTTTGGGACCGATTCTGGAGGCGACCAGCTATATTTATGTAACAATATTCGGCATTGTGATTTTTCGGGAGAGCATAAATGTCAGGAAGATAAGCGGATTGTTATTGATCATTGCAGGCATAGCGGTGTATGCGCTTTTGGGATGATCAGGGAATAATTAGTGTGAGAGGACCGATTACAGGATGCAGACAGTAAAAAAGCATAGCAGTTTTGTAATACCACGTTATAAGAGCGAGAAGACGATCAGGGAGGTCATTGACGAGATTATCCGCGTCGTATCGGAAAAAAAGGAATATGATTATGAGGTAGTCTGTGTCAATGACTGTTCGCCGGATCAGGTCGGGACGGTGATCACGCAGCTTGCTGAAAAGAATCCTAAAATAAAATATATAGAATTTGCCAAGAACAAGGGAAAGCATGCGGCGATTCTGGCGGGACATGCTTTTGTGACAGGGGAATTTGTGGTGGATATGGACGACGACTGTCAGAGCCCGGTTTATGAACTGTGGCGTCTGCTTGCGCCTGTGGAAAATGATGAATGCGATGTTGCCACAGCGAATTATTTTAAGAAGAAAGAAAGCCTGTTAAAGCGGTTTGGCAGTTGGGTCAATATGCAGACCAGCAGTATCATGCTGGACAAGCCGAAAGGGATGATCATTGATAATTTTTCCGTGATGAAACGGCTGATCAGTGATGAGATCATAAAATATAAAAATCCATATCCTTATTTTGAGGGACTTGTTTTTTCCATTACTAAGAGGGTGAATGTTGTGATGATGGAGCAGCGCGAGAGGGGGGATGATAACCGGACGGGATATACCTTTGCAAAGTCGCTTGCGCTCTGGAGCAATGGACTGACGGCGTTTTCGGTTAAGCCGCTCAGGATTGCATCCATGGCGGGACTGTTTTTTGCGATTGCCGGTTTTGTGTGGGGAGTCAGCATCATCGTAAGGAAACTTGTGTTTCATTCCATACTGGTCATGGGTTACAGCTCCCTGGCAGCGATCATGCTCTTTTCTTCCGGACTTATGATGCTGATGCTTGGGATGCTTGGGGAATATATCGGCAGGATCTATATTTCGATCAATTCTTTGCCGCAGTATACCATTAAAGATGTTAAAAATACAGATCTGTCGGATCTGTAGCAGCCTTTGCTGCCTAAATTCTATATTATGCACAATTTCATAAAAATAATCTTGTTTAATAATAACAAAAACAATTATGGAATCAAAAAATCAAAAAAAATTTATTTCCTTTTGCGTAAATTTATGTAATAATAGAGTAGTGTAATTGCGTGTTTTTATTTATGTGGTAAAAATGCTCAAATTGCTATATTGTTTTTAATTTTTAATAATTTAATTTTTATAGAAGCGACAGGAGGGGAATCAGCATGGCTCTTTTTGGAGTAAAAAAGAGGCTGGGTGATATGNTGGTNGAAGCCGGCAAGATCACCGAAGANCAGTTNATGAAGGCGTTNGAAGAACAGAAGACGCAGAAAACAAAGCTNGGCGAGACTTTGATGNNNTTAGGGTTTATCTCNCANGAGGATTTTGCNGATTTCTTCTGTAGGACNATGGGATACCAGAGCGTGGAGCCGGAGACTTTAAAGGAATATGATCCCAGGGCATTAGAGATTGCCGGAGAGGCACTGATCAAAAAACACGAGGTGTTGCCATTTGGCTTTGATGCAGATAATCTGAATGTGATCAATGTCGCAATGTCGGATCCTACTAACTTAGGTATCATTGATGATATTGAAATGGCGTCCGGTATGGAGGTGCAGCCGTTTTACTCGCCACAGAGCGCAATATCTATCATGCTGGATAAGATTTATGGCAAGAAGGCGACCATGGAAGCTGCCGAGCAGTTTGAGGCGGAACACGCTGCTGAGTTTGCTGATGATGAAGAAGCGGAAGAAGATACCGTAGGGGATGCGCCGATCGTTAAGATCGTAAGGAGCATGATCCAGCAGGCGGTTCGGGAAGGCGCTTCCGATATCCATATAGAGCCATTGGAACATAATGTTCGCGTGCGTAACCGTGTCGACGGTATGCTGCGTGAGGATGCAGTATATTCTTCCAATATGCTGAGCGCGATGACAGCGCGTATCAAGATCATATCCGGACTGGATATCTCTGAAAAGAGAAAACCGCAGGATGGTCGTCTTACCTATATCGTAGATGGTGTGGAGTTCGACGTCCGTGTATCTATTCTGCCTACGGTATATGGCGAGAAGACGGTTATGCGACTTACCAAGAAACAGGGCTTAAGTCAGGAAAAGAAATATCTGGGCCTTTATCCGGATGATGAGATGAAGCTTGACGGTATCATGAATAACCCCCACGGCATCATCCTTGTTACGGGACCTACAGGTTCCGGTAAATCAACCACATGTTATACGGTTCTTCATGAATTGAATAAACCGGAAGTGAATATCATTACAGTAGAAGATCCTGTCGAGGCTAATGTAGCCGGTATCAATCAGGTTCAGGTTAATGTTAAGGCAGGTCTGACATTTGCGAGCGCGCTGCGTTCTATCCTTCGTCAGGACCCGGACATCATCATGATCGGTGAGATCCGAGACGGCGAGACAGCGCAGATTGCGGTGCAAGCGTCGATCACAGGACATCTGGTTATCTCTACCTTGCATACCAACTCCACGTCCGCATCGGTTACGCGTTTGATCGATATGGGTGTAGAGCCTTATATGATTGGTGATGCGGTAGTTGGTATCATTGCGCAGCGTCTGGTGCGCCGCCTCTGTCCGCAGTGTAAAGTGGGACATATCGCGACGCAGAAAGAGAAAACGTTGCTTGGATATACCGGAATGGATGATATCACAATTTATGAACCTGTCGGTTGTGATGCCTGTGGAACCGGTTATAAAGGACGAAAGGCTATTTATGAGATCATGCCGATTTCAGCAAGTATCCGACGTGTCCTGCATGAGACGGTTACGGCGGAGATCATCCAGAATACTGCAGTGGCAGAAGGCATGAATACACTGCAGATGTCCGGAGCAAGGAATGTGCTTGAGGGGACCACATCCATCGCTGAGATGGTTCGTGTGGCGTATGATATGGATGCGGCAAATGAAGCCAACAGTGAGGAACTGGCTGCCGCTTCAGCTGCGGGTTGATAAGAAATTTTGGCAATACAATATAAAGAAGGAAAAGGTGGGAGCGTATGGCACAATTTGCGTACCGGGTATTGACCCCGGCAGGAAAAGAAAAAAAGGGAACATTGGAAGCAAAATCACGAGATGCCGCAATGAATATGCTAAAAGCGGATAAGAACGTGGTCATCCAGTGTGAAGAAGCGGGCGCTTTGCAGAGAGGCTTGGGATTTAGTTTTGGTCAAAAGATAAAACCAAGAGATTTATCAGTATTCTGCCATCAGTTTGAAAGTATTAACAAAGCGGGCGTCAGCGTGGTGGATTCCTTTGAGATGTTAGGTACCCAGACAGAGAACGCTGCACTACAGGTAGCGATCAAGGCGGTACATACGGATATTTCCAAAGGAGACAGCCTTGCGGTGGCGATGCGTAAGAAAAGCGGCGTGTTCCCGGAGATGTTGGTCAACATGGTGGAGGCAGGAGAGGCTTCCGGTAGTCTGGATACGGCGTTTAACAGGATGGCGATTCAGTTTGAGAAGGATGCTGCACTGCAAGCGGCAGTAAAAAAGGCGGTTACCTATCCTATCATCCTGATTATCGTTATGGTCGGCGTGATTATTGCCGATAGGAGATTCGTAGTGGCTACGTTCATGGGCATGTTTGCAGATCGGGATGCGGAGATGCCTGCGGTAACCATGGAGATCATTCATATCAGTGACGTCATCGTCGCATGGTGGTGGCTGATGCTGATTGTGATAGCTGCTTTATTTATAGGATTAAAGTCGTTTGCGTCGACGGACTCCGGGAAGGAGATTACCAGTTCCCTTGCAATCAAACTGCCGGCGCTTGGACCGGTAAAGACCAAATCGGCCTGTGCAAGACTGGGACGTACTTTATGTACGCTGCTTGCAGCCGGCGTATCCATGGTGGATGCCATCGATATCACCGGACGAAGCATGGAGAACCTTCTTTATAAGAGAGCGTTGAAAGAGGCAAAGGAGCAGGTAATGCGAGGCGTGCCGCTTTCCAGACCGCTGAAAAGCTGCGGACTGTTCCCACCGATGGTAGTGCATATGGTATCTATCGGAGAGGAAACAGGTAATATCGAGACGATGCTGGAAAACGTTGCTGACTATTATGAAGAAGACGTGCAGCTTGCAACAGAGCAGATGATGACGATCATGGAGCCTGCAATTATCGTAGTTATGGCGGTAATCGTCGGATTCCTGGTAATCGGTATCATGCAGCCGATGCTGACATTGTACGACAGCCTTTCCTAAATGGAATAGACATACAGCTGGCTGAACTTATAAGGTGTTGGGTGAATAGATGGAAAACCCCTGGGAGCCTTGGCTTCCGGGGGTTTTTATAAAAATTAATGTCTTCAAAGTACGGCTGTAAAAATAGGAATTATGAAGGAGAAAGCGAAGCTATGAAAGCGAAAGCAATGGAGGGTTTGAAAATAAGAAAATACGGATTACTGGCGGCACTATTGACTGCGTGTGCAGCAGTGGCGATATTCAGCCTTTCCGGGAGGCTGATCGGCGGCGGTTATACTTTTTTGAGGGGCGACCTGACAGTTCAGTATGCACCGATTATCCATCAGTTTTTAAACTCCCTGTTCGGACCGGAGGATCTTGACTATTCTTTTTGTGTTTCCATGGGGATGCCAATGATGGCGTTATATGCTTATGATTGTCTGAGTCCTTTTAATCTGATTTTCCTGTTGATCGGAGATATTAACCTTGCGTCTGCCTGTGCGGTGGTCAGCAAGCTGGCATTGGCGGCATATATGATGCAAGGGTTTTCCAGAAAGGTTTTAAAAAATAATACCCTTTCTTCTGTTGCGTTTTCCATGGCATACGCGCTCTGCAGTTATGCGGTTGGATATTATCATAATATTATGTTTTTGGACGGCGTTTATATGCTGCCGGTCATTATGGGATTGGTAGTCTTCTTTGTGAAGGAAGGGAAGTGGAGGGCGCTGACGGCGGCGTATGCGTATTTATTCATTGTTAATTTCTACATTGCTTATATGGTCGGGTTTTTCTCTTTTATTCTGTTGCTTGCCCTAATGGTTGCGGAATACGGAAATTCATGGAAGCGGTATGCCATGACAGGACTTCGCTTTGCAGGGCTTGTGATATTGGCGGCGCTGATGGGCGCGGTATTTTTGGCGCCGGCGGTATATACGCTGTTTTGGAACAGCACGCCGGACGCAACAGAATTTAGCCGTCTGCAGCTTACCCTTATTGATTTGTATGGCAATCTGTTTCTTGGACAGATGCAGACACAGGAAGGAATTTTTCCAATGATTTACTGCGGTGTTGCTGTCGTATATCTGGTTCCGCTTTTCTTTATGGACAGACATTATGGAAGAAAAGAAAAGGCGGTCTGTACGACGCTTTTTGTGTTTCTTGTCATTTGTTCACTCTGGCTTCCGGGGTATATGTTCCTCCACGGCTTTGATGCACCGGATTCCAATGGATACCGGTTTGGATTTTTATACAGTTTTCTGCTGGCAGCGGTGTGTTGCGTACAGTGGAACAAGGTAGGGAATGTCAGCAAAAAAAAGCTTACATCCATCGCCGTTATCAATATTGCCGCTTATTATCTGATCTATCTGTGGCAGAAACAAAACCTCCAAGAAGCGTACCAAAGCATGTCTGTTCTTGGCTGGGAGCTCAATATTCTTTTTATTTTTCTGCTCCTGGTCCTGATGCGTTATGCGCAGCGGGGAGAGAAGGCAAAGAAAAAAGCGGAAAGGCTTCTGGTTGTTTTGATGACATTGGAGCTTATTGCCAATGGGTTTTTCTGTGTCACCAGAGTAGGTTATTCTCGAGCCGATTATAAGGATGTCTACGATGACTGGATGGAGAAAACGGAAGAAACGATCAGTGCTATCCAACAGGAGGATGGCGGATTCTATCGTATCCGGTATCAGAATGCTCTTGTGCATGATCAGTCGGCGCTGTTTGGCTATATGGACATCCCCTATTTTTCCACCATTGAAAACTGGCAGTTGAGGGATATGCTCTGCCTGTTGGGATACAGCGTCAGCCCAAGATGCGTTTCCGACGCTGGCTGGACGCCTGTGACGGAGATGCTTTTTGCCCAGCGTTATGTTGTTATGGCGCAAAACCCATGGGAGTTGGAAGATGATACGACGATCTGGCCTTTTTATAAAAATGAAACGGCTCTGGAACTGGGGTACATGGTTGAAAGAGGACTGCGGGATGTTGTTCTGCAAGAGAATGCCATGGAGAATCTTAATCTGGTACTTCAGGGGATGACGGGAGAGGATATTGTCTGTATGATTCCCTATAGGGGAGATATTGAGATCGTGTCTGAAAATATGGTATTTGATACGCCGGGGGAAGGAATTTATACCTTGATCAGGGAAGATACAACAGTGGAGGCGAGATTGAGCTATCAGATAGAATCCGACCCCTTATATAAGTCCTATTCATACTTCTCACAGAAAAACTCCATATTGGATATGCGTACACCAGTGCTTTATGGGGAAAGCGGCACCTATCTTTCGACTCCGGCGATACTGCCGATGGAGACGGGAGAAAATAAAGATAGTATGTATATTGAGATGAATGCAATGACGTTATCAGAGGCTTATTACCGGAATCATTATTTTGCCTATTATGATCCAGCCGCACTGCAGGATGCTTATGAGGCGTTGAAGGATCATCAGCTTGTCATCAGTGAAAGGCGGGGAAGCTGTATCAGGGGTACGGTGGAAGCAGCGGAGGACAAGACGCTCCTGTTTACTTCCATTCCTTATGATAAGGGATGGAGAATCTATGTGGACGGAGTGGAAGCAAAGACGGAAGCTTTATTAAATGGGGTTTTTTTGGGCACGGAGCTGGCACCGGGGAAGCATGAGATCGAAATGGTCTACCAGAGCCGGATAAATACTATCTCCGCATGGATCAGTGCAGCTGCCTGTACGGTGTTCCTGTTGATGGCAGTTCTGTTGCCCAAAAACAGGAAAGAAGAAAATGAAATAAGAAAAATGCAAAAAAGAAAACATAAANAAACAAAAATAAAAATGAATTAATAAAAAAATGACNTCAATAAAAANAATGATGAACAATATCTTAAANGTAAAAAAACTGCTGGACAGCAGAAAAAATAAGTGTTACTATAAGAATATCAAANANGTCGTTGACCNCAAAAATANAAAAAGAAAAGGAGAGAGAGAAATGAAGAACAACAAAGGTTTTTCCCTGGTAGAACTCATTATCGTTATTGCCATCATGGCAATCCTCGTAGGTGTTATGGCACCTCAGCTGATCAAGTACATTGAGAAATCCAATGTATCATCAGACACACAGCTTTGCGATTCTGTAAAGACAGCAATCACAACAGCAATGATGGATCCGGCAGTTATCAATGATCCTAGTTACGTATCACCGACAAGCGGTACTTACACATTAGCAAGTCTGCTTGGTACTTCTACACCGCTTAATGATGCAGTTCAGGATACGTTGGGAGCTGGTTCTCCTGGCGATAATGCCGCTACTGTTGCTGCTGCTGTTGTTGCTCAGTTGAAATCTACTGATCATAATGGCGCTAAGGCTTCTGACATCAAGATCGAGATCATCAACAGCAATAACGTGATCGTTTATGTTCCGGACGGCTGTGGTAATGGTCTGAAAGATAGCTGCTCATGGGTTGCAACTCAGTCAGCAGTTGACAAGAATCATTGTCAGGGTCTGTATGCTGGCGCTACAGCACCTTCTGCTGCTAACTAATTGATTGAAATCAGTAGTTGTAAACAGCAGGTTTGAATCAAACGGTTTAATGTAGTAAGATTTATAAAACATTCCGGGAATTACCAGGATTCCCGGAATGTTTTTTGCTTAGCTNATATATAAGTTCAGACAACGTGCTTTCTTGCATATTGTATATTATAAGATTTTAAATAAGTACACGTATTCTTCATGCAATGTATTTTTTCATAAAAAAAAAATAGTGACCTTGTTCATTATGACGAAAGTTACAAATTTGTTAAATTAATGTGAATTCGATACTAGACGCTTTTTTATTCTTTTGATATAATTCTATTTAACTGGATAGGTGTGCGCTGTCGGTCTTGTTATTGATGCATATGTATATTGTAGAAGAATTATAATATGTGTTGACTGGTGGCAGTTTGAAAGCATGCTGGACAGGAGCATGGCAATCAGGAACGGGGCAGAGCTGGATGGTTTACGTTGCGACATTGATAGCTGCATTGGCGTGTGGCGTTTTTATCTCTACATATACAGCGTATCTCCTGAGATCTGCACAGACGGATGGGCAGGGGACATCAGACCGGAAAGGTTCTGTACAAACAGATCAGCGGGATGATGCGTCAGATCAGAAGAGTTCTGCGATTCGGACCGCAGCCATTACGGGGATCAATCTTGCGATATGGTTTGGACTTTTGTGGATATGCGGTTTTTCCGTCAGGTTTCTTCTATATGCATTGGCATCCTCCGCATTGCTTGGTTTGTCGGTTGTTGATTTGGCGATTTTTGAGATCCCGCCGCAGTTTAACTGGTTTATTCTGGCGGTTGGCGTTGCGGCGACAGCATTTGATTACCAGAACTGGCTGGAGCATCTGATCGGGATGTTTCTGGTCAGCGGCATATTTTATCTGATCGCATTTGCTACGAAAGGCAAAGGAATGGGCGGCGGAGATATTAAGCTGATGGCGACAGTGGGGCTGCTGCTGGGTTGGCAGAAGATTCTGTTGGTCATGGCGTTGGGAAGTATTCTGGGAGCGGTGATCCACAGCATCATGATGAAGGTTTCCAAAAAGGAACATATGCTGGCATTTGGACCCTATCTTTCGGCGGCAGCGGTGATTGTGATGTGCTATGGAGATACAATGTTGCAGTGGTACATAGGAAACTTTTTAACGGTCCAATAATCAGAAAAGCCGGACAGCGGATCAAAGTAAGTTTAGAGCAGGAGTAAGTACGGAACAGAAGGAACTGCGGATTAGAATAAGTTCGGATAATTATCCGGTTTATTAAATATTTTTACACTCACTATAGAAAGGGGAGCAAACGGGATGGCAAATAAAGTGTTGTCTATCTACGTCGGTATGGATGCGATCAGAATTGCTGAGATGCAGAAGGCCGGCAGCAATAAGGCAGTAATCCTCACGAATGCTACCGAAATCGCTACGCCGAACAACAGCGTAAACGACGGATATCTGGTTGATATTACGGCGATTTCGGAGGCGATCAGAACATCNGNNTTCGGTAGGGGATTTNCGGCGAAGGNTGTAATCTTTACGATTACAAGTAAGAAGATTGCCAGTAAGGAAGTAGAGATTCCGTATCAAAAGAACCGGAAGAATCTGCAGAAGGTTCTGCAGACGAATTCCGGAGAGTATTTCCCGATGAGTAATTCAGGGGATTACAGTTTTGCATTTTCCGTATTGGAGGATTATCATACAGAGGAAGGACGTAAGTGCCGCGTATCTGCAGTTGCAGCCCCTAACGATCTGGTAAAATGTTATTATGAGCTGGCGGAAGAACTGAAGTATAATGTAGAAAGTATTGATTATTTCGGTAACTCTGTTATCCAGCTGCTTTCCATGCAGATGACGGATGGCAGGACGGATCTGGTACTCCAGATTGAGAAGGATACGACGTTCGTCAATGTCATGAGAGGCAAGACGCTGATCTTGCAGAGGAGCGTACCTTATGGTAAGAACGCCGTTATTAATGCGCTGATGGATGTTAAGAAGATATCGGAAAAAGATGCAAAGACGCTTCTTTCCAATGAGACCCTTCTGGATCAGCACGTAACCGCAGATGAGTATGCAGCGACTGTGCAGTATCTTGTTAATGGCATTGCCAGAGTTGTTGAATATCATAGAACTANGAACCCTTCAGATCTTTTGCAGGGTATCAAGGTATTTGGTGAAGGTAGTGCGATCGCCGGTATTGNGCGTATTCTGGAGCGTGAGCTCGGCGNACNGGNAGAGCATTNTGAGACATTGGCAGGCGTAGNGATCAAGGGGCAGGCGGCNTTGACGGCGGAAGAAGTGCTTCGGTATNTGCCGAACATTGGTGCAGTNATTGATCCTATCGGACTTAGTGTTGAAACGAGCAGCAGCTCAAGTTATACAGGTGGTTCGGAGCTGGTCTTCAAGGTGCTTTTAGGTGTTCTTTTTGCAAGTATAGCTGTGATGGGCGGATGGGTTGCTTATACCGCAATTAACCACCATAATGCCGTGAAGCATCAGGAAGAATTGGAACTGGCTATTCAAAAAATTCAAGATATTGAACAGATTAAAATAAATTATGACAATGCGTTGGCTGAGTATACGATCGTAGATGGATTTGAAAAGTCAACCCATTCGGATAATGAACTGCTGCTGAAGTTTATCAATGATCTTGAAGCGATGATGCCGAAAGATACAACGATCAATAATGTTGAAGCTGTTGATGGAGACATCAAGTTTGAGGTTACTTCGGGCTGGCATGACATCACAAAGAATGAAGTTGCGGATGTTATGGTCACGATTGGCGGATTGGATTATGTGCAGGACTTCTTGATTGCGGGATTTGATGAAGATTATCTGTTTTTATTCGTAACCGCTTATGACTTTAACGGTGATCCTGTATATCTAAGGGAAGACCCTAAAGAAGATGGCACTCTCGGAGATTATATTGAATATGAAGAGGGCAAGGAATATCCTGCGGAGTATGATAATTATATGGTTGTCAAGTTGATCCAGACAACATACGATGTTACCTGTCATATTTCAGAACCACGTCCGGCAGAAGAAACTGCTCCGGAAGGTGAAACTGCTCCGGAAGGTGACACAACAGTTACGGAAGGAGGCGAGCAGTAATTATGTCAGATAGAGATAAAAAAATTATAATTTTTCTTTTAATAGTAATGGTCATTGTACTTCCTTATATATTCTATATTAAGAATACTAAAGTGGAGACAGAAACAATACTGGTAAAAGTACAGGAACTGGAGACAAGACTTAAAGAGCTACAGGATATGGATAAAAATCGTGGATTCTGGGAGGATGAGATTGTACGCCTTCATAAAGATATGGATAAGATCATTGAATCTTTCCCTGCCGGCGTAGACAGTGCGAATTATACCATGTTCTTACTGCAGACAGAGTATTCCTCTGACACCATATTGAATGAAGAAACAGGTGAAGCAGAACTACAGTATCCGATTATATTTGATTCGGTAGCTTTTGCTGAGAATATTGAGATGCCCATAGCTACGGAGGAAACAGATACAGGATATGTTGCGTTGACCAATGTTTCGGCAGTAACGTACGCATGTTACTATGGTGGATTGAAATATCTGTTAGATTACCTTAAGGAATATGAAGATCCAATGATTTACTCCTCCATTGATATGGAGTTTGATGATGAAACCGGTGTTATTACAGGAACGATACTGCTTTCACAGTACGCGATTTCAGGGGCGGACAGAGAGCTGCCTGCTACTAACTTTACGATTGATATCGACGGCGTAATAGATCGGGATATGAATCTTGATCTTGACGAAATTGATAGGCGCGGCAACGAAGATGTGGAAGCCGGAGTCTTTGGACCGGTTATTAAAGAGGGAGCGTTGGAAGCAGAACAAGATACAGAAGCTCCGGAAGAAGCAGTAGAATAAAAACATTTCCCAGTCTCCCCATAATGGGGGGACATGGGTTGTTTTATATTATTAGTTATGATTTTGGTTAGTAAGGTATTGGTTGATTGGCATTGTTGCCGTGAAAAGAGAGGGTGATACGATGAATCTAGGTATGAATTTATTCAAAAAGAGGAAGAAAAATAACAGCGGATTTTCTCTGATAGAGATTTTGCTTGCCATTGCCATTCTTGCCATTGTGATCGGACCTATATTTAGTGCGTTCATCACTTCGGCAAAGGTGAATATGAACGCCCGTAAAACCATGGCGGCAACTAATGTGGCGCAGACGATTCTGGAGGGATTTGCGGATAAGAGATATTCCGATATCAGCTCGGTGATCGGAAATATGGGATCTGTTGATCTGACCGGAACAAGCGCATTATCTTCTGTGAATGATAATTATTATAATATGAAAGACCATTGTGGGACGATGACTGTAACCAACCTAAGTGCGAATAGAGCGGATAAAATTACGGTAGGTCCCTTGACATATAACTCCACAGATCTGCTCAGTGGAAATGGTACTGGTTTCCTATTTGTACACATAAATGATGGAGTAGATACTGTGAGCGTCAATAGCAGTGTTGCAGCTAGTGCCAAAGCGAGTATGGTGTCATATGATAAAGAGTTGCTGTACTGGACGGCTGGCGATCTGATTGCGGGTCTTGTCTATACGGATATTGAACTGGAAGGATATCATTTCGATGCCGTTGTTACTTTCCTGCCGATGGCGCAGTCGGACAGTGACCGTTATTATTCTTATTGCGTGACGGTCTCTGTGTATGATGCGGATTCGGGGAAGGATGAGGATGGAGACGGCGCAGTTGACAGGCTGCAGGATGAAGTGCTGATGAATACTATGATTGGCGGTTTAGCAAAGTAAAAGCGAGGGGAGGTTAAAAAAATGAAAATCACAAGAAACAATAAGGGCGCGGCGATGATTTCGGTTTTGATAGCAGTTTCATTTATTATTATTCTTGCCACATCGCTGATGTATATGTCTTACATGAATTATCTTACTAAGGGAATGCGCTATCAGAGCACGGATAATTTTTATACGGATGAGTTCGCGCTGGATGATCTCTGCATGACGATGCAGCAGGTTGCGGCTGACAGTCCTTCTGTCTCGGTAGCGATAGATACGCTTTTGTCAGATACTCCGCATAAGGGTGTTGGAAGAGTTACCAACGGGAGCATTACCACTTATACCAATGAATGTGTTGCATCTCTGATTCAGGTGGCTAGCCAGGAGGCTTCCATTTCCGTAAATACCATTTATGATACTTCAGTTTCCAGTAATCTGGTGGTAAATTCCAATTCCATCCAGCTGCTTGGTTTGGAGATCACTTCCACAACGGAGAACGGTTATCAGTCTACCATCTGTACGGATATTACACTTACTTTCCCTAATGGGGGACTGGGGGATCTTGATATTAATGACTTTAGTGTCATCGGTGATTCCCCGATCACAGTTGATGAGGGTGATGTATTCTTTAGCGGATGCGTCTATATTGAAGGAGGAGGCAGAGGTCATACTGCGCTGACGGTGAATAGTGCGGGCAATGTTCATATCCTTGCGCCGAGAGGCATTATCAATGGTGATATCGTGATCAATGGAACAGGACAGTTGTCGATTACCGGAATTGTAACCGTTAATGGTGATATTTATGTTAAGAATAATGCGGTTTTGCTCTGCAGTGATCAGTTGCGTCATACGGGAAGGATCATTAAGGATACAAATGCCCGGGTTCTGGGGGCTGAATCTTCTACGTTCGGAGAGGATGATTCGATTGATACCAGTTCACTTCCTGCAAACGGATTGGGTGAAAAACTGCTGACCAATGTATGGATGCGGGATAATGGCAATTTTTGTGAAGTATCGCTGGAGGAATTGGTGCGTGAGGGAGGAGGACATTTGAAATATAATGTTAACGAACAGAACGGACGTCCTGCGGTAAACGTCATGCTCGGTATGCAGAATCCGGAGAACCGTAATGAAAATTCATTGGTTTTATCTGCAACAGATGTAATAATTAAGGGAGTATTTGAGAATTCTACTATTGTTTGCGGCGGAACTATTATTTTCCAGGAACGTTCTATGCCCACTTATATGCAGAGTATGAGCGATGAAGCCTTCGAAGCCGCTAAAATGGGTGTGTTAGGCAGCGGAAACGGAACATCCGGTAGAAGTGGTATTGGATTTACACCTAGCTCAAGCGGTAGTCATGGCAATTTTAATTTTAACGGTTCAAAATATGAGGATATTCCTGACCCTTCGTCTGCAGCTTATCATGACACCTATACGGGACCCGGCGGAGAGGTAAGGCATATGACTTATGATAATGGTGGGAATTATATACCGTTTGGCTATTTCATCGCAGACAATTCATCCCAGATTATAACGGATGTGTTTAGCGGACTTCAGGGAAGTGCCAGTCCTGTGGATACAAACATTATTGTCACTAACTGGATGAAAGAGTAGGAGGTTGTTATGAGAGCTAGGCATAAGAAGATTTGGAATGACAACTCAGGTTTTACCTTGGCCGAACTGCTGGTTGTTCTTGCGATCATTTCCATATTAACCGGTATGGCGGTGCTATCCTATTCGGTTGTGGGAAATGCGGATGTGAATAAGGCTGCCCGTAATTATGCGTCTATTCTTTCCAAAGCAAGAACTGAGTCTATGGCAAAAGGGACGGATGCAGGACAGTTGAACTTGATTTATGAGAATAACAGATTGTATTACTGGATAGGCACTGAAGACGCTTCTACTGCGGCCAAAGAGGAAGTCTGCAGTTCGATGATTGATGTGCTTTTGGTGTATGATGCTAATGGAACACCTCTTGTTGTTGAGGTGGAAAGCGGGCATACGTATATTATCCGTTTTTCCACGTCTGGTATGGTGGAGCCGTTGGATCCATCTACTAATTTATTCTTATCAATAGTGTCCTTTAGCAGAGGAAACCGGGAGGTGGAGACAGTGCTTTACCTTACCGGAAAAAATAAAACAAGGTTAGTTAATGCTTAATTAAATGATGAAAGGAGAGGAGAGCATGAAAAATAACAAAGGCTACACGTTGGTTGAACTTTTGGTTGCCATGGCTATCTTTGCGGTTGTCATGGCGGAAGTATGCAACATGATGCAGCAAAGTTCAAAATTGTATCTAAACGGAACTTATGAAATCGATCTGCAGACGGAAGCGCAGCAGATTGTACAGCAGATGGAGGAATTGCTGATTGATGCCAATGTTTCAGTTAATGTGCTGCCAAGTGCTGTCGGTCTTTCTGTAAATGATATTGAGATCGTGAATCATGATGTTACCTACCGTATTCAATATACACAACCGAATCCCTCCGTATCGTATGGGGATATATATTTAACGGTAACGGGTGCATCTGCGGCGTCAAACTCGCTGATGGGCGAATATGTGGAAAGTCTTTCCCTGAATATGGCGGAATATGAAACTGCCAGCAAGATTACGTTGGAAATTGCCCTTCGGAATGACAAGTATACTTATACGACCAGCAAAGATATTTATCTCAGAAATGATATCGGGCTTGGCGGCGGTCGTCCGACTCCCAGTCCGGAAGGCACTTTTGATGAGGAGCTGGATGTTTTAAGGTTTAGGGAATATAATTTATCCAGTACGTACAATGATAATTATGATGGAAAAGCTTATACCTACCGGTTCCAGGATGGCAATGATTTAAATGCGGATTATAAAATTACACATAGCGGAACGACGTATTACTTAGAGACACAGACTGCATTAAATAATGGACATTCGCGGAGGGCAGAGAATATGGTTGATGCGATTGATCCGGATACCGGAGCAGTGGCATTTACTATTAAAATTTCCACAGATGAGGTAAAGGTTGGCGCAGATGGTTTTGGATTGTTTTATCAGTATGTGGATACGGATGCCATAATAACATCTCCGGTGCATGTGGAAGGGATCTACCTTGGCGGCGCTACCAGTACCAAGTGGTATCTGCAGGCGGTGGAGAATGGTAATGCGATACCTTTGCAAACCGACTCTGGCAGTAGTTATACGAGAGGTGGTTCCAGCTACCGGTTTCCGGGTGATCTGTATGTGCAGTTGAATAATTTGGATGCAGAGATCCGGTGTGACGGGAACTGGAACAGTATTCTGTTTGAAGGAAAACGTATGATGAATCCTGATAATTATTATCAGGCGATTCGGAACGGATGCATGTTAAAGATGGTTACAGTATTTGAGTTCCCCACCGGACCGGACTTAACTGTAAATTCTTATATGTATCCTGCCAGTGCAAATGCATCTGATGCAATGCCTACAGACGCTGCTAATATTTTCTGGTCGAACTGCCGTTAGGATTCGGCTCCGGGGCATGTGAAAATGTGTAACATATAAAAATTAATGGTTGCACGAAAAATATTTTGGTGTATATGAATGGCGGTATGTATGGTAACATATGTGCCGCCTTTTTAAACATGTAATCTGAAAAAATTGTAATTGACACACAGAGCACTGCCTGTTAAAATAATACTACATATCTGGGAACATCTAATGAAACATTTCATGCCGATTCGGCTGACGGTCCCTGTATGAATAAAAAATATAGCGGATTGCAGAGAATGACATGTTAGAGATGTTTTTTAGGTATCATATAATTTCTTCTTTCCGCTGAAAACGGAAGGAGCATTATATGAAAGAAAAACATTACGGGAAAGTTGTGACAAAAGAAACAGCAAGTGAAACGACAAAAGAAATAGCAAATGAGATAACAAAAGCAAAAGAAAAAGAAATGATGGTGGCAGGGGTTCAGACGGCGAAAAAGACGCTTGAAGATATGAACCTTTTAGACGATTTTCTTTTCGGCTCGGTAGTGGCTTATCCGGAAATTGGAGAAAGATTTGTAAGAAGCATCTTGAAGACAATTTTCGGCAGGGAGTTTAAGCGACTGACAGTTACAGCGCAGAAGGTATTTTATGGTGCAGATACCGGTCTGCATGGCACGCGGCTGGATGTGTATATGGAACCTGAAATGGAAGACAACGCAGAAGAACGCGCAGTGGTCTATGACATAGAACCTGATCAGAAAAATAAACCCGCAGATATAAAGGCGTTGCCCCGCAAGACGCGCTTCTACCATGGCAAGATTGCCGCAAGAAGTTTAAATTCCGGTGCAGGTTATGATGAATTAAAAAACGTTGTCATTATTATGATCATGCCCTACGATCCTTTCGGTCAGAATCGTATGGTGTACACCATCAAAAACAAATGTGTGGAACTGCCGGAAATGGAATACGAGGACGGCGCAAGCACTCTGTTTCTATACACGAAAGGGACAGAAGGAATCCCAAACGCAGCGGTGGAACAGCTGCTGCATTATATGGAAAACACCACTTATGAGAATGCAGTTAATGAGGAACTGCGTGAGATCCATAGAATGGTTGAGACAGTAAAGAAAGATCCGGAGGTGGGTGGAATGCGTATACAGATTTTGGAAGAAAACTATGAACTGAAGCGGGAGAACGTAAAACTTGTAGAAACGAATACAAAGCAGGCAGATGAAATTAATAAATTGCGTGAAGAGCTCAATCGAAGGAATGCCATGGAAAAAGATATGGAGAAAAATTAATGGTTGCACGAAAAATAATTTTGGTGTATAGTGAATGGCGGTACGTATGGTAACATATGTGCCGCCTTTTTAAATATGAATATTCAAGTGCGGATATTCCATATGGACATTCAAATATATATAGGAAGGTGTCTGGCTTTTATGGCAAAGTATCTGGTCATTGTGGAATCACCGGCAAAGGTGAAGACGATCAAAAAGTTTTTGGGAAGCAATTATGAGGTGGCGGCAAGCAACGGGCATGTGCGCGACCTGCCAAAGAGCACGCTGGGCGTGGACGTGGAGCATGATTATGAGCCAAAGTACATTACGATCCGTGGGAAGGGCGATGTGCTCGCCAATCTTAGAAAAGAGGTAAAGAAAGCGGAGAAGATCTATCTGGCAACTGACCCGGACCGCGAAGGGGAGGCTATTTCATGGCATCTTTTGGAGGCGTTGAAGCTGCAAGATAAGAAAGTCTACCGCATTACTTTTAACGAAATTACAAAGAACGCCATCAAGGAATCCTTTAAGAATGCAAGGGAGATCGATATGGATCTTGTCAATGCACAGCAGGCGAGGAGGATCTTAGACCGTATGGTGGGCTACCGTATTTCACCGGTGCTGTGGGCGAAGGTAAAGAGGGGACTGAGCGCGGGAAGGGTGCAGTCGGTGGCGCTTAGGATCATCTGTGACAGGGAGGAAGAGATCGCGGCATTCATCCCGGAGGAATATTGGACGTTGGACGTTACGCTTTCCCTGCCGGCAGTAAAGGGCAGGAAAGGCAAAACGTTTATTGCACATTATTACGGTGATGAAGACGGTAAGGAGACGGTGGGCTCTAAAGAGGAGGCTGCCCGGATTGAAAAGGCACTACAGAAGGCAGTATATAAGATCACGGAGATCAAACACGGGGAACGGACCAGAAAGGCGCCGCTGCCGTTTACCACTTCCACGCTGCAGCAGGAAGCCAGCAAGATACTGAACTTTTCCACACAGAAGACGATGCGCGTTGCACAGCAGCTCTACGAAGGTGTGGAGATCAAAGGAAGCGGCACTGTAGGTCTGATCACTTATTTGAGGACCGATTCCACCAGAGTATCCAACGAAGCGCTGGACAGCGCCAAAACATATATAACGGAGCACTACGGCAAGGAGTATCTTGCTGTGGATACAGCAGTGAAAAAGGAGTCGAAGAAGATCCAGGATGCCCATGAGGCGATCCGCCCCACAGATATAGCGAGGACGCCGGAACAGGTGAAAGACTCCCTGTCGCGGGACCAGCTTCGTCTGTATCAGTTGATCTGGAAACGGTTTGCAGCGAGCAGAATGTCGCCTGCGGTTTATGATACTATGTCAGTAAAGATATCTGCTGCAGGATACCGGTTCACGGCATCTTCTTCCGCAGTGAAGTTTGACGGCTTTATGAGCGTTTATTCGGACGGAGAGACAGAAAAGGCGGAAAATGCCTTTATGTTAAAGGAGCTGACCGAGAAGACGCAGCTTTCTTTTGCGGAACTGGAGACGAAGCAGCATTTCACTCAGCCGCCTGCGCATTATACGGAGGCAAGTCTCGTGCGTGCCCTCGAGGAACTTGGAATCGGTCGCCCCAGTACCTATGCGCCGACGATCACCACCATCCTTGCCAGACGCTATATCATTAAGGAGAATAAAAACCTCTATGTATCTGAGCTGGGAGAGGTGGTTAACCAGATGATGAAGGAGGCGTTTCCGTCCATTGTGGACGTCAACTTTACGGCGACCATGGAAGGACTTCTGGACAGCGTGGAGGAAGGTGACGTTCCTTGGAAAACCGTAGTATCCAACTTTTACCCCGATCTGGACGAGGCGGTCCGGACGGCGGAAAAAGAGCTGGAGCATATAGAGATCAAGGATGAGGAGTCCGATGTTGTCTGTGAGGAGTGCGGGCGCAACATGGTTATCAAGTACGGCCCACATGGAAAATTCCTTGCTTGTCCCGGATTTCCGGATTGCCGTAATACGAAACCGTATCTGGAGAAGATCGGCGTAGCCTGCCCGAAATGCGGTGGGGAGATCGTTATCCGCAAGACGAAGAAGGGCAGAAGATATTTTGGGTGCGAGACAATACCTGAGTGTGATTTTATGGTATGGCAGATGCCGTCCGGAGAAAAATGCCCGGAATGCGGCAGCCTGCTGTTGAAAAAAGGCAGCAAGCTGGTCTGCATGGATCAGCAGTGCGGATTTGCTAAGGATGCAAAGGAGTCTGTCACGGCAGATACGGAGGCAAATTAATAGAAAATTATAGAAATAACAAAATTTACTGGAAATATTATTCCTAAGGGTGTATAATATTAAATCATATGATTTTTAAAGGGATGATTGATGCCGGCGCATCAATGCGCAGACTGTGAAGGAACATGGTTATAAGATCGGGAAAACGGATTTTCACAGAATCCGTTTTTTATGCTATGCTTAGCATAAAGCTCATGAAGCTGGTTGATTGATCCCTTGTATGGGAAAGGAAGGATAGGAAATGCTAAAAACAGATGTATTTGATTATATCAATATCATGGATAAGGCAGCGGACGCGGCATGGCTTAGGAATGATGCGATTTCTAACAATATTGCCAACAACGACACGCCGGGATATAAGCGTCAGGATGTGGCTTTTGAACATGAGCTGCAGAGGGCTTTGGGGCATTCCCACTTTGAGACAATGGATGCGAAGGTATCTGATGTGAATAAGAGTAAGCTTTCCCGTATCACCCCGTCGGTTTATACGGAGCAGGCGGATCATTCCTATCGTCTGGATGGCAATAACGTGGATATCGACACAGAAAATGTTTATCTGTGATGAAGGTTTCTGAATATGAAAGCAATGAAAAAATGCGCTTTTCAAAAAAGCTCTGCTTCATATTTACCGCGGCGCTCATATCGTTTATTGTATACGCGGTAATCGACATCTTAGGACTTGCAAGCACAGGAATATATGAGGAAATATCGTCTTTTGCACTCGGACTTGTGTTCGGAGCACTCATGTGCGGCGTTTTATTTACAAGCAGATA